>Ga0315268_10000432_pt1 | contig 49192 bp, 56 predicted proteins | sample C1_top_MG_FD_204535 | JGI IMG/M metagenome (GOLD analysis project Ga0315268, IMG submission 204535) | Sediment microbial communities from Yellowstone Lake, YNP, Wyoming, USA - C1_top | ecosystem: Environmental > Aquatic > Freshwater > Lake > Sediment | place: USA: Wyoming | collected 2017-08-01 | reverse complement strand
CTCTGCAGATTCTGCAGGCTTTGATTGTAATCCAACAGGTGTTGATGATAAGATGCGTTCAGTTCCAGGAAGCTCTGCTGAAGCTGGTTATAGTTGCTCAGCAAAGTCGTGTAGTTGCCAAGAAGAACATTGTACGTAGTGTTCAGGTTGTCAAGATCTATCTGTAATCTCGCAGTGTAGTTGTTTAGAAGCTCGTAGTACGTAGCATTCAATCTGAGAAACTTTTCAAGAAGCGCATCGTAGAGATTGAGTGCCTTGGAAGAGATTATTCTGACTGTCTGGCTGCTGTGAAAGTACGTGAAATACAAGAGGGCAGTTGCTGAATTTGAATTGTTCAACAAGGTTGGCACAATTTCCTCTTCCCCCACCAGCACGATTAGCGAATCATTCATCAACTCCGTAGGAATAAGAATCCGAGAAAAGCCGACTGAACCTCCCTGGCCAGTGACATTGAATCGAACTATCCTGTTTCCTGTTTCCCAGCCAATTTCAAATCTGAAATCAGACACAGTCGAATTGCTGATCAAAGTCAAATCATATGTCACTTGCGCAAAAATCACATGAAAACTGGAAAGCGCTCCCATCAAAGGATAGTTGTCTCGGTTGCCAACGTCTATGACGTAGGGCACATTGCTGATTCCGTCCCCGTTCAGATCATGCCCTGCGAAGTTGCTCCAATAATTGCCTTCACCACCATAATCCCAGAAATTCACCAACCCACTTAATATCTGCACTCCATCATAGAAGTTGTTGTGATAGTAAGTGTTATTGTTACTACTAGGAGCAACACTCACTCCGAGAAAGTTGCCGAGGAAAGTGTTGCCGAAGAAAACATTGTTGCTGGACAAAGAAAGGCTCACTCCCTCAAAATTATCTGTGAATGTGTTGCCGGAAATCACATTGCCGCTGGAAAAGGAAAGACTGATCCCGTCGTTGCTGCATGACGATACTACATTGTCGGATATCATGTTGTTGCTGGAAGAGAAAAGATTGATTCCGTCAGGGCTACTTGAGGAGATGGAATTGTCAGAGACTATGTTGTTACTGGAGGAAAAAAGGAAAATCCCATTGAAGGCGCCTGTTATCGTGTTGTGAGTTATGTTGTTGCTGCTGGAAGTAGCTCGTATCCCCGCATCAGGTATCCTCGCATCGCCTTTTGTTATGGTAAAGTTCGCGATTGTCACGTTGTCGGCAGTAACGTAAAACACGTAGTCAACGACTTGACCATCAACCACTGTCAGAACTCTGTCTTGTCCAACAATAGAGAGGCTCTTGTTGACCACAACACTTTCTGAATACAGTCCTGCATGAACAAATATAGTATCTCCAGCAGTCGCGTTGTTAATGGCACCCTGAATCGTGCCATTTACATCCACGTCCCACGTTCTATGCTGCGAGACAGCCGTGTACTGCGCGTTCACAGGCAGTCTATATTCAACTAAAACCAACGCAGGCAGCAAAAACAAGGTGATCAACAAAGCCGAAACGATCTTTTTCATTCTGACCACGTTCTTTCTGTTAGTACGTAGAACTATTAAGTGTTAAGGTGAAAAACACTGGCTATCTCTCTGAAAGGATTCTTCCAAGCATCACGGAACCAGCGACTGCGATAGAGAAAGCAAAAATGAAGACGAACGGGCTGATGATAGGTTGTGCGACGTCCCACACGATCGCTCCATACGAGACGGCCACTGCAAAGATGAGGGCGATCGTGTATACTTTCATCTTGATGGTCCCCCATCGGGTCACGGGTATTTTTTGCTCGCTTGTCGTGGTGCGCAGCAGGTTTTCCGCCTGCTTGAGCTGCTCCTCCGTTGCCAGAACAACGAGATTTTTGTCAATGTCTTGAAACTTGAAGCTTGAAAGCGCATATCTCTGCAGTTCCCAGGGTTTTTTCTTTGGTAAGATTCTGACAATATTGCTTTTTTCCATTTTTTTTAAGATAGTCTGCACCTTTCGGACAAATTGCAGGTCGCTTGTTTTCTCTTCTCCGTAGAGCGTCTTGATAATGTCCCTGACGTCTGGAAAATATAGTCCCAACTGAAAGGTCGTGATCGCCTTGACAAGGCCATACTGGTATTCTCCTTCGCGCAGGCGCAGATTACCTGGCTTGCAGTCCGCGCCAAGAGCCTCTTGCAGATATCTCACTTCAGCAGGAGTCAGCTTTCGTTGAGACACGTTCTTGTCTCCCGTTCAATAGTTTCAGTTGAAAGGAGATAATAAATGCTTCGCGTAAATGATGCAGGTTTTCAACTCTTTCAACAGCTGCAGTATCATGCATCTTCACTTTCAATAAAGTCAATGGAAGAAACGGCTATGTCTGTAAACCATGATAGATATAATGCAGGTGCGTATAGTGGTGAATTATCTGAAACAGATTAACATGTGCTACTTGCCTTCGTGCAAGAAGTACAGTTTGTGCGGCTTGCCTCTGAACAGGAAATACCGAAGCCATTTTGAGATTATGGCATTGATGTTGGAAGCTTTGAAGGACGGTGGAGCACCACGATTCTCGATTATGCGGTATGCGAGCATTAATTGCAGCCAACTCAAAAAGTATTTGAGATCTCTCACCGAACTGGATTTTGTTGGAATGGACATAAGAAAAGGCCGAGTCTTCTACAGAGCCAGTGAGAAAGGGCAAGAGTTTCTGAGACAATACTACGTTTTGCTTGGAATGCTGGCGACGGCGCGCACTCGAAGCAGATCGGCAGACCTTGGTTACCTGTCTGAGTATGCAACACCCGATGAGGAAGGGCGGCAAGTAACCCCGTTTGCCAGAAAACCGTGAATCATCCAAGGCTGCAAGGATCACGACTGATTTTGCGCCGCGAGGGTTGAAGAGGCAGAGCTAGCCTTTTTCTCCGCCCTAGCCATCATGCACTCGCACGATGCTAGCAAAATTGTTATTTCTGCGGAACTTGCAGAGTAGTGTCTCCGCAGGCAAACGCTTGCCCTTGCGGTGGAGGGAAATATATTGGTTCGGAGATTCACGTATGCAAACGCTGGCGTCGACAGAGCGTTGAGGGCTGAATCCAAAAAAGCTCTTCAGGGTTTGAAGGAGACCTACAGTTTCAGCCGCTACGGCAATGTTGTTGAGCTTCCCTATGGAAATATCTTCCCATTTCACGACCGCTATTTAGATTTGGTCATTGAAGGCGTGGGCACAAAGGTGCTGGTTGCGCAGCTAGCTGGAAGATATGACACAATCGGAATTGACGGCGTGGCCATGGCAGTCAACGATGTCATACGTTCTGGAGCGAAGCCCTTGGCAATCTCAGACAATATTCACGCCCAAGCTTCAGATCCGGCGTTGGTTAGCGATTGGATGAAGGGCATCGTAGAAGGAGCATCTCAGGCAGAGTGCCTAGTGCCGAGCGGCGAAATTGGTGACGTCGCGGAACTAGTAAAGGGATTGGCTGAAGGCAAGGGGTTCGACATGATTGTCGCTGCGATAGGCGAAGTCACAAGAGAAAAAGTGATCTCTGGAAAAGACATAACGCCTGAAGATGTCATCATAGGTTTGCGAAGTTCAGGAATTCACAGCAATGGCATATCTCTGGCAAGGAGAATTCTCTTCAAGCAGTGGGGCGGGAAATACGAGGCGGATGCTGTTCCGGACGGACTGGATAGAGAAATAGTTCACGAAGTTCTGGAGCCAACAAGAATATACGTTAAACCTTTTCTCGCAGTGGTGGAAAAGCTTCGAGTGAAGGCCGCAGTGCACATAACAGGCGATGCCTACCTAAAATTTGACCGACTGGCAAAGTTTTCCCCTACAATCGGCTTCGAGTTTGACAATTTCAAACCGCAATCAATCTTCGAGCTGATTCAGAGAACAGCGACCGAACTTGGTGGGACAATAGCCGATGAGGAAATGTTCAGAACTTTCAACATGGGATGGGGCTTCGCGATTGTGACTGATAAAGCAGACGCGAATGAAGCAATCTCCGTCTTGAAAGGAAACGGAGTTCAGGCTGAGCGAATAGGAAGCATCACAAAGTCGAAGGGAGTCAGAATACTTTACAGGGACAGGAAGATTATACTCATGAAATGACTTTTCAAAAAATTTGAAGTTGCGTGTAGTTCCACTAGTACTGGGAGAAGGATGAAATCAACATTTGTACCTATCATAATTTTCATTCTGTTTAAAGTTTAAATCCTTTAAAACTCATTCCTAGCCTATGAGATACCGCCTAAGAATCGAAGTCAGCCTAAAGCCAGGTCATAGCGATCCTGAAGGCGAGACTACTGCACGCCTGTTGAAAGACCTCAGCTACGGAGTAGACAATGTCAATGTCAGCAAAGTCTATACTGCAATTCTTGAAGCCTCATCCCGGAAAGAGGCTCAAACTGAGGCTGAGGAAATGTGTAAGAGGCTTCTCGCGAACCCAACCAAGGACAACTATGCAATCGTGATCGAGGAAGAGAAATGACCGTGGGCCTCTACACGCGTAGAAAGGCTTCGTTTCAGCTTTTTGAAGTCAACGTTCTTCGGGCCACAAATCAACAGCTTCTGGAAATAAGCAAAGAGCTTGCCATAGGGCTGAATCTGCAAGAAATGAAGGCCGTCAAAAAGTATTTCAAGAATAGAGGACGGAATCCCACGGACGTGGAACTTCAAGCAATCGGACAAACTTGGTCGGAACATTGCTTCCACAAGACTTTCAAGGGCAAGATACGATTCAACGGAAAAGAGATCAACAGCCTCTTCAGGACGTACATCGCAAAGACTGTCAAAGAAGCCAATCCGCGCTGGTGTTTCTCGGTCTTTGAAGACAATGCGGGTATCGTGGACTTTGACAAGGGACACGGAATAGCGATCAAGGTTGAGACTCACAATCACCCATCGGCGGTTGAGCCTTTCGGAGGCGCAGCTACAGGCACAGGCGGTGTAATCCGTGACATCTTAGGCGTGTGGGCAGATCCGATTGCATGCACGGACGTTTTAGGTTTCGGTCCTTTGGATTTTGATTACGGAAAGCTTCCGTCTGGCGTGAAGCATCCGAAATATGTCTACATGGGCGTTGTTGCGGGCATTGGCAATTATGGAAACAACATGGGAATCCCGACGGTGAACGGCGCAATATATTTTGACGAGAGTTACGTTGGAAATGTAATCGTCTACTGCGGATGCGTAGGGTTGCTTCCGCTCAAGAAGTTCAGAAAGAACGCAAAACCAAATGACGTGGTTGTCATTGCAGGCGGAAAAACAGGTAGAGATGGCATTCATGGTGTGACGTTTGCATCCGCAGAGCTGACTGAGAAATCAGAGGAAATCTCTCGACCTGCAGTTCAGATAGCCAACCCAATCGAGGAAGAAAAGCTGAAGAGAGCCATAATCGAGATTCGAGACCGCAATTTGGCCTCGGCGATAACTGATTTAGGCGGAGGCGGGCTGTCCTCTGCACTCGGCGAAACTGCCAACAAATTTGCATGCGGCGCAGCTGTGGAGCTTGGCAAGGTTTCTCTGAAGTATTCTGGTTTGACTCCTTGGGAGATATACGTTTCAGAATCTCAAGAAAGAATGCTCTTGACTGTGCCTCCTGAGAATCTTGAGCGCGTGTTGGAGATCTTCAGGAATGAGGAAGTTGAAGCTGCGGCTATTGGAAAGCTGACTTCGGAGAGGATGCTGCGGCTTTACTATGAGAATGAGGAGGTTGCAGGAATTGACATTTCTTTCTTGTTTGAACCGCCAAGGACCGAGAGAACCGCAAAATATGAAGTGACGAAACTCGACGAGCCGCAGTTTCCAGAACCGAAAGACTTGACCAAGGTCCTTCTGCACCTTTTGTCTTCACCCAACATTGCGAGCAAGGAAAGCATTGTTCGAACCTATGACCATGAAGTGAAGGGAAACACTGTTCTCAAACCGCTACAGGGCGTGTATGGCGGCCCGAACGATGCTGCTGTGCTAAAACCTTTGAAAGATTCTTGGAAAGGTCTTGCAATTTCTTGCGGAATGAATCCGAACTACGGAAAGATTGACACTTACTGGATGGCTGCTTCGGCAATAGATGAAGCGGTAAGAAACAACGTAGCAGTTGGCGGCAGAAGAATCGCCCTGCTTGACAACTTCACATGGGGAAACCCGGAAAGACCGGAGAGACTGGGCAGCTTGGTGAAAGCCTGCGAAGCATGCTACGATTTTGCCACTGCTTTCAAAACGCCTTTCATTTCAGGGAAAGACAGTCTCTACAACGAGTCGCCCTTGGGACCGGTCACGCCTACACTGCTGGTTACGGCTTTAGGTATCGTGCCAGACATTCGTTCGACAGTCTCGATGGACGTGAAAGCTCCAAATGACTCAATCTACATTGTCGGGCAGACCTGCAAAGAGCTAGGCGGTTCAGAATACTACAGGCTGAAAGGATTTCTGGGGAAAGCGGTGCCCAAAGTGATCGGTTCCAAGGCCAAGAAAACGTTCAGCGCAGTCACTGAGGCGATTGATTCTGGACTTGTCAAAGCTTGCCATGACCTATCTGAAGGCGGTTTGGCTGTGGCTACGGCGGAAATGGCTTTCGCTGGCGGATACGGAATGGAACTGGATTTGCGTAAAGTTCCCTCAAAAGACTTGAATCGTGATGATTTTGTCTTGTTTTCAGAGTCAAACAGTCGCTTTCTGGTGGAGGTTCCGGCAAAAGCGAAAGAGGACTTTGTGGCTTTGATGAAGGGGAAAGCATGCGCGGAGATTGCCGAAGTTACAAAGGCTTCACGGTTATGCATTCATGGGTTAAAAGATAAAATCGTCGTAAACGCGTCGCTGGATGATTTGATGAGAAGCTGGAAATGGACGTTCAGCAGTGAGGTCTGAGCCATGAAACGAGATGAAATCAAAATCTGCGTCCTGCGCGTGGGAGGAACCAACTGTGATGCGGAAACCAAGCGGTCTTTCGAGGCGCTGGGTGTTCAGACTGAGATTGTTCACGTGAATTTGCTGGTGAAGCGTCGAAACCTCTTGGACTACAGTGCGCTGGTCTTTCCAGGCGGTTTCTCCTACGGTGACTACGTGCGTGCTGGAGCGATATGGGCTAAGCTGATAATGGCAAAGCTGGGCAAGGAGATGAAGGCTTTTGCTGATGAGAATCGCCTAATTCTCGGCATCTGCAATGGTTTCCAAGTACTCGTTGAGGCTGGTTTGCTCCCGGGTTTCGAGGGAGTAAGTGCGTATCCAGAGGCGGCTTTGGCGACAAACGTTCCGCCAGGGTATAACTGCAGATGGATAGGCTTAAGACACGAGAATGAGGGCAAATGCGTGTTTACTTGGACGATTCCGAAGGGGAAAGTTCTACGGGTGCCCGTCGCCCACGGTGAAGGTCGATTCATGTTTGCAAAAGAAAAGGAGAAGCAGTTGCTTGAAAGGCTTTATGAGAATGACCAACTGGTTTTTCGCTACTGCAACGTGAAGGGTGAATACGCTGAGGGTGGCTACCCAGCTAATCCTAATGGTTCGTTCCATGACATAGCTGGCATATGTAACCCTGAGGGAACAGTGTTCGGCCTGATGCCGCATCCGGAAAGAGCCTTCTACTGGTGGCAGACGCCTGACTGGACAAGACAAGGGAACATGTCAGAATACGGTGATGGAAAACTGATTTTTGAAAGTCTGGTCACGTATCTGGAGAAGAAAGGGTAAGTCAAAACCTACCGATCACTGTCTCGTTTGATAGGCCTCTAGCATTTACGTTCATGCTAATTTGTTCCCTTCAATTCGTCCAGCCTTGGCAGGCCGGTTCTCGCGCCCATCCTTGTTATGCATCTTGAGGCGACAAAGTTTCCGATTTTTCCGCATTCACTGATGTCTTTGCCTTCGACAAGGCCGTAAAGAAAACCTGCGTTGAAAGCGTCGCCCGCGCCCGTCGTGTCCACGACTTTCACCTTGAGTGCCTTTATCAAGTGGCTTTGCTTTCCGTCAGTCACATAACAGCCTTTGCTGCCTAGCTTGACAGCAACAATTTCCACTCCCTTCTTGAACAGAGACTCTGCGCTTTGTTTGTAGTCAGCTTTCCCGGTCAAGGCTTCAAGTTCTCCTACGTTGGGCATCATGACAAATGTCCTTCTCACTATTGGATCTAGCCTTGCCAACCCCAATCTGGCGTACAACGCGCCAGGGTCAAAGCTTACCTTCACATTCTCAGGAAGGGTTTCTAGCATTTTGATTTGTGTCATAAAGGATTTCTGTCCAACGAATGAGGTTAAATGCAGAAACTTTGTTTGAGAAATGTAGCGACCATCAATTTCACTAGGCGCTATGTCGTCATTTACTCCTGGGTCCGCGTATAAGGCTCGGTTGCCTTTCTCGTCCACGAAACCCATGACTTTTCCGCTTCTATCATGTTTTGCCACGGTTATGCTGTTTGTGTCAACGCCTTCTTTTCTGAAATCTTCAAGTAGCATTTTGCCTTCAGTATCGTTGGCAACTTTTCCGATGAAGCCCGTCTTGCAGCCGAGTCTTGCCAAGCCTACGATTGTGTTTGCTGCGGAGCCGCCGCAAGACTCTGTGTATTCTGTTACGAAGCTCTCTTCTTCTGCCGCTGCTATTCTGTTTACCTTGAAAAGCTTGTCTACGTTAAGGGCTCCGAAACCGACCACGTCTAAGCGGTTCATCCAGACAGCTCACGCAAGTGTATCTTGTACTCGCCGAGTTTCCCGCCGTAGTTTCCAGCCGAGATTTTCACCACGCCGTTTACTGCTGAGGCTGCTTCAATGCCTGCTTTTATGGCTTTCCTTACTGCCTGCATTGATACGCCGTTGATTACGATTTCTGGAATGTAGTTGACGTCTTCGGGCACTTTGGAACTCTCCAACTTCTTCTTGAGCGATGGACAGTATTCATGGTTGGTTGTCGGTCCTATCCATGGGAACCGTGTTTCAGTTTTGGAACCGGCAGAACATGCGTCAAAGGGCGTCACTACCCCGTCAACGTCATGTATGGTCTCCAAAGCTTTCTGGCTTGCTTCTTTCAAAGCTTCCTTAGTCTTGCACATGATCCAGAAGTTTGCTCCCATGACTCCGTGAGCATAACCCAGATAGCGTTCAATTATGAAGTCTGGAACCATGATCGGCACAACAATCACGTCGCGCCCATAGCGTTTCTCGGTCCACTCATAGCCGTCGCCGCAGTGACCTACTCTTTCCATCATGTCTATTTTTCCTTCAGCCTTTGACAAAGCATCGAAAACCGCGGTGAAAGGTTTGACGAGAATGTCCTGTCTGATCCTGTATGAGAGTTCAATTTCAAACTTTTTCAACGCATCTGAAACAGGTTTCTTTGGGTCAGCTCCTCCCCAAAACTGCACTACTGCACCTTTGCGTTTGTCTGGCGTTTCCTTTTCGGTCAGCCATTTTTCGATTCCTCCTTCCACTCTGCCTATAACTACGGAAGGCGTGGCTGCGGCATCCTGAGCGGCTTTTATGGCCGTTTCCGCGTCATCAGCCGTCACTATCGTCCGGCAATAAAGTCCATTAAAGGCCTCTGCATAAGTGTCCTCAACTGGTGCTTTTTTAACCATTTATCCCAACCTGCCTATGTCTTCTCCTCTAACGTGATTCCTAAACTCGCTGCTTTCTTTCGCCAGAGCTTCAATATTTTCGCTTGTCGTTATTTTAACTTTAGGCAAATCGCTTGGATACAAGCTGAAAAACCTGTCAAGCAAGGCCTTATTGACCGAGCTTTCCTCTAGCGCTCTGCGACTCCAGTGTTTCACCAAGCTCAAAGCTTCTGGCTTTCCAAATCTGACAAATGCGTCGGCGATTATTGCTGTTACCAGGCTGTTTTCTGACAGGGCTGCGATCTCGGCGTTTCTAACAGCATATTGGTTGCCGTTGAAGGAAACAGTCAAGCCGCCGTTTTTTCTCACAAGTTTGAAGGCTTCTTCGTCTGTTATGCTGTCTCCCACGTACATTACATCTTGCAGGCGTGCGGCAAGTTTCTGAACGACATCCTTTATGGCTTCAGCCTTTCCGCTGCCGCCAATCGGATTGACCTCAGAATAGATTCTTCCTACCCTCATTCCTGCGATTTCGTTCCAGAAGATATCATCCAATCGTCGTATTGCTGTCTGGGCTTCCTGTGAGAACTCTTTCAGGGATTTTGTCTCCGTCGTGATCTCAAACTCTGGCATCTGCGCGATTTCCCGTGCCATTTGTTTCACTTGAGTCTTCTCCTTTTCTGCCACCGTGTACTTGTCCAAGCTGAGTCTGGTGCAGTAGGTGTTCTGAAATGGAAAATTCACTGCCTGACAGAGGGCTTTCAAATAGTGCTCGTAGCTTGTGCTGATTATGAAAGATGGGGCCAGATGTTGCACATGTCGTAGCGTGTGCTTTATGCTCGGGATCAGAACTAGGTTTTCTTTTGCGAACTTGCACATTTTCTGGTCAGTGACGTCATAGGCTTTGAGGAAGGGCAGAACAAGCTTCAACGTGTCGCCAGCCTTGTAGCTAGGTCTTTTCAAGACTTCGGCGAGCACGTCGTCGTATCGGCTTATGATTGTGAAGAGTTTGTCGCCGTTTGGAACGAAATGGGCTGTTGCTTCAAAGGCATCGTCGTTTTTGGAGATGGGGCCTTCGCAGTCGGAGATGAAGATTCTTTTCACTGTTTGCGCCTCAACTTCTTCATGTGTCGGACGCTTTTCGCAATGTGCGAGTTTGAGGCTATGTCTGTTCTGTACCAGAGTCCGCCGCCTTTGATTGCGGTTATGCCTTCAACAGAGGCTTGTCTGGCTGTTTCTATGCTGTCTCCAATGCCTACGACGCACACGGCTCTGGACTTCAGAGCAAAAGTTTCACTGTCGCGTTGCTCCATGGATCCAGGATAGATGCGAATGGCATCACCGCGTTTTTTGCTCAGTTCACAGGCTTTCGCTAGATCAACTGGTTTGCCGCTATCATCTTTGTTGGCAAAAGCAGGGAAGGTTTCGGCATATCCGCCGTAGGTTGGTGGGACTTTGTAAATTGCCACCGTCGCTGCTTTGTCCAACTCGACGCGGGTCAGGTTTCCTTCCAGCATTTTGAAGCAGACATCAACGAAATCGTCTTTCAAGATTGGTAAAATGTTCATTATCTCGGGATCCCCTGGCCGGCTGTTGTTTTCAAGGATTTTCAGCCCCGTGCCCGTGTGCATGAACCCCACGTAGAAGGGAACGCCTCTGAGGACTGAGTCATCTTTTCTTTTCCATTTTTCAAAAATTCTGTTAACGGTCTCCAGTTCCTTGGTTCGATCGGCTTTGGTCAGGAAAGGTAATACGTCGTCGACGTTTTTGTAGGAGCCCATTCCTCCTGTGTTCGGTCCTTTGTCGCCATTGTATGCTCGTTTATGGTCTCTCGTGTCAGGTAGAGGTATGAGGTGTTTGCCGTCGCAGAACGCCTGAAAGCTTGATTCTTCGCCTTCGATTTTTTCTTCTATTATGACTGAACCATATTGATAGTTTGAGAGGAAATGCTCGAAAAGCTGTTCACGGGTTGTGAAGTGGTCTCCCCATACGCCCACGCCTTTTCCTGCTGCGGGCTTGTCGGGTTTGATGACTGCTTGGTTTTCAAGTTCATCAAGCCAATCGTAAACGGCCTTCCTGACTTCTGCTAAGCTTCTGTGGTCTTTTGGGTTGAAGATTTTGAAGCGGGGATTGGCTTCTGGCACGATTTGTTGAAATAATCGCCGCTGTTTGACTTTGCTTTCTTCTATAGCGTAGTCTTTGGTTGGGCAAATCATGGGTATGCCTGTTCGCTTTTCCACAAGGTCGCGGACGCCTTCGATTATTGGCTTTTCTGGTCCCACTATCCCGAAGTCTATGTCTTCCTTGTTGGCTTCTGCGAACTTGCAGATCTCTCCAATGTTCAACTCAGGAATGACAACGTGTTTAGCTGCTTTCCTCACGTTGAGAGGGTTTCGCTGTTTGTCAGCAACGTAGATCTCCACTTTGTACCTTCGGCTGCATGCGAAAGCGTCAACCATCGCAGCTTCTCTTGAGCCATAAGAGACGACGAGTACGCCTACCTTCTCCATAAGATGCTCTCCATCAAACTACAGGAATAAACGTGAAAGTCTAATCTGCTTTGCCACTAGGCTTTTGGCAGGGCTTCTTCCATTTCATACAGTCTTCCAGTTTCCTCGTAGCCTTCCAAGAATTTCTTCTTCATTTCATCCGCTATCTTCTGCGCCAAGGGCGTAGGATACTTGCCAGTTATACATGCCGTGCACAACTGGTCCTGTTTAAAGCCTGTTGCTCTCACCAAGCCCTCCAGAGACTGGTAGCACACTGCGTCTGCCCCTATTATGTTGGCTATCTCATCAGGCTCGTGCTTTGAACCTATTAACTGACCGTAGGTTGCCATGTCTATTCCATACAGGCATGGCCCTGTTATACGTGGGAACGTGGAGAAAACGTACACTTTCTTAGCACCCATTCTTCGCAGTTTCTGCACGATGACTTTGGTGGTGTCGCCTCTGACTATGCTGTCTTCGGTTACTATGATGCGTTTTCCGTTGACTTTTGACCCTAAAATGTTGATTTTGCGGTCTATCGTTGAGCTTCGCTCTTTGCTTAGTAGCAGGAAAGCCCGTTCAGTCACGTAGCGGTGTCGTCGCGAGGCTCTTTCCCATCTCAACCCAGAAGCTTCATGCACGCCTAAGGCTGAGTCGTCGCCGGTTTCCGGTACAGAGAGGATTATGTCCGCGTTCTTTACAACGTCCGGGTTTTCTCGAACAAGGTTTCTTCCGAATTCTTCACGAGCTTCGTAAACATATTTATCATCAAAACGTGAATCGGGCCTGGCAAAATATGCAAATTCAAAAGCACAGAATGCTTTTTTACCGCCGCTCACGAGTTTTTGTCTTTCAAAACCGTTTCTGGAAGCTCTGACGAGTTCACCGGGTTCCAGTTCAAAGTCCCTTTGAAACCCGTTTATGTCTAGACTTGCAGTTTCAGATGAGAACGCATAGGTCAAATGGTCTGGGCTGTGGCCAGCACATAAGGGTCTTATGCCGTGCGGGTCTTTGAAAGCGAAGAAGTCGCCGTCCTGTGTTATGCCCGCCACCGAGAAGGCTCCATCCACTTCCTGCATGCACGTCTTTATGGCAGACGTCAGGTCCTTATTCTTCAACTGTTCGATCATGAGCTTGTAGCAGATCAAATCAGCGTCGCATTCATAGGAAAAGTTCGGGAAGACGTTGCCTATCTCTTTTCTGAGCTGGAAGGTGTTCACGACGTTGCCGTTGAATGAGGTTGCAATCTTCAAGCCATTCTTTGAGGCTGTGACTGGTTGAGTGCCCCTTATCAGTGATTTCTCGTCGCTCTTTCCAGAAGTTGTGTACCTGACGTTTCCGATGCCGATGTTTCCAGGCAACCGCCCAAACCATTCTTGTATTGCGCTGGTCTTTATTTTCGGCACGAGGTCCAAGCTTCTGTGAACGTGAAATTTGCCATCGTGATAAGTGAGGAAGCCATGTGACTGGTGGCCGCGATGGTTCTGCGCCCTTAAACCCCAGTAAATGTGCGAGAACACTGGTTGGTTGTCGAAGTTTATGGCGGCGAAGACTCCGCAGGCGATCTTTAACTGGTCTCCCATGGCTGGGCAATAATAAAGCGGGTATTTATCAGTTTTTAGCACATTTTCAAATAAATGTCATGAAGCATGGAGCCATCTCCCACAGATCCTCTTTCTTTCCAACTAGGAACATCCTGAATGTGAGCGAAGTGCTGAAAGGCTTTAATATCAAGCTTTGACATGAGGCGGACGTTGTATGGGGCGCTAGAAAGAATGCGGTAAAAACACAGCTCAATAGAGCGCGCAGAATTGTGGACAACGATGAAGGGTCGCTGGCTTCTGATTTTGTGGTTTAGTCCGTGGTTTGCTTTTTCTTCCTTGCAAGTATGATTGTTGGTGTCAGTGCGCGCGCGGACAAACGACGCCAAAGAGTAATGGACTTGTAACAAGTTGAAGCGCGCGCCTTTTCAGGGACGACCAAGCAGCAGCAGTTCTCAGTATGATGAATTAGGCAGCAGGAACATCAGGTTCATTGGCTCTCTACTTGGGATATACGAAAAGACAGATGAATGCGAAATGGAGAATGGGAAGAAGCATCACTTTTGCGGAGAAAAGGATAACTCTCAAAGAAAAACCACGCTACCTTTTATAGATTGGGTGGTGCGTGAACCGTGCTATTCTGGAACCTTTATCTCGCCGTGCTTGAACTTACCGAAAGCTCCGCGCCTGAAATCACGTGAATCCACCAGTTGAGCGGCATGAACGAACCATTGTAATAAACAACAAGTCTGGCAACAGAGCCCACAGAAGCATTTGCCGGAACGCTTCCATTCCACACCAAAGTCTTCTTACCTCCAGCACCAAGCGTCAGCATCTGCGCTGTCCCTTTCCATGCCCACAGCTCTCCCTCAAAAGCAATGTTGACCGACCACATGTCCTCAGAAGTCCCAGTGTTCTTAAACGCAATCTCCACAACGAAAACCTCACAAGGCTTCTTGTCAACGACCCCGCTGCAAGAAGGCAAACAAGCATACAACTGATCGCTTGAACCGACACCCGAAAAACCAACCAAAACAATCAGCGCAACCACTGCAAAAGTCAACGGAACCAACCTTTTCACCATTCTCCCCTCTTCTCCTAAAAGAAACAAATAACAACAGTCCGCTTTATCCATTCTGTAAGATACTTCTATAACAATAATAGAGCTTTGAAATTCTCGCACAAGTTCAATCTATTCATAGGGACCTAGAATTTTTCCGAGCAGACGTCATCCAGAGCCAAATCGAACCGTTAATGCAAATGATCGGAAAGAGCAGTTGTTCAGCTTATTGTTTTCAATAAATCTGAGCGCGTAATTATTCCAACGACTTCTCTGCCCTTCATGACCAACACGCCTGCACTCACTTCCAGCAATGTGCGAACAGCTTCTATGCTCGTCTCTTCCGACACGGCGGGCAAAGCTGGATCCATGACGTTCCTGACCTTTTCCGTTGCCAAATCCGACTTCAAGTTTCTGATTATGCTTTCCTCAGTTATCGTTCCCACGACTCGGCTTCCATCCAACACGGGCAACTGCGAAACTGCGTTCTTCACCATGGCTTCACTGATCTTCAATATACTCTCGTTCGGCCTAGCAAAAATCACACCCTTAGTCATGACATCTTTGCACTTTCGCTCTTTTCCCGCTTGAAGAACTCGCAAGATCCTGTTCACCGTTGAAAGCCGCGGATCAACCTTTTCCTGCTCAATCTTGGCTACGTGAGCCTGCGAAACCCCAGCAAGCTTGGCTAATTCCTTCTGGGTCAATCCTGCCTCCGCCCGCAGTTTCCTGATCAAACCGCCTGTGATGGCCAAAAATAACCACCAGTTATTTCTGCTTATAAGCGTATACAGTAAAATATATATTTGTTGGTGCACATAGACCCTAAACTTCACAAAAGAAGGATCAAACTATGCGAAACATAATCGTAGAAGACCTAAAACAAATGCCTCTTGAAAAACAGCGACTAGAAATAGTCGAAAGAAAAGGCCTCGGACACCCAGACTCCATATGCGACGCCGTAATGGATCGGATCTCAATAGGCTTAAGCAAAGAGTACATGGCCAAAGCAGGCACAATATTGCACCACAATGTTGACAAATCCCTACTCGCCGCAGGAGAAACTGAAGTGAAATTCAACGGCGGCACAGTGAAACAGCCAATGCTCTTCGTTTTCGGCGATCGCGCAACAACCGAATTCGACAGCCAAAAAATAGACGTGGGCGCAATTGCCATAAAAGCCGCAAAAGACTGGTTCAAAAAGAACATGCGTTTCGTAGATCCCGAAAAACATGTGAAATATCAAGTGGAACTCAAGCCAGGCTCAGTCGGACTTACCGACATCTTCAAACGCAAAGGAAAAGTCTTGGGAGCAAACGACACATCAGCAGCCGTGGGATACGCCCCCATGACCCGGACAGAGAAAATCGTGTTCAACACAGAAAGATACCTGAACTCCAAAGCCTTCAAACAACACTTTCCAGAAGCCGGCGAAGACATAAAAGTCATGGCCTTCAGAAACAAAAACGACCTAGAAATGACAGTCGCGATAGCGTTTGTCGACCGCTTCATAAGCAGCGAAGAAGACTATTTTGAAAAGAAAGCCAAAATCCTCGATGAAATCAACCGATTCGTCGCCGTCAACACGGACTTTGATCTTGTTGATGTGCAACTGAACACGCTAGACGTGAAAGGAAGAGGATTGGGAGGATTGTACCTGACCGTGTTAGGCACAAGCGCAGACAACGGAGACTCAGGGCAGGTCGGAAGAGGAAACCGCGTGAATGGTCTGATATCTCTGAATAGACCGTTCTGCTCAGAAGCTGCGTCAGGCAAGAACCCAGTGAGCCACGTTGGAAAAATCTACAACTTCCTAACATTCAAAATCGCCCAACGCGTCTGCGAGGAAATTCCGGAACTTGAAGAAGTCTACATTTGGATGCTCAGCAGGATCGGCAACCCAATCGATCATCCAGCGGTTGCCGCAGCACAGGTCGTGATGAAAGACAACAACCATATCGACAAAGTCAAACGCGAAATAAACGATGTCTTGGACAACGAGCTTGAGAACATCGAGGCGTTCTGCATGGAGTTGGCAGAAGGAAAAATCTCGTCCTGCTAACTCATTTCTTGCGTAAGCTCAGGTCGTATTATATACTCTTTCTATTTTCATTTTCGCCACTACTGTTTGGGGTGCAACAGTACAGATTGGTTCAGTGAAGATCTTGGCTCTCGTAGTTAGCTTATTCTTCTCGCCTGCACTATGACATGTGCATACGCGTCACCCTCAACAGGCAACAAATCCATCGGATTGTGAGGCCAAACTCCAGAATAAGCTTCTTCTATCCAATCAACAACCAACTCGGCCTGCTTCAACGTTTTCCTAAGTCTGACTTCGCTTGTGATTTGAGCCAGATTGCGTTCTTCAGCCAGTCTGGCACTTTCAGAGTTTTCATTGAACCACAGAGAAGAAAAGATCACGTTTCCCTCCGGTTCCAGAACCCTCGCACATTCCTTGAACGCTAGCACGGTTTCTGGAATGTTGTTGAAACCAAAGTTTGAGGATATTGTCGAGAAACTGTTGTTCATGAAGGACATGTGTTTGGCGTCCGTTACGACCAGAGAGAGCTTGTCAGAGATGTGTGCTTTCTTGGCCTTGCTCATGGCGCCGCGCAACGGTTTCTCGTCGATGTCCGTTCCAACGATTAGCGTGTCTGCTGAAGTTCTTTCAGCTAACGGAAGAACGAATGTGCCCATGCCTGTTGCAATGTCCAGAACCTTGTTGTCAAACTTGTTGCATGATTTGACTACGAGATCAGCGAGTTCCTTCAACATCTTGCGCAATGCAATTCTTTGATCCTCTATAAGATACGAGCCATATTGCCTGTTAATTTCGTCGTACTTTTTCTCGTCAGCCACGTTTACCTGCCATTCAAACTCGTTTGCAGACGTTTGTGCGTCCTTGAGCATCCCGATTTCCTCTTTGACCTGATATACGTGACCGTTGTTGCAGCTCAAACATCCATTGTTCAGACGGTTGCCTGCTTTTTTACCCTTAAAGATTAGCGGTTGTCTACAGGTTGGGCATGCGAGAAAACGCAGAAGTTGTTCTTGCACGCTTTCTTCCCAAGACAGAATGATCAGCAACTTTCTAAAGCTTTATCATTTAGCAGTTCCAAAATAGTCCGCAAGATGAAAAACATGGATGCAACAGAAGCAGCAAAGAACGCATTGGAATGCGTTTTGGAAGCAAGGAAAGGTGAAAGCATTGTCATTTTCTGCGACGATGAAAAAATGAGCATCTGCGAACCGTTTGTGACAGGTGCATTAAGACTGGGGTTGAAAACTCGCATGGTCAAATTGAAAACTGAGCCAAACGCTTTCCGAAAAAAGATTCCAAAGGAAGTCATGGAGATTTTCAAGAAGCAGCAACCTGACATTTACATTAACCTATTGCGCGGAATTCGAGAGGAAACGCCTTTCAGAATAGAACTCACAAAGATGGAAACCAAGAGCCACAAGGCACGCTTAGCCCATTGCCCAGGCATCACGCTGGACATGCTCACAGACGGAGCATTAGCTCTGACCACCAAGGATCACAGACAGATGCAGGACTTTGCCAATAACCTCATCCGCAACTTGAACCGAGCTGTCAACGTGGAAATCACGAATCAAGCGGGCACAAAATTGTCAATTAGCGTTAAAGGAAGGCCATTTTTCACCGACACCATGATCAACTGGGAAACGTTGAAATGGATGAACATGCCCACAGGCGAGGTAATAGTTGCTCCCGTGGAAAACTCGCTTGAAGGCAGACTGGTCTGCGACTTGGCTGTGGGTGGAATAGGCCCAATAAAGACTTCTGTGGAAATAGAGGCCAAGAATGGCAAAGCGCAAAACGTTTCATCTGCAAACGGTAAGATGTTGGAAAGAGTCAAAGACTCACTGAAAACTGACGACCGTGCGAACATCGTTGGCGAGTTTGCATTTGGAATAAACCCTAAGGCAAGATTCGTACAAGAGTTCTTGGAGGCAGAGAAAATTCTGGGAACAATTCATGTAGCCTTCGGCAACAATTCGGACATGCCTGGCGGAAAGAACCCATCCAAGAACCATATGGATCTTCTATTATCCAAACCCACTGTACGAGTAGTGAACGACGACAACTCAAGCATTGATGTTCTGGTAGATGGAGTCTTCAAATAGTAGTTGAAAATTCTGCTGAAATCCTTAAATCCTAATGGTCAGAGTCTACTAAGAAAGGCGAAACAATCAATGACTGAAAAAACAGAAGAAAGACTCCCGATTTCCGACTTCTACAAAGTTGTGGACCACATTACGATCTTCAAGAGCCAGAAATGGTGGGAAGCAGTGGTTATTTTTGAATCCATAGGAAAGCGGGCGATCGGCTTGTATCTTTGGCAAAAAAGAGAAGATGTCTGGAAGAGAAAACACAAATTCAACGTAAGAAATCTCGACGAATGGAACAAGCTTAACTGCCATTGAACAGCTCACACCCAAACTTGTTTCAAAATAGTCCATTTTCACAATTCAGTATTTCAAATTCTTATTCTGGATTCGAATCCAGAATTGAATAGTCTTATTAGCGCACACTTCCAACAAAACACAAGGCGAACAGTATGGAAGCCCCAGAACAAGAAGCACAGCAGATCGCGGAAGACGCGGAAGAGTTTGAGGAAACTCCGCAGCAGGAACAAGTTGAACAAGAAGAGTATCCAGCAACTGAAGAGATTGCGGAACCTAAACGGAAAAAGAAGAAGCCTGCCTTGAGACTGAACACCGGAGAAGAGAGAAACGGCTTTGTTCACGGACTTTCAGTAGGCCTTGGAATAGGATGCATCGCAACATTTGTCATAATGTGGATTACTGTGTTTTTCACACCACAGCTACCTTCGGCAATCACGTATGAAGCGATGTTAGCAATATTCATCTATCCACTGATCTACTTGCTGGCTGTAGGCCTGATCGCGCTGACAGCGGGCATCGTGAGAGAATACTACAATGCGAGAGGCAGACTCTAGATACGAAGTGACGCGAAAAACCTCTTTTTCCAGCACTGAATGATTTAATAGCTGATAGCCGAAACTATTACTGTGAAACTGATGCCTCCGGCTTTCAAGCGTTTTATGGAAGGACTCGCAGATGAAAAGGCTCCTGGACCTGCCCCATCGTTCTCAGTTTTTCAGCTCCTAATTGCAGTCGAACTGATGGCAAACAAACCAATTGGGCGTAACAAGCTGGCTGAAGAGCTGGAAGTTGGAGAAGGTACAGCCCGCACAATAATCGGACGGTTGAAAGATGCTGGACTGACTGCAATTTCTAAGGCAGGCTGCTCTCTCACAGACAAGGGGTTGAAATTCTGGAAAGAGTGCCAATCGATTTTCAAGAAAACCCCTGTTGGAAAGAACGAACTGACTCTTGCATGCTGTAATTGCGCGGTTTTGGTTAGGAACCACGGGTCCAGCGTCAGATCTGGGGTTGAGCAACGTGACGCCGCCGTGATGGCGGGTGCCAAAGCGGCTACAACAATGGTATTCAAGCGTGGGCGACTTGTCTTCCCGTCTGACCAGAGAAGCGTGGATAAGGATTTTCCAAAAGCTTCGAATGAACTGACCAGGCTACTGAAACCGTCCGAAGATGATGTCATAATAGTTGTAAGCTCTGACAGCCAGAGAAAAGCTGACTATGGAGCGTTAGCCGCAGCTTGGACGATTCTCAATGACAATTAGGGACATGCTACTGCATTCGCTCACTAGAATGTATATTTGTCACCTTCAGCTAGAATGCGTTCTAATGTCATGTTGAAGTTTATCATTCCCTCATTTGTTTTGGCTGAAACAGGAGTCAACAGAAATCTCAGACCAAGTTTGTAGATTGCATGCATCATGTTTCTGCTCAGCAAACGTCTGGTTCCCTCAAGCTTCTCTTCAATTGAAGCCTCCAAGGCGCTTTGGCTGGATGACCAGTCCACGATTCTGTCGATTTCTTCTTTTGGAAGCAAATCGCATTTTGACAGTAGATGTACTTGTGGCAGGAGAAAACGGTTGTAGACTGCGGATGACAGGAAGAGGTTTGAGACGTAGTTGAGTGGGTTGACTGAAAAAACTGCGTCAAACAGATAAACTATGGCTTTCGGTTCTTTTGTGAGTTCATTGGCAATGTATGGACCGCTTGCCCTGAAGGCGAACAGTTCCATCTGTCCTGAAGTGTCTACGAGAACAATGTCTGACTGCAGCTCTTCAATGTCCTTTGATAGTTTCTCAATCTGATCGGCGATCAGGTCAGCAGCCATTACTAAAGCGCCGTTTGGGCCTAGGCTGTATTCTTCCATTAGGTTTTCGACATCAACGTAGTCGCGAACATCCACTTCTGGCGAGTAAGGGAGTGTCGACACCCCCGGGTCCAAGTTCACTATGGTGACATCTTGTTTTGAAGTTTTCAGCCATTCACTAAAGGTTGCTGTGAGCCGGGATTTTCCAGACCCAGCAGTTCCTATTATGAAGATCACAAACATGGTCTAATCCGTTCCTGTTTTGGCTGTGAAGTACCGTGCTAGGTTATGAAGGGCTTCGTTCTGGTAAAAGGTTTTGCGTCAAGATGGAATTTCAGGAGGTTGCGGCTCAGGGATTCCTTGGTGGGTTCGTCTTGACATGAAGAAGATTGCAATACCCACGCCCGTTAGGATCACGGTCATGGCCAGCAGTGAAACGAAAAACATGGACATGACTGTTAACGTCAGGGTTTGACTGTCTGCAGCAGCGTAGTCCTCGTTTCCAGACCAGCTTGCGCGGAGATAGCTTATCCCGGCAACTTCTGTGTCCCAAACGTACCTAAATCGCCCGCTAGAATCGGTAGCGATAGTGTCCAGAATTGCCCATGGCAGACCGTTGGCCTTGATGTAGATGGTTACTGTCCCGTTCTGCACAGCAGGCAAGAGCTGTCCTGAGAGCGTTATGGGAGTTCCTTGGATGATATAGGCGGATGAGATATCGAAAGTCAATGACGAAGCTTCAAGGGACTTGTAGCTTGCGGAAACTTGTCCAGGAGCAGATTGCTCAGCGGTTTCAAGAGTAATTACTTGGACTGAAGCTCCTCGCAGACTATCTGGGCCTTCGCCTACTCTCCATCCGTTCTGCCAGTCTCCTCCAGTGGCTTCAGCCATGTAGAATTTTACACCCTCATTCGTGACGTATTCAACCGTTCCTCTTGCATCGCGCGGTTCGTGCAGTAGACTTACACCGATATTCATGTGTGCTTCGCTTTCAAAGTAGAGGAGAACGACATCAAGTCCCCCGGCTTTTATGATTGAAGCGGCTATGTAGGAAAAGAGGTCGCAATCTCCTTTGTTCGCGACTATTGTTTCTACTGGGTATTTTGAGGGGACAGTTTCCTCGTAGGGTATTTGGTGCACGATCATTAGTGCCCCGTTTACAAAGTCTTCGTCGTCGTTGTAGATTTGCCAGAGGCTGTCAGCGATCGGTTTCAAAGCGTAAGGCGTGACGAACTTGGCGAGATCGCCTACTGAATTTGCTCTGTGAGTTTTTTCAAGGTAGTATTGCTGGAGGGATTCTGAGACTGCAACATTCAGCTTGTAATGCGTGGTTCCGGTCGGATGGTTCGGCAGCTGATAGGAGATGCTGAAGTTTGCGGACAAGCTTTGCGGAAGCAGGCAAGAAAGACTGAGCAGAATGGTCAATACTATGAGCGCCTTTGCGAGTTTTGACTTCATTTCTATCTGGAAATCTTGTTGTAGGCTTGATTTAAGGCACTTATGAAGAGAAAATCAGTAATGAGAAAATGGTTTGAACATCAATATCGGATACTGATGAATGCTTGAATCTAGATTTCTACAAGCGTTCGTTTTCTTCGGTCAAACTTACATATGTGAGCATAGCCTACTCTCTTTGCAAGTTTTATCGCCGCTTTGAAATCTCTTCCAACATCGTTTGGCTCATGAGCATCTGAGCCGAAGCTAACTGGAATACCATGCGCATGCAATATTTTCAGAAATTGCTCACTCGGGTAGAGCTCATTGCAAGGTCTCCTCAATCCTTTCGTGTTGATCTCCGCGCAGATACGTGACCTTGCCATGGCTTCAGCAGTTTCTGTCAATATATCGGAAAAGTCGGTTTTCGGTCTGTGGCCGAATACCTTGATGAGGTCAGGATGTGCCAAAATGTCGAAAACTCTGGACTCGCACAGCTTTCTTACTAGGCTGAAGTATTCTTCGTACACTTGCACGACGTCTCTTTTCGAGTATTCAAAGGCTTGTGCAGGATGGTCGATCAACCATTCTCCGATGAAATGGGCAGATCCTACTACGTAGTCAAAAGGATATTTCTGTATAAACTCCCTGGCTTTATCAATGTCGTCCGCAACGAAATCGATTTCGGCTCCTAGTCTTATTGGCAGTTTTGTTTGCCGTTTCAGACCAAGGAAGTGTTTCACGTAGGCTGGCATCGACTTGACGGACATGCGCGGGTAGCCTCTGATGCTGTGGAGTAGGATGTGGTCTGAGAAGCCTATTTCATCAATTTTCTTTTCCTCGGCTTTTTTGATGTATTCTTCCATTTCTCCGGTTGCGTCGGCTGAGGCTTTTGTATGAATGTGGTAGTCTATGATCATTCTTGTTTGCCAGCTTTTTCAACTGCTCTGGTTTTTCCGCCGTTTTTCTGCACGAGTTCTGATAGCTGTGCAGTTGTCTTGTTCAGGCGTTTCTCGGCGGTTTTGCGGTTTTCGGCGGTGGTTGAAAAGTGTAGCTCGATGTGGGGTTTTCCTCCTTCGGTTTGCGGATCGGTTTTTACGTAAACGTGTGACTTTATGTAGACGTGTGGATTGTCGCGCATTGCTTGGTCGATTAACGGGGCTAGGTTGGATTCCATGATGCGATCTGCGTAGATGCTTGATTCAAAGAAGGCTTGTTTTCCGGCTTCTCTCTTGAGTATTGGCACCAGGGATTCGTCAAAAATGGCTTCCATTTCCGGGGGAACGCCGGGCAACGCCGCTATGAGTGTTCCTTTGAAGTCTGTCATCATGCCTGGTGCGGTGCCGACAGGGTTGTGCAGTGGTTCCGTGTTTTTTGGGAGTGTGGCCATTTTGACTCTGGCTGGGGTTAGTTCGATTTTTCCTATCTTTCCTTGTTTGAGATAGGTTTCGTATTTTTCCTTGACCATTTTTAGGGCTTTTGGGTTGACTTCGAGTTTACGGTTCAAGCCTTTCGCGATGCCTTCTAGAGTTTTGTCGTCGAAGGTTGGTCCGAGGCCGCCTGTTGTGATTATGAATCGAGGTTTGCGTTGTAGGGTTTCTTGCAGGGCGCGGGCGATTTCTTTTGTGTCGTCGCTTATGACAGTTATTCTTTTTACCGTGATTCCGAGTATGGTTGTGCGTTTGGCTAGCCAGTGGGCGTTGGTGTTTAGTGTTTTGCCGATTAGTAGTTCGTTGCCGATGCAGAGTATTTCCATTTGTGCAGTCATGTTTGGGTTTCTCCGGTTTTTTCGATTACGGAAGGATTGTTTTGTTGTTCTTTTATGCTGTGTGCTGATTTTTCGTTTGAGAAGTTGGGTGGGGCGGCTATTTTTTCTTGCTGAGGTACCATTTGAGGTATTCTTTTTTGCGTTTCTGTTGTTCTTCTTCCTTGGTTTCGGTGCTCGGGCGCAGTTTTTCTCTGAGTTCCATGAGTTCTTGCTGTGTTACTGAGAGTCCGCAGCTTTTGCATACGTAGTGTTTGGTGGATATCATGTATTGCATTTCGCCGCCACATTCTGGGCAGTAAGGCATGCTATTCACTTTTTGGTAAAATCAGTGCGCGCGGCATGCAGAAATACGTTTTGGTTTCAACGTGCTTTCGCACTGGTAGAACTACTGGCGAGAAAAGAAACCAGACAAAGAACAACCCGAACCCTCTTTTGGGCAGCAACGAAAAATCAACATGCTCTACGTTATAAGATTCATCAAACCTGCCTCACGAACCAACTGCACAGCCCTTTTTATCTCATCCCCCGTAAGCCTCCTCCGCAACTCCGGAACCTCACATGCACGCTACTCAGGCCTAAACTGAAACATAACATTCACCCTAGTCTCCTTCCCCAAATTCTCACCGATCCACTCCACAATCGGCTTCAAACAACAATTCAAATGCCCCGGCAAAACCAAAACACGTACAATCAATTCCCCAAACTTCTTAGCATCCAAATGGTTCCGCGTACACACACGCCAATAATCAGGCGCATCAGAAATCCTCCCGGCACACTCACCAAAACCATACTTAAAATCCAACAAGTAAACATCAACAAACCCCGCCAACAACAAAGCCGTTTTCGGACTATAATAGCTGTTGGAATTCCACACAACCGGAACATTCACCCCAACACTCCTAAACACCTTCAACCATCGCCCAAGCCAAGGCGTAGGCTCCCCACCAACAAGATTGACGTTTCTGCAACCATTAAGTCGCAGACGCTCAACCTCACCAGCCATTTCCTCTGGTTCATAGACCCGTCCAGTCTCCATCCACTGCGAAATCGTCCAATTCTGACAATGCCTACACCGCATCGTACACCCCATCGTAAAAATCGTACCAGAAGGCACGAACTCCGGCTCCTCACCCACATGCTCAAAAATGCTTGAGACCGCCATCTCCAAGCCACACCTACAGTAGCCCAATTCCCCACGAAGCCTGTTGACCCCACATCGTCGAGAGCAAAAATGGCAACCCGCAAGAATCCTATCCGCAAGCTCAATCTTCAAATTCAAATATGACTTTTCAGGCGTTGACATTTTCCCTAAACTTCTTTGTCCGCTGTCAATCTCCTTCTCAATCCTGAAAAACTCCTGAGTGAGACCTGCATGCTTTTGCCAAAGCTTCTCAACCGGCTCATTTTCACTGAATGATGCTGGCACCTTCTTAGCGATCATGAACTTTGCTGGTCTTTCATCCTGCATAACCGCAAAATATCTGCCCAAACTCTTCCTTGCCAAACTGTCGTCTAGCACTGCCATTGCATCAGGACGATGAACTCTCCACATCTTCCCTCAAACTAACTCCACTAGCGAATTATTAAAACAAGGCGTAAGGATAGGAATGGCCACTCGGATGCAACTTGCCCTTAATCGGAATATCATGCCCACACACAGGACAACGCATATCCCGCGTCAAACTCCACTTCGTGATGGCAAAATTGAAACGCTTAATCAACATCTCATTACAACTCGGACAATAAGTGTTCTCACATGGATGCCCAGGCACGTTCCCAATATACACATAATCCAACCCCGCATCCTTCGCAGCAACATAAGCCTTCTCCAAAGTCTCAATCGGCGTCGAAGGAATAGTCGTCAACTGATAATCCGGATGAAACCGCAACAAATGAAACGGCGTATCCTTCCCAATCCCATCCCTAATCCAAACAGCCAACTCCTTAATCCTCTCAAGCGAATCCCCCGACTTGGGCACAACCAAATTCGTAATCTCAATGTGAATGTTATTCCGCCGCATTTCCTTCAAAGCCTCAAAAATCGGCGCAACCGAAGGAACAGCAGAAAAAGCCTTATAGAACTCCGGATCAGCACCGCCCTTGAAGTCAACCGTCGCCGCATCCAAATAAGGAGCAATCATCTTCACAGCATCCGGCGTCATGTACCCATTCGTGACAAAAGTGTTGAAGAACCCCACTTGCCTCGCAAGCTTAGCCGTGTCAAATGCATACTCAAAAAATATCGTCGGCTCAGTATACGTGTAACTTATGCCGAGACAACTATTATCTCGCGCAGCCTTAACAACCTCTTCAGGCGGAAAATGCTTACCCGCTATTTTCTTTTCCTGACTTATCATCCAATTATCACAGAACTGGCATCGAAAATTGCAGCCCACCGTGGCTATCGACATGACCAAAGCCCCAGGATTGAAATGTGCAAGCGGCTTCTTCTCTACAGGATCAACGGCCGCAGAAATCGCCTTCGCATAATTAAGCGAAAAAAGAACCCCGCCATCATTCTTCCTCACCATACAGAAACCAGTCCCACTATCACTGATGAGACACCGCCGTGCACACAAGAAGCAACTAACCTTCTTATTTTCCAATTTCTCGTAAAGCATGGCTTCATGCAGCGACACTTTAGCCCTCCTCAACTGTCCACGTAAATCTCCGCTTTCAGACTATAAGATTTATTCCTTCGCCTCGGAGCTTGGTTTTTCCTTGATTTCAAAAACCAACGGCGGCGAAGTCGTCTTCACATCCAACTCTATACCAAACAGACCCTCCAAGAAACCGCCCCAGATCTCCGCTTCACCGATGAATGGTGTCTTGATCAGGAGATACTTGTCTTTCAAATAGAAGTCACCGAAACCCTGCACTCTCAACCGTTTGAAAACATCCGGCCACTTAGCACGATCCGCGGCCTGTATCCCAATCGTGGTCTCAATCGAAACCTTCATGGCTTCACCCATCCTTCTTCCTATCTCCCGCCACTTCTCCCGCGGAGTATTCTCAATAAGAATATTGAGCAACTCCACATTCACAAAAGCTATCCGACTGATCCCGCAGTAATATTCGCCTGGAAAACGCCAATCATAAATCATCATGCTCCTGTAGACATCAAGCATTTTGGAAATGAGCGGCTTGATCCCAGGCTCTTTTCCCTCTCGAATCAGCGAGTCAATAAACTCCCGTTCCTCTTTCTCCAAGATTATAGTCGTTCGCCTGGCTGAGTCTTCACTCTTTTTCATCATTTCTTCGAGTTTTTTCCCTTTGTCCTCTTGCATAGTCAGTATATCTGCCAACATATTTTATATAATTTATGTCCACATGTCAGCATACATAGACATATTCTATGAACGGATCATAATCAAAACCATCTTAAACCTCTTTGTCGCTCTCAGAGCATGCGGCTTGTTGGCAGGCATAACAACCATGTCCCCATCTCTCAACATCAAAGGCTTGCCTGCAATAACGACTTCTGCCTCACCATCAACAATGTAAACCAAAGCGTCAAACGGTGCTGTATGCTCGCTCAGCCCTTCTCCCTCATCAAACGCGAACAATGTCACTGTTCCCGCCTTCTTGTCAATGAGCGTTCGGCTTACCACAGAACCCTTCTGATAATCCACCAAATCAACCAATCTCAAGACCTGCGCCAACTTGCCACTGTCAACGTTCTCCCCACTCTGCTTCATACTTCTCACATCCAGCACTTCTTAGCTCCTTCACGCGTTTTATATGCTTTGCCAGCCTATACCCACGCGAAACCGAATAATTTTTAACAAGGCCAATGCTTTTCTAGACCTGCCGATGACGAACATAATTGTCTGAAAAGGTGATGTACTCTAGGGTATCTGAGGCAAAAACTGCTTCCTGCTCAAGTAACGACTTTGTTCTTGATGAGATACCATAGAAGCACGAAGCCTACTATGAACAGTGCAAACCCAGAAGCTATCGAAACAAAATAGTTCAGATCAAGAATATGCGCAAGAACATAGACCAAGTACGGCCCGCCGAAAACGAACAGAGCCGCAAAGATAACCAAAACCATTTTTCCATACTTCGAATTCAATATTCCCGTCTTAGTCTCTTCTTTTTCCTGAGCCATGCCTTTCACGTCTCAACGATGACCTAAAATTGACGTTTTCTCTTATAACCCTTCCTTTACCTCGTTACCAAGAGCTTTCATCAGAAACTTGAAAACCGAAAAACCAGCCCCACGATCAGCCTTGAACCCAGTTGTCGGACCCAACAAACACACACCTTCCAGACCACGCTGCTTCGCAAGCCCCAACATCAGACCCGTCGCTCCTACAATCCGACCTTTACTGTAGATCACAGCGCCCTTCTCCATGAACTCCAAAGCAAGCCTAGGCGAAGTAGCGGCCACGTACACCTGCGCCTTCTCCTCCGTGATAGGCACTCCGCCAGCAGTCACAAGAAAACTGCAGCCCTGCTTCTGAACAAAATCCAACGTCTCACTGCAAAGCGCATAATGCGCGGCAACGTCATCAAAAGAAGGCTGCGTGTCCCCAGTCATTATGATGAAATCGTTTTTTTCCATAGGTGCGGCATAGAACTCGTAACGCGGCAACCTGCAAATTCCTTTAGAATTGACTGAAACATAATCAGGAAAAGAAGGCGAATAGAGCTCAGCAAAAGGCTTCGCTCCGCAGAACTTTGTCAAAAGATAAGCAGCAATCTTCCCAACGTTTCCGAAACCTGGGAGTCCCTGCACAAAAATCGGATTCTCAAGAGTCGGACTGGAGATCTGACGCAAATAGGATTTGTCCACTCTAACGGCACCAGACTCAATACGTGAACAAGGCAAGTCTAAAACGTTTCCGTTCTATCGTACACTCACGCCCCTTCTAACGTCAGGCTTTCCCAAAACCCGCACCAGAATGCCTTGTTCAAGAAGGAAAACCGTTAATATTGGAAAGGTAGTTTCTACTAAAGGGATTTAAGAAGGTAGCCGCTCAGCATAGAAACAGTAGCGGGGTGGGGTAGCCAGGATTAACCCGCTGGGCTCATAACCCAGAGATCAGTAGTTCAAATCTACTCCCCGCTACCAATACCTGTAAAACTACTTCTCATTAGAAAACATGGTCTCTATGTCTTTTCGAGAACGTTTGAGTCTGTCCTCACATTCTTTCTGGAACCAAATCCATCTTCGAAGATACCATTCATTCTTCCATGTTTCCTTTTGTTCTTTCACCCATCTGCTTATTCCAACAGTCTTACGTCTCCTCAAGTTCTCTATTACAGGCAAGTGATGCAGCCAAACAGGGTTGTAGCAAAATCGCATCAGCATCGAACAGGGAAAGTCTTGGCATTCAGAACAGTCTTTGAAACCATTCTTTTCAACGCAGCACTCGTAAATATCGCACTGTTTGTGATGTTCCGAGGAGTCACACTTCCCGCATTCGCAACCGCAACCATGACAACTCTTGTGCAGTAGACGATCTATACACGCTCCACAGTACAGACCACATGGTGCGGCAAGTCTCTCCTCATCGCTTACATTCATTGGTACTGCCTCACTTATGAACAAGATTTATTCGCATATAAGTGCGAAGTAGACTGGAACGGAGAAGATGGGAATTGGGCGTGGTTTTCGCGTGTATTGCCCCTCACGGAAAGGAAATTATACCAGAATTGGCTGGCGATATGTTCAACGCTTTCGCTGAAACACGCAGAGGCATGGAAAAACTGGCACGTTTGATGATGAAGCAAAAGCCTGAAACAATAGTCTTGGCAACTCCCCACGGCTTACGTTTGGAAGCAACGATAGGCGTAGTAATCTCCGAGTTCACTGAAGGAACCCTTGAAGCAAATGGCAAGCAAGTCAAATTGCGATGCGAATGCGACCGCGAGCTGGCGAAGCACTTTCTCGAAAGAGCCAGAAGCTTAAAGCTCCCAGCTGTTGGAGCCAACTATGGAACCAGTGAAGGACCAACCTCATGCATGCCCATGGACTGGGGCACATTCATACCGCTCTGGTTTCTCACCCGTCGACCACAGAACAAGTTCACGGTCGTGGTAGTTACGCCTTCCCGAGAGATCCCCCTTCAAGATCTCGTCAGACTCGGCGAAAGCATCGCTGAAGCTTCGCAGACTTCAGGCAAAAGAGTCGCGTTTGTAGCCAGCGCCGACCAGGGACACACACACAAGCCAAACGGCCCATATGGTTTTCACTCTGCATCTGCCCAATTTGACGCACTCATCAGGCGGGGGGTAGTGGAAAGTGACCTGAAACCCCTGTTCCACTTGCAGCAACAGTTCATAGAGAACGCAAAACCGGACAGTCTCTGGCAAATAGCAATACTTCAAGGCGTTCTAAATCGAGTGCCGATGAAAAGCCACCTGCTCTCCTATCAAGCACCCATATACTATGGAATGCTATGCGCCACCTACATGCCAACATAAAGCAACGAACACAATAAAATTGGGGTAATGGAGTCTACATGCTTTTCAACAGTTCACCAACAGAAAGCCCTTTCAACTGAATCCCTTCACGGTGAATGGCCTCGCCATTTATGGTCAGATCGTCAGCCTCAACAAAGGACTGCCACAGCTTAGCCTCAACGACCTTCTGACGCAGACTCTCCTTCACTGCCTTCATCAACTTCATCTTTTCAACATCAGACAGCTCCAACAAATCAAGCTTATCAGACTTCTTTCCGCGTCTCAACCGCATGTTACTCCCTCTTGCAGTACATTGTCGCATATCTTAATAAATCAGTTCTTTCTCAATCGAAATATGTCGAAACCCGACATATGCGTCTGCAGCGTGAGCTAGTTGGGGACGGAGAAAAAGAAGTTCACGAAATGAAACGTGGCGGCTTTTCGCCCGTGAAAGTTTAGGCCTTTCCTTTCTCTTCCTTGCCGAAGTAGGTCGTCCATTTAAGCTTGCGAGCGTCTCTTCTAAATATCAGTGAGCTTTTTCTGCACTTGCTTGAACAGAACCACAAGATTGAGCCATCGTTCTTGATGAACATCATGCCGGTGCCCGCTGGGAATTCAGTGCCGCAGAATGAACATTTTCTAGGTTTTGGCATAAGCAATCTCCTTCGCTAATCTCTGGATTCGATCTACCTGTTGATCTTCTTGGCTTCTCTTTCAGTTTCCCTCAGCATTAGGAGGTCTTGAATTCGCACTGGTCCTTTGACGTTGCGGGATATGATTCGCCCCTTGTCTTTGCCTTCGAGGATGCGTACTCTCACCTGTGCGATTTCGCCAGTTACGCCCGTGCGGCCGATGACTTGAATTACTTCAGCAGGTGTAAGTTCTGCCTGTTCTGGCTGTTTCTCTTCTTTGCTCATCACTTTGCTCCTCTTTCAATCTGCCCTATTCTTGTGACTATCTCTTTAACCAAGCCCGTAGCGTCGCCTTCTCTCACGATGCACGCCGCTCCTGCAGGAACATCGATGCCTATTGCAGTGCCGATCTTTTCTTTGGTCGGAACGAATATGTACGGAATTTTCCTTTCTTCACACAACAAAGGCAAATGGGCCACAACTTCCGGCGGTTGCACGTCCTCAGCTATGATTACAAGTTTTGCTTGAGCTCTTTCTATGGCTTTTGTTGTTTCGTTTGTGCCTTTTCTCACAGCGCCTGTTTTTGCGGCTATTTGCAGGGCTTCATAGGCCGCATCTGCGAGTTCCTTCGAAACCTCGAATTTTACGTAAAATGGTTTGGACATAAGCCTCACCCTTCAAATGCACAGTCTAATCAACAGTCCCCATTTATCAAGGTTTCGACTTACATAGCGCCTCTCGAACTAGAGCAAATCTACGTGGAGCCTCCGAGGCAAGATGGGTGCGGTGAAAGGCAAAAATCACGTGACGCAACATTTGAACGCAGAAAGGTTTAAATAATCTGCATCGTTGAAGCACTTTGCTTTTCGTGAGGGGAAATTAAAAATTTGCAGAGATTAGGCCTAATCCTTCACATAAGTCCAAGCCGAAACATAATAGCAAAGGTTGAAAACCTTCCTAGAATGGGCGAAACGGTCGTTGATGAAAGTCTAAGGCCTGTTGGAAAGGTTTTTGACATATTTGGTCCAGTGTCCGCGCCCTACGTGGCAATAAAGCCTACGATCCGAGAGCTCGAGAAATTGAAAGCCAAAATGCTCTATGTGATCCCCTCAAAGAGGAGAAAGGAGAAAAAGTAGAAAATGGATGATAATGAAGAGATTCATGCGGATTCTGACCCGGCATCGCCAACGCAGACTGCCGAACCTGTCAAGGTTCAGAGTTGCCCAGAATGCGGGAGCAAGAGGCTAATGCGCGATTATGAATGCGCAGAGATAGTGTGCATGGACTGCGGGTTCGTGGTGGCTGCAAAGATAGCAGACAGAGGACCGGAATGGAGAGCTTTTGATGACGAACAAAGGACGAAACGGACGAGAGTTGGGGCGCCGTTAACCTACACAATCCACGATAAAGGCCTGTCAACGATGATTGACTGGCATGACAGAGACATTTATGGAAAGAGCCTATCGCCCGGTCAAAAAGCTCAAGTCTATCGTCTTAGGAAGTGGCAACGGCGCATAAGAGTTTCAGATGCCACTGAACGTAACCTTGCTTTTGCATTGTCCGAAATTACGAAGATTGCCAACAATCTAAATCTTCCCAAAAGCATTCTGGAAACAGCCTCCGTCATTTACCGAAAAGCCGTGAAGGAACGGCTAATACGTGGAAGATCAATCCAAGGCGTAACAGCAGCCGCGATATACTTGGCCTGCAGACAGTGTGGGTTGGCTAGGACGTTGGAGGAAATTGCTCAAGCGTCGAGTGTGAACAAAAAGGAAGTAGGGCGTAGCTACCGTTTTCTGATCAGGGAACTCAACTACTCTATTCCGCCGCTTAAACCAAGCCAATATATAACGAAGTTCTCAAATCAGCTGACGATGCAGGGAAAAGTCGAGGAAATCGCCCACAAGATCCTCGGAGCTGCTAAGGAACTCAAGCTCACTTCAGGTCGCGGTCCCACAGGCATAGCGGCAGCAGCAAGCTACATTGCATCGGTGCTAACTGGAGAAAGAAAAACGCAGAGAGAGATAGCTGAAATAGCGCAGGTGACCGAGGTCACCATTCGGAACCGCTACAAAGAGCTTGTTGAGCGACTGATGTTTCAGATGACAGTGTAAAAGCCTTCTTCCTTTTTTCTATCGGAAAAACCGTATACACTCTTCTTCTGATTGCTTTTTCAAGTTCGACGACTATGATTCAATGCTCTGTGCAAAACACATTTTAGACCCTGCGAGTGATAATTATGGGAGGGGGCTATTTGGTTAAGTGTCCGAAATGCGGCAACGAAGTCGCAACTCCTGTAAAAACATGGCCAATTCCTTCGAGAAAACCTTTGAAAGATGGTGAAGAGCCTAGACTCGCCGGCATCTTTGAGTGTCCAAGTTGCAGAGCTAGGTTTAGATCCGCTGTGGAAGTTGAAACCAAAATTGAAGAGACAGCAAATATTAAGAATATGGTTGAGAGGATTAAGGGGATCAAGGGGGAGCTCATGCAGACGTTGGTGAATCTTCGTGAAAAGATAAAGACTCTGGAGACTGAGCGGGCGAATTTGATGATCGAGATTGAGAAGTTGAGGAAAGTTGCAGAGTCGCGTGTCGACGCTTTGGAAAACGAAGTGGGCATGTTGCGGAATGAAGTGAAGTCTCTCAGGGAACTCTTAGGATACTCGGAAGAAGAAAAATAGGCAGAAAAGATGAAAGGAGACTTTCGTTCTCGGTTAAGCGTGTCGGACGTTCTGGGCAATCAGTCTGCGAGATATTGTTTGTAGTACTCTTGCGCCTTGGCAACAGCTTTCTCGGGGTTTTTCAGAATTGAATACTGTCTGCCTGTGATCTTCTCTGCCTCGCTGAAGTATTCCACGACCTTCTTTACGTTTCCTTCGTAGATTGCCAAACCGCCAGCTACTTCATACCACATTCTCGCGCTTGCCAGATCTTTTTCTTTCTCGCTTCTCTTGGCATTGTCGCCAGCCTGCTTAATGGTGGTCTCAGTTTTCCTTGGATCTAACATCATTACGGGGAACAGAGCGTCGTAGGTTTCTCTGTCATCTCCGCAAAGCAGTTCAAGATTTGTCTTTTTTGTAGGTCCTGCATTGGGGTTGTATTGTACCTTCCCCTTCTTTCCAAATAGTGGCAACTCTAATCCTCCTGAACGCCTCAACGTATTTTGGGTTTGAAACTAGTATTAGCGATAGGTAATTTTAAAGGTTTGTCTTTCCACTAGGTAAGCTATGCCATATAAGTTTACGTTCGATCTCTCAAGAATTCCTCGTTTCTTTTTCGTCGAAGTTGCCAAAATCGGCTACCAGAGAGGTCTTCATAAAAGCGCGGGCAAGACTGTGCAGGAAATCATTAGGAAGTTCAAGATACAGGAAGCAACTGGTCTCAACTTGTCCGATGCTGTTACTCTGCTTCAAGATCTTATAGAGGTGCAGGCCAGAAACCTTGTGGAAAGGGAGAAATTTGTTCAGACAAAGAAGAGAGCCCTGTTTCTGCCACATTGTTCCAGAAAATTCATGGACAGCCGGTGCAAAGCGCCCTTTGACCCGAACATTCCATCCTACATCTGTGCTCACTGCTCTCCAGACTGCCCGGTTGGAAGGACCGTGACTTTCGCCCAGAAAAAGGGCTATGACGTTTACATTCTGCCAGGCGGTTCTTGCATTCCAAAGATTTTGAAAGCCAAAAACTATGAAGGCGTCGTTGGAGTTGCCTGCGGTGAAGAGGTAAAAGCCGGTGGCGATGTGTTGAAAGCCATGGACGTAGTCGGTCAAACCGTTCCTTTGATAAAGAACGGATGCGCTAACACTGCTTTCAACATTGAGGCTCTATACAAGACTCTTTAGTGAGAAAGGAAAGCTACTTTACGATTTCTCTCTTCTTCCATCTCAGGTTTTTGCTGTGACATTTTCTGCACTTGACGGCTGTCGCGGCGTTTCTTGCCCCGCATTCTCGGCAGATCTTCATGTATAACCTGTGCTTTTGAGCTAGGGTCTTCTTGAGCGGGTCCAGTATTGGCATTTTTCCGTCCTCACTTTTGTGGCTAACACTCAAATTGCCCAGTATCAAATATACTTTTTGCCGTCGGAGTTTCTCTGGGAATCAAATATTCAGGACGCTTCATCATTTCTGCGAGACAAGTTTTGTCAGGATTTCAGCCACGTCGTTTGGTTTTTCAGCCACTTTGACGCCAGCTTTCTTGAATGCTTCCATCTTGCTCTCGGCTGTTCCAGCTTTGCCCATGACTATTGCGCCTGCGTGTCCCATGCGTTTGCCTTGCGGAGCTGAACGTCCAGCTATGAAGGCCACAATTGGTTTGGGATATTTTTTCGCTGTGATATAGTCTGCAGCCAGTTCCTCAAGGTTGCCGCCTATTTCACCAATTAGAACGACGGCCTTCGTCTGCGAATCCTTCTCAAACAGCTTCAAAGCGTCCATGAAGTTTAGCCCTGTTATCGGGTCTCCTCCAAGACCGAGACATGTGGATTGTCCCAACTGTTTTCGGGTCAGACCTGCCGCTATTTCATACGTGAGAGTTCCACTTCTCGAAACCATGCCGACGCCGCCAGACTTGAAAATGTGTGAAGGCATTATGCCAAGCTTGCATGCCCCGGGCGTGATTATGCCGGGCGTGTTGGGTCCAATTATTGTGGCGTTGGCTTGCTTTGCGTATGTCATCAGGGTGATCGCATCCTTTATTGGAATGTGCTCTGTTATGATTACAACCGTTTTTATTCCGCTTTCCATGGCTTCATAGGCTGCGTCTGTAGCGAATGGGGCTGGCACAAAGATTATTGACGCATTTGCTGAGTACTTCGCTTGGGCTTCTTCAACTGTATCGTACACTGGAATGCCGTTGACTTGAGTTCCGCCTTTTCCGGGAGTTGTGCCCGCCACTATCTTTGTTCCGTATTCCAACATGAGTTTGGTGTGGAAATTGCCTTGGGTTCCGGTTATGCCTTGGACGATTGCTCGAGTGTTTTGGTCAATTATTATCCCCAAGTCTACGTTCCTCCTTGTTTGACGATTTCGACAACTCGCTGTGCTGCTTCTTCCATGCTTTCCAGCACGTGGATTCCGGCTTCTGTCAGCATGCGTTTTCCTTCTTCTTCATTTGTCCCGACTAGTCGGATGACCATGGGTTTGGTGACTCCGATTTTTTGTTTCGCTTGTAGGATTCCCTTTGCTACTTCGTCGCAACGGGTGATGCCGCCTAGAATGTTTATGAAGAGTGCTTTGACGTTTGAGTCTGAAAGCACTATTTTGAGAGCCAAGGCTGTTTTCTCCGACGGCGCTCCGCCCCCGACATCAAGAAAGTCTGCTGGTTTTCCACCATAGTATTGAATTGTGTCTAGAGTTGCCATGACGAGACCCGCACCATTGCCGATGACACCTACGTTTCCGTCAAGCTTCACATATGCCAAGTCATTTTCCATTGCTTCAAGCTCTTGCGGGTTGAGTTCACTCTCTCCTTGCAGGAGTCTTTTCTTGTATTCTTGATGACGGAACAGGGCGTTATCGTCTATTATTATCCGTGCGTCCGCTGCCGTGAACTTGCCGTCAGTAGTCTCTGCCAAGGGGTTCATTTCAATCAGTTCAGCGTCATAGTCCATGCCCACAGCGTAAAGCTTCTCAAGAATTCTGCCCAGTTCGGAAATCTGGTTGCCGGTATATCCCATTTTCTTTGCAATTTGCTTCGTCTGGAATGAGTGCAGGCCGTATTGAGCGCTTATTGTGGTCTTTATGACTTTTTCAGGAGTTCTTGAGGCAACTTCCTCTATTTCCATGCCTCCGGCTGCTGAGGCGACCGCAACGTAGCTTTGGCTGTACCTGTCTGTCGTTATGCCGAAGTAGAGTTCTCTTTTGACCTGAATCTTTTCTTCGATCCACACGCTTTTGACAGGTATCCCCTTTATCTGCATGCCCAACACTTTTCCCGCTGCCTTCTCAGCTTCTTCAATGGAACTGGCAAAAAGGATTCCGCCTGCCTTTCCTCTTCCCGCAACTAGCACCTGGGCTTTGACTGCGACAGGCAGTTTAAGTTTGGTTGCGATATCGCGGGCTTGGCTTGCGTTGGTTGCCAATCCACCTTGAGGCGTTGGGATCCCATACTTTGCAAGTATGTTTTTTGCTTCGTACTCAAAGAGCTTCAAGTCTTCGGTTCTCCTTTATCTTATGGTTTCGATTGTGATGTAGGATTTTGTGTCTTGTATACCGTCAATGGCAGATAGTCTTTTTAACACTTCGTCCAGCTTTTCTCTTTCAACCATTACGAGGGCGTCAACGTCGCCTGCAATTCTGAAAGCTCTTTGGACTGTGAGTTCTCTGATTTTCTCGTATGCGTAGCTTCTTTTGAGAGGCGAGACTTTTATGAATATGAAGGCAGGAGTTGAGGAGATGCCAAGTACGACTAGTCCTTTGTCGGTTACGTCGATGAAGCCTCTGCCCGTGCGTATGTAGTTCAAGTCTCTTAGTTTTCTCAGGTGAACGTTCAGCGCCTGTCTGCTGATGTCTAACTGTTTTGCCAGTTCATCTTGCTTCAAGTGCAGGGTGTAGGTGCTTGTGGACTTGCCTTTTTCATAGAGCATTCGTAACAGTTGCATTGAACGTCTTGTGAGTGTTTCCATGTTTTCGTCCTCAATTGTGATAGTTTGTTAAGTTTAATTTTTACAATAGTACCGTTTATTTAAATGTTTAGCAACCGAACAGCAAGGGAAGTTGATGGTTTGCGAGGTTGCGATTTTGTTAACTGGAAATTGAAACCGTAATCTATTTATTTGCCGCTAAAGAAGGTTATCGAGCCTATACAAAATATGAAAACTAGGAGTAAGGCGGTAAGAAAATGTCAGAAAGCAATTCAGTGTTGATCGGAAACAAGCCAGTAATGAACTACGTACTGGCATGCATAACCCTCTTTCACGGTGGAGCAAAGGAAGTAAACGTCAAAGCGCGAGGGCGATCCATAAGCAGAGCAGTAGATGTGGTGGAAGTCGTTAGACGAAGGTTCTTACCAGACGTGAAGATCAAGAGAATTGGCATCGGAACGCAACAGATGACACCCAGAGAAGAGGGTGGCTCGCCAACAAACGTCAGCACAATTGAGATTTCGCTTGAACGTTAAGGCAACGTTTCCCAAAGATGTGCAATGCTCCGCCGCCCCTCCTTTGTCTGTGGAGGGCGATTTTGTAGTTGAAGATGGGTCTATGCAGTTTCTGTCTGAAGAGCGGCATACTGTGCCAAAAGTGTTTAGCTAAAGTAAAGTCTGGAGAAATCAGTGAACTGGATCTGAAAATTGCCCGTTTGCTGTTGTCTCTGGAGGAAAAGTATCCTCCGTTGCAGAACGTTTATTTTCACAAGGCCATAGAAGCAGACAGAACCTTGGCGATAGTCGTCGGATCTGGAGACGTGCCACGGTTGCTGGGTTTTGGTGGAAAGATAATCAGGGCGTTGGGTGACGAGACTGGCAAGAGTATTCGTGTTCTGGAATATGGTGCTGATGACAGAAAGTTTTTGGAGGATCTGTTTGCTCCTGTCAGCATCATGGCGATCAACACGATATGGTTGCCAGATGGAAGCACAGAGACGCGGGTCATTTTGAGAAGAAGACGCGGGATGCATTCTTCCTTTGATGTAAAGGCTTTAAAGGAGATTGCCAGTAAAGTTCGCAACATAACGTTGCGAGTGGAGTTCGCAGACTAAAGTAAACGGTGATGACGCTGTGAAATTGGAATCGATTGGTGACTGGCACAGAACACACTACTCAGTTGAAGTCAAACCTGAAATGGACGGTCAAGAAGTCACACTTTTTGGGTGGGTTCAGGAAATCCGAGATTTGGGCGGCATCCGCTTTGTAATACTGCAAGACAAGGAAGGTACTGTTCAGGTAACGGTCTTGCGCAAAAAGGCAAGCAGCGAAGTCCTTTCGAAGTCCGATGTTCTGCAGAGACGCTTCAGCATTGCCGTGAAGGGAACGGTAAAGACAACGCAGATGACGCCCAGAGGGATCGAAGTGCTGCCGAAGGAGATCAAGATTTTCAACACAGCGGAACAATTGCCAATTGACATAACGGGCAAGACCCCCGCGAACTTGGAAGTCTGCTTAGACGCACGAGCGTTGGACCTGTGTCAGGAAAAGAACATTGCAGTTTTCAAAATTCAGCACACAGCTGTGGAGGCAATTCGAGACTTTCTGTTCGAAAGAGGTTTTCTGGAAGTGCATACTCCACGCATCATTGCTTCAGCCACTGAAGGCGGCACAGCGCTGTTTTCGGTTGACTACTTCGACAAGAAGGCGTTTCTTGCTCAGAGCCCGCAACTGTATAAGGAAGAGCTTGTGATGAGTCTTGAAAAGGTCTTTGAAATTGGCCCGTTTTTCAGGGCTGAAATGTCGCACACTCGGCGCCACTTGAGCGAGTTTGTGTCGATTGATATTGAGGAGGCTTTTGCAACTGCCGAGGGCGTCATGAGAACTCTTGAACAGCTTATTCAACATGTCTGCAGGACTGTGACTGAAAAATGCAAGAATGAACTGACAACACTGAAGTACGGGTTAAAGGTGCCCGAGCTTCCTTTCAAGCGTTTAACATATGATGATATGTTAAAAGACCTGAAGCGTGAAGGCATAGAGATTCCGTGGGGAGAAGACATTCCTATGCCTGCTTTCAGAACCATAGGCAAAATTCGTCCGTACTTCTATTTCATAGTTGATTGGCCGACCGAATCCAAAGCCTTCTACATAAAGCCGCGGGACGACAAACCGGAGATTTCAGAAGGTTTTGACTTGATGTGGCGCTGGGTTGAGCTGGTTTCAGGCGGAACACGAATAGCTTCCAAAGAGCTTCTGACAAAGCGGTTGAAGGAGAAGGGACTGAATCCCGAGTCGTTCAAGTATCATCTGCAGGCTTTTGATTACGGAATGCCGCCGCATGCAGGATGGGCCATTGGTTTGGAAAGGTTGACGATGATGCTGACGGGCAGAAAGAACATCAGAGAGGTCACGCTTTATCCGAGGGACAAGTTCAGACTAACGCCATAAAAGGAAAGGGTTGTTCTGAGGAGCTTAGACTCCCGCCTGTATATATAGATTGGATTTGTGCGAGAATTTCGGAAGCCACGTGCGGGAGGCTTTGAGGGGGTTTGGTTCGGTTTTAGAAGCCTGCTTTTGTTACGTTTCTCGGCTTCATTATTTCTCTCAGGAGTATGGTTGCGTAGGAGCTGCGATTTAGGCTGAAGCTTACTTTTGCAGAGCATTTCTTTGAGTCAGCTGGATCGCTTGAGACTGTTTCGAGTGAGAAGTTATTCACCGGAGTTAGAGCTGCTCGCAATTCTCCGCGGGCGCTCATCTCAGGCATTGCTGATATTCTGAAACTCTCAAGCGAGATGTCTTCTCTTTCAAATATTTGCTTCTCGATTTCACCTTGAACTCCTTGCGAAAGATGCTGTCTGAATCCGACGAGAGGAATCGCCAACCGCATCTTTCCCCTCTTTATCAGACTGTTGATTTCTGCGCGTGTTCCAAGGTTCACCATCCTGTACATTGTTGGCATTGGCAAACCAGAACGTTCAACGTTCACAGCGTAGTCTCCAACCTCAGCCACATTCAATGGAAAACCCTTCAGGATTCTGCCGCTCAGAAACTTGTTGAAAAGGTAGGATTGGTAGGCTTGGATGAACAGTTCTCGGAGCTTGATGGGCAATCGCTTGAATGCCCCGGCAAAATCCTTTGGCTTCTCAACCAGTTGTTCAAGCATCATGCGTTCGTAGCGCAACTGTTTGGGATAGTTTTCCAGGCTTTGCTTGAAGTTTAGAGTTTCCTGCAATTCTCCGCGAGCTTTTCTTGATGCTGGGTGCTCATGTTTGCTCGGTTCAGCCAAGAACAGCATTGCGGCTTTTTCGAAGTCTCCTTGGACGATGGCTTTGCCCACGAGATGCGTTATTGGGCGTGTTGTGCCGAATCGTTGATGGCCGAAAAAGTTTGGCATTCCGCAAACAGTTTCAAGTTCCTCAATCGTTTTGGCTATGCGCTTTCTGATTGTGGGTCTCGGATGGTTTAGGGCGTTGATTCGTATGTGAAAATTGTTTCCCAAGAGATAGTACGAGGAAAGCTTGATTTGCAGATAGCCTACTGGGCGGACTTCTATGTCTTTGACGTGAACCTTTTGGGCATCTTCAGCTGAGACGCCTTCGATTGCAATGTGTTGAGCGGTTATGGCTTTCGCGTCTTTTATTCCTGCAGTGTGAATCTGTCTCGGGCTTATGCCCAGCTGATTAGCAATGTTTCTGATCGCGATGAAAGTGTCCCAGTCTCGTTTGACCAAGACGCATAGCAGATACCGATTTTTGTTCCAAGAAGAACCCAGTACGGTATGATTTGTGCTTTTTTTGGAGGGGGTTATTTCTGCCTTGGAGCCGTCAACCAGTACTTCTTCAACGGCAAAATCCTCAACATTTTGTCGAATGATTCCACCAATGCCTGAAGAACGTGTGGCGTAGACTTCAATACCGACGGCCTTTTCAAGTTCAGGAACAAGCAAAGTCAACGCCCATCTACAGGAGTGGAAGATTGCCTGTCAACCTGTCCACTCTTTCACTAGGTGCTGGTCCAATTCCCAAGCATGTGACCGTCCCCGGCGGAATCTCCGTGAGTCCCCTGTCAGCAATCAATGCACACGGCAGCCCCAACTCTTTAGCCTGCATTTCCAACTGATGCATTTCCTTTTCATTCTTCACCTTGACCGCAATCTTGCGTTGACCTTCTTCAAACCAGTCTTCAAACCACCCTTTGCGATGCTTCCGCGCTTCCTCCGCCGCCGAGACTGCCGCATGCCCAGCTTGAACTGCTGCCTTGCCCTTGCTCAATTTCAAGTCAGAACGAAAAACTATGACCTGTTTGTAACGAAATTCAGCCACTTCCTTCCCGCTCCTTTTCATATCAGTCTGTTCCTCAGAGATTTTAAAGATTCGCAGAAAGGTAGGCGAAAAAGAAATAGCCCAAAGCCGTCAACATGCGTGGGCTTCGCAGAACTCGCAGAAGAGTCTGTCCTTGAAAATCAATGTCCTCAACATTTCGCAGGGTTTTCTCTAAACCCAGCCTGCCGCATAGATCTATGGCGCTGTCTAGTCTTTCGTCGGACAACGCATCAAGCGTTTTCCTCATCCTAAACATGACCTTCACATCAAAACCCAAAACCTCACTGCATCGCTTCTGATAGACTTCCAAAAACTTTGCAGAAAAGTCGTTATTGCGTAATGCCTCAAAGGCAACGTCAGCCGCAACCTGTGCACACGTTAAGCCGAAAATTACGCCGCCGCCGGTCGTGGGTTTCACCTGCGAAGCCGCATCTCCAACAGCTAGAAACCCGTTTGAATTAGCCTGGCGAATCGGGCCTCCAAGCGTTATAGGGTGATACGAAGTCTGCACGACCCTTGCTGCTCGCAGTTTCTCTGAAGCTACTGGATGTTTGAGCATAAGCTTTCGCAGAAGTTCTTTCGGATTTCCAGCTTTTGCAGCCAATCCGACTTTCGCCTTGCCTTCCCTCTTGGGAATTAACCATGCATAGAAACCTGGAGCATAGTCTCTTCCGAGAAAAACGTCAACTGCATCCGGCTCCACATCTTTCACGTTTTCAACTTCAGCCTCAACGCCGTTGACTACCATGCGGCGGTTAGGTCCGTGGAGGCCTACTTCATATAATAGTCTCGAAGAGATTCCCTCGGCGTCTACAACAATCTTAGATAACTTCTTGCTAGTTTTTCCATCTTGTTCAACGATTGCTCCTTTTACGATCTTGTCTTCAAGAACAAGAGATTCAACCCGCGAGTTCAGGCAACAGTCTGCTCCAGCATCTTCTGCTTTCTCAGCGACGTATCTGTCAAAGAGAATTCGATTGACAGCGCATGTTATGGGTGAAGTGAAGCGCACTGAGAATTTCTTGCCCTTCGGGGAATAGAAGTTCGCGCCGTAGAAAGTGTTTTCCACTGTTCCGGTTGGAAGCGGGTATAATCCTAGAGTTCTTAGGCCCTTGATGCTCAAGTGGCCGGCGCAGTGAGAAGGAACACCTATCTGATCGTGCTCTTCAAAAACCGTTACCGTGGCTCCGAGTTGTGCAAGTTTTAGGGCGGTGAAAGAGCCGCATGGACCGCCGCCAATGACTATTACGTCTGTAACGTCATTCATGATGTGCACACAGACAGTTTGAGCCTTAGAATGTTGGCTAGGTTAGGAGTTCAACTCGTCTCTTTCCTCGAACCATCGAAGTCACGCGTATCTTTCCACTGATTTCTAACCGCATCAGCAATTCGTTGAAGTCTTTGAATCCCAAATCTTCAAACTCTTCTTTGGTTGCTTCAAACAGGTCCACGTCTGTCATGGCGCCTTTTTTTTGCAGGGATTCTAGTAGAACGAAGTAGGCGGGATGAGTTTTCCAAGTCCTAATGGGCATGGGCATTTGCATGTGCTCCTACGCAACCGGGGTTGCGGGTTTTTGCACCTGTCTGGCCTGCTGCATGAAGCTCTTGTACCATTTCTCCATGTCAGGCGTGATTGAAGGGCCAATCCTTTTTCTTGCTTCCTCAAAATCTCCCAGCGCAACTTCCTTGACGTTCACGTCTCGTCTCAAAGCATACATGGCTGCTTCTCGGCACAATGCGTCAATGTCCGCACCTGAATAGTACTTCGAGACGCTGGCCAAGCGCTCCAGATCCACTTCTTTTGCTAGTGGCATGTCTCTAGTGTAGATTTTGAATATTTGCCTCCTGCTCTTTTCATCAGGTTCAGGCACGTAGATGAGCCTATCAAATCTTCCAGGTCGAATCACTGCTGGATCAACGATGTCAGGCCGATTTGTGGCTGCTATGATGACTATGTCTTCAAGCGTCACTATGCCATCCATTTCGGTCAAGAGCTGGCTGATGACTCGTTCGCTGACTCCGCTGTCTCCGAAACCCATACCTCGTCTTGGTGAAAGGGAGTCCATTTCGTCGAAGAATATGACTGCCGGCGCCGCCATTCTTGCTTTTCTGAAGACTTCTCTTATGGCTTTTTCTGATTCGCCGACCCATTTTGAGAAGATTTCCGGTCCTTTGATTGTTATGAAATTGGCTTCACTTTCGGTTGCCACAGCCTTGGCTAGCAAGGTTTTGCCGCATCCTGGGGGCCCATAAAGCAAAATGCCTTTCGGCGGTCTTATCCCGAGTCTTTCGAAGATTTCCGGACTCTTTAGCGGCCATTCAACTGCTTCTTTCAAGTCCTGCTTAACTTCGTCCAGTCCGCCTATGTCTTCCCAGTGAGTTGTGGGCACTTCAATGTACACTTCTCGCATAGCAGTTGGCGTTATCTCCTTGTAGGCGTTGATGAAGTCTTCCATCGTCACCTCCATCTTCTCCAAAACGCTTGGCGGTATGCGTTCTTCTTCAAGGTTAATCTGAGGCAAGTACCTGCGCAACGATTTCATGGCGGTTTCTCGGCCTAACGAGGAAAGATCCGCGCCGGTGTAGCCGTGACTCATTTCTGCCAGTTTCTTGAGGTCAACGTCCTCTGCCAGCGGCATTCCTCGCGTGTGGATTTGAAGAATTTCGTGTCTTCCCTGCTTGTCTGGCACGCCTATTTCAATTTCGCGGTCAAATCTGCCTGGTCTCCGCAGGGCAGGATCAAGTGCTCCGGGCCGGTTTGTGGCGCCTATGACGATGACGTTGCCTCTGCCTGACAAGCCATCCATGAGGGCGAGAAGCTGTGCAACGACCCGTCTTTCCACTTCTCCCGTGACTTCCTCGCGTTTGGGCGCGATGGCGTCCAGTTCATCTATGAATATTATGCTTGGAGCGTTCTGCTGGGCTTGCTGGAAAATTTCCCGTAGCCTGGCTTCTGATTCTCCGTAGAATTTGCTCATGATTTCAGGTCCGTTTATGGAGAAGAAGTTGGCTTCTGACTCGTTTGCCACGGCTCGGGCTAGCAAGGTTTTGCCGCATCCTGGGGGTCCGTGAAGGAGTACTCCTTTCGGTGGTTCTATTCCGAGTCTCTGGAACAGCTCCGGATGTCTGAGCGGAAGCTCAACCATTTCTCTGACTCTTTGTATTTCTTCGTGCAGGCCGCCTACGTCTTCGTAGGTTGTTCTGGGCAGTCCTTTTCCTTCGGGTGCAGGTTCATTGAGTATTGTGAGTTTGGTTTCGGCGGTGACTTTTACGATTCCGTGAGGACGGGTTTTTGTGACTGTGAACGGTATTGCGTGTCCCAGCATCATGACGAGGGTTGTGTCGCCCTCAACGAGTGTCCTTTCCATCAGGCGGTTCTTGACAAAATTGGTGAAATCTTCATCAACGTTCAGTCTCATGTCAACGGGCGCAAGGGTGAGGCTTAAGGCTGTTTTGACTTTGGCTGATCTGACTATGACGTATTCGTTTATTGCGACGCCGGCGTTTTTGCGTGTGAAACCATCAATGCGCAACAGGTCGCGGTTTTGGTCTTCGCTGTAGGCTGGCCAGGCTATGGCTGATGTGGTTCTTTTTCCGCAGATTTCTATGACGTCGCCTGCCGATATTTCGAGTTTTTGCATTGTTTTCTGGTCGATGCGTGCTATGCCTCTGCCGACGTCTCTTTGTCTTGCGTCTCCGACACGTAATTGTATTTCACTCAACTAGAATCCTTCCTATTAATGATTGTGCGGTACGTTTCGAAACAGAAGCGTAATCCTATATAAATGTTTTAATGAAACATTTAGCTTCATCTGCTTGTTCGGCGCACCATGAGCGTCTGCACCTGACTTATGCCTTCCATGCCTTCGATTTTCTTTTCAAACTCTTCAAGTATGCCTGTTTTGTCTTCTGGGAATTTGATTTGAACCAGCAGGGCTTTGAGGCCGTAGGCGATGAGTTCTTCGCCGTAGCCGTGAACTGTGGCGAATTCTGGCAGGGTGCTTTCAAGTTTCTTTTTCATTGGGTCGAAATCGGCGATGATGTCTGTTGGGAATATTTTGTAGGTGACTACGATAGAACCCATTCTTCATTTCTCCTTTTCATTTAGGGGCCTGTGAAGCCGCATTTGGGACATTTGTATGGGCGGCCGAATTTTCGGCATTTTCCGCAACGTTTCATTTGGATTTCTCCGCAGTTGGGACAGAGGAATTTCGTGGCTTCTGCTCCTGGCGGAATTGGCTTTCCGCAGCTTGAGCATGTGGCCATTGTCAGGATTGCTGTTTTTTCGGACATCGTGAGCATCCTCAGCGAGTGGTTCTGTAATTATCAAGCTTCCTTATAAATCGTTTGAGACTGGATTTGCAGGTATTTCCCTGTTTTCTTAATGGCTTAGTGCTGTTTTCAGAATGAAGAGGGCCCATGCAATCATTGCTGCAATGTTGATTGTCCAGAGAAGTTCGTGCTCCAAGGGTGCTCGTGTTAGGTCTGGATAATATCTCACTTGGATGAAATATGAGTCGCTGAAGAACTTGAGGGTCATGTCGTAGCCTTGTGAGGAGTTGGAGGCGTTTCGCAACCACCATTCTGCCGAACTGTGTTGGGGGATTTTTATCACATCGCGAACCGTGTCGCTTGCTTCGACGTAGTCGAGAGCTTGCACTCTGAAATCGCCGTCTTCGGTCAAATCTTTGTACAGGTGCGGGATTCCTGTTGAAGGCAGTGTGAGGCGTGATTCAACAAGCTTTTCTTGGGACAGCTTGTAGGCGTTCAAGTAAACGGAGTTTGGGACATTGTGGAATTGATAGTTGTAGGCGACGACAACCAGAGCCAGGAGTAGCAGAAGCATCAGATTGCTTATTCTTGGTTTCATCCTTTTTCATTCCACGCCTTATTTGTATCGTGAGATAGTCTTTAGGTTTTCTCTTAAAGAGCCCATTGGGTTTGGTGTGCGCAAGTTTATTATTTTGTTTTGGCGCTACTATTTCCAGAGGGTTGTTTTGGGCGTAAATCTGCGTGATCTTGTTCCGAAGACGGTTGTTAAGCTTGAGGATTTGAGTGGGAAGTCCATTGCGATTGATGCTTATAATGCGCTTTATCAGTTTTTGGCGATAATTCGTCAGCCTGATGGGACTCCGTTGAAGGACAGTAGTGGTAGGGTTACTAGCCATTTGAGTGGTTTGCTTTATCGGACGAGTAATCTTGTGGAGTTGGGGATTAGGCCGGTTTATGTTTTTGATGGGGCGCCGCCTGCGTTGAAGGAGGTGGAGATTAAGCGGCGGATGAGGGTGAAGGAGCAGGCTTTGGTGTTGTATGAGCGGGCGTTGAGGGAGGGTAAGCCTGAGGAGGCGCGGGTTTATGCTCAGGCTACGTCGCATTTGAAGGATTACATGGCTGAGGATAGTAAGCGGCTTTTGGATTTGATGGGTGTGCCTTGGATTCAGGCGCCGAGTGAGGGTGAGGCTCAGGCTGCGCATCTGGCGAAGCGTGGGGATGCGGATTATTGTGCGAGTCAGGATTATGATAGTTTGCTTTTTGGGGCTCCGCGGTTTGTGCGGAACGTCACGATTTCTGGTAGGCGGAAGTTGCCGAGTAAGAATGTTTACGTTGAGGTTGTGCCTGAGGTGGTTGAGTTGGAGCAGGTTTTGCGTGAGTGTGGGATCAGCTATGAGCAGTTGGTGGATGTTGGGATTCTGATTGGAACGGACTTCAATCCTGACGGGATTAAGGGTTTGGGGCCTAAAACTGCCTTAAAATTGATTAAGGAGCATGGAAGCATTGAGCAGGCGGTGCCTTATGTGAAGAATGCGGAGTTTCCTGTTGAACCGGCTAGAATTAGGGAGATTTTCTTGCATCCCAACGTTACGGACGGCTACAAGCTGGAGTGGCGGGAGCCTGACGTGGAGGGCGTTGTGGATTTTATTTGTCGGGGGCGGGATTTTTCTGAGGATCGTGTGCGGAAGGCTTTGGAGAAGATGCAGCGGGGCATAGCTAAGGAGAAGGGGAAGACTACGTTGGAGAAATGGTTTGGCTGACCTTCACCTTTTTATTATTCTGTTGTAGAACTAGAACGCAGGAGAGGGGAATTGTGGACGAGGATTTGCCTTGGCAGCCTGAGCCGTTTAAGATCAAGATGGTTGAGAAGATTGTTTTGCATCCGCGGGAAAGGCGGAAGGAGTTGATTGAGAAGTGTGGGTATAACGTGTTTATGCTTCGGGCTGACGATGTTTTTATTGATTTGCTGACGGATAGTGGGACGTCTGCGATGAGTGATGTGCAGTGGGCTGGGATGTTTGAGACGACGCAGGCGTATGCTGGTAGTCAGAGTTATTATTCGCTTGAGAAGGCTATGCGGGACATTTTTGGGTTTAAGCATTTCGTTCCTGTTCATCAGGGTCGTGCGGCTGAGAATGTTTTGTTTTCGACTATGGTTTCGGCGGGGTGTTTTGTGCCGAATAATATGCATTTTGATACGACTGAGGCTAACGTGTTACGGAATGGAGGCGTGCCTGTTAATTTGGCGGTGGATGAGGCTTATGATTCTGCGAGGGTTTTGCCGTTTAAGGGGAACATGGATGTTGGGAAGCTTGAGGCGCTTATTCGTGAGAAGGGCGTGGAGAAGATTCCGCTCATCATGGTTACGATTACGAACAATAGTGCGGGTGGGCAGCCTGTTTCGGTTGAGAACATTAGGGCTGTGAGTGCTGTTGCCAAGAAGTATCATATTCCGTTTTTTATTGATGCTTGTCGGTTTGCTGAGAACTGCTATTTTGTTCAGCAACGAGAGAAAGGCTATGCGGGCAAGCAGTTGAAGGAGATTGCGCGGGAGATTTTCTCGTATGCTGATGGTTGCACGTTTAGTGGTAAGAAAGAGGCGTTGACGAATATTGGCGGTATGTTGTGTGTGAATGATGATGAGTTGTTTGAGCGGTTTAGAAGTTTGGCGATTGTGGTGGAAGGCTTTGTGACTTATGGCGGTTTGGCTTGTAGGGAGTTGGAGGCTATGGCGAGGGGATTGTATGAGGCGGTGGATGAGGCTTATCAGGTTTATAGGCATAGACAGGTGGAGTTTTTGGCCGGTTTGCTACGGGCTGGTGGGGTGCCGATTGTTGAGCCGCCGGGTGGGCATGCCGTGTTTGTGGATGCTAAGCGGTTTTTGCCTCATGTGCCTGCTGAGTTGTTTCCGGCTCAGGCTTTGACTGCTGAACTTTAAGTTGAGTCTGGGGTGCGGGC
>Ga0315268_10000431_pt1 | contig 49192 bp, 38 predicted proteins | sample C1_top_MG_FD_204535 | JGI IMG/M metagenome (GOLD analysis project Ga0315268, IMG submission 204535) | Sediment microbial communities from Yellowstone Lake, YNP, Wyoming, USA - C1_top | ecosystem: Environmental > Aquatic > Freshwater > Lake > Sediment | place: USA: Wyoming | collected 2017-08-01 | reverse complement strand
CCCGCACCCATGCCCATCGCATTCCCCGCACCACCCCTCCCCCGCAACGCGCACCCACATCAATCTTGAAGCCATGACAGCACCCTCGCTTCCCCTACGAGCCCTCGGAACGCAGGGCCTTCGCGTCTCCGCGCTCGGCCTCGGCTGCATGGGCTTCTCCGATTTCTACGGCGACGCCGCCTCACGCGCCGCCGTCGACGGCGTGTCGGTCATCCACCACGCCCTCGACATCGGCATCACGCTCCTCGACACGGCCGACATGTACGGCCCCCACCTCAACGAGGAACTCGTCGGACGCGCCGTGCGCGACCGCCGAGACCGCGTGACAATCGCCACCAAGTTCGGCATCGTGCGCGACCCGTCTCAGCCAGGCATGCGCGGCGTCAACGGCCGGCCGGAATACGTGCGCGCCTCGTGCGAGGCCTCGCTGCGCCGGCTCGGCGTGGAGACAATCGACCTCTACTACCAGCACCGCCGCGACAAGAGCATCGATATCGAAGAAACCGTCGGCGCGATGGCGCAACTGGTGCAGGAGGGCAAGGTGCGCTTTCTCGGGCTGTCGGAGGTCTCGTCCGAGACGCTGCGCCGAGCGCACGCCGTGCATCCCATCTCGGCCGTGCAGAGCGAGTGGTCGCTGTGGACGCGCGACTGGGAACGCACCACGTTTGCGACCGCGCGCGCGCTTGGCGTGGGCATCGTGCCATACAGCCCGCTGGGGCGAGGCTTCCTGACGGGGGCCGTCACGGCCGGCACGACCTTTCCCGAGGGCGACTACCGGCACACCACGCCGCGCTTCGTCGGGGGCAACCGCACGGCGAACCTCGGCATCGTCGAGGCGGTCAACGCGCTCGCGGCCAGCAAGGGGTGCACGAGCGCGCAGGTGGCGCTCGCCTGGCTGCTCTCACGCGGCGACGACGTCGTGCCGATCCCGGGGACGACGAAGGCCGCGCGGCTCGACGAGAACGCCAGCGCGGCCTTCGTGGGACTCAGCGCCGCCGATCTCGCGCAACTGGCCGAGGCGATTCCCCGGGGCGTCGCCGCGGGCGACCGCTATCCCACCGGCATGCAGGCGCTGGTGGACGAGTAGCGGCGCGCGCGCGGCAGTTGCGCGCGGTCAGTCGCGCGCGTACGTGAGCCACCGATGCGTGTCGGGCGCCGTGCCGTGCGTGACGGCCTCGAAGGCGGCCTGCAGCCGTCGTGTGACCGGTCCGGGCTTTCCGGCGCCGACCTTGATGTGATCGACGCTGCGCACCGGCGTGATCTCCGCCGCGGTGCCCGAGAAGAAGAGTTCGTCGGCCATGTAGAGCGCCTCCCGCGCGATCGCCTCGACGTGCACGGGAATGCCGGCGTCGCTGGCGAGCGCCATCACGGTGTCGCGCGTGATGCCGGGCAGGAGCGAACCGTCGACCGGTGGCGTGTAGATGGCGCCGTTGCGCACCAGGAAGACGTTCTGACCGGATCCCTCGCTCACGCGTCCGCCGGTGTCGAGCGCAATGGCCTCGGCGAAGCCGTTGGCCAGCGCCTCCATCTTGACCAGCTGCCCGCTGAGGTAGTTGCCGGCCACCTTGGCCATGGCCGGGATGGTGTTCGGCGCCACGCGCTGCCAGGTGGAAATGCAGACGTCCACGCCGTTCTCGAGGGCGCCGTCGCCCAGGTACGTGCCCCACGGCCAGCACGGCAGGTAGATCTCCACCGGGCTCTCGAACGGCACCATGCCGGCCGCGCCGTAGCCGCGGATGACCATCGGCCGCAGGTAGCAGGCGTCGAGCCCGTTCTTCGCGACGAGGGCCCGGTTGGCCTGCACGAGCTCGTCCACCGAGTACGCGAGGTCCATGCGGTAGACCTTCGCCGAGTTCACGAAGCGCGTCATGTGCTCGCGCAGACGGAAGATGGCCGGCCCGCGCGGCGTGGCGTAGCAGCGGATGCCCTCGAAGATGGACGAGCCGAACTGCATGGAGTGGGCGAGCACGTGGACCTGGCAGTCATCCCAGCGGACGAACGAACCGTCCTTCCAGATCCAGTCGGTCTTGGCGAGTTGAGACATGATCCCGGGGCGAAGGGTTGCGTTACAGCAGGCTGCGTATCCACCCACCGTCGACGGCAATGGACTGGGCAGTGATATAACTCGCCTGCTCCGACGCGAGGAAGGCGGCGAGCGCCGCGAACTCGTGCGGTTCGCCCAACCGGCCCATGGGAATCTGGCCCTCCCAGCGCGCCAGTTCGTCGGCCGGGGTGGTCCCCCTGGCCTTTGCGTTCGCCTGAGCCAGCTCCTCCACGCGCTCGGTGCGCGTGTAGCCGGGCATCAGGTTGTTCACCGTGATGCCGAACGGCGCGACTTCGTTGGCGAGCGTGCGGGCGAAACCGGTGACCGCGGCGCGCAGCGAGTTGGACAGCATGAGGTTGTCCACCGGCTGCTTCACGGCGATGGACGTGACGTTGAGGATGCGCCCCCAGCGGCGTTCCTTCATGCCGGGCAGCACCAGGCGGCAGAGCCCGACGACGCTCTCCAGGGTGAGCGCCACCGCCTTTGGCCACGCGTCGGCCGGCAAGGACTCGAAGGTGCCGGCGGGCGGGCCGCCGGCGTTGGTCACCAGCACGTCCACGCGCCCGCAGTCGCGCAGCGCGGTGGCGACGAGCCCCTCCACGTCGGCGGCGCGCGACACGTCGGCCGCGACGCCGATGGCCCGCACGCCGTGGCGCGCGGCGAGGTCGCGCGCCACCTCGGCGATGCGCGCGGCGTCGCGCGCGGCGAGCACCAGGTCGGCGCCCTCGGCAGCGAATGCCTCGGCGACCGCACGCCCGAGCCCGCGACTCGACGCGGCCACGAGCGCCACCTTCCCTCGCAGTTGCAGGTCCACGGGGTTCCCTCGACTCCTACTTCGTGTGGAAGTACGCGTCCGTCTTGTTGATCCAGTCGGCGCGCGGCGGGCAGAAGACGTCGACGTCGAGCGTATCCTCGAGCGCCTCGGCCTTGTGCGGCACGTTGGACGGGATCACGAGCGTCTCCCCGGCGCGCACGTCGATCACCTCGGCGCCGTCGGTCCCGATCCAGAAGCGCAGGGCGCCCTCGACGATCCAGGTGATCTGCTCATTCTCGTGCGCATGCCGCGGCACCACCGCGCCCTTCTCCAGGTAGACCTGCGCGAGCATCATGCGCTCGCCATGGACGAACTTCCGGCCGATCGCGTCGGTGACGGTTTCGCGGGGCATGGCGTCCCAGCGCTGGTGCGTGACCTTGTCTGTCATGGAATGGATGCCCCTTCTATTTAAGGCGTGGCTTGGTGACGCGCGGCACCGGGTTGCACACCGGCCACGTGCGCGATGCCGCGGGCGCTCCGGCGCGCACCGGGACGCCCGGGGGACCACCCGCCGGCAACGTGCTCAGGTCCACGCGTTCGCGCGTGATGAACGCCGGGTCCTCCGACGCCAGGTACGCCAGCGACGCCACGAGCGTGGCGTTGTGCTTGACGTCGTCGAGCACCACCTTGTCGAACGTGTCGCGATTGGTGTGCCACGTCAGCGTGCTGTAGTCCCATCGCGCGCCACCCATGCCGAACGCCGGCACGCCATGGCAGGCGAACGAGGCATCGTCTGTACCGCCACTCGACGGACGTCCCGGCGAGCTGTCCGGGGGAATCATCGCCTGCATCTCGGCCGGGAGCTGCTTGAGCCATGCGTCGAGGTGCACGCGGGCGTTGGGCAGGCCGCCCGCACCAACGCGCGTCACCCGACCCGTGCCGCCGTCCTGGTTGAAGAACCCCTGCAATCCCTTCAGCACTTCCGGATGGTCCTCGGCGAAGGCGCCGGAACCGACGAGCCCCTCTTCCTCGCCGGCCCACAGCCCGATGAGGATCGTGCGCTGCGGCCGCGGCAGCACCTGCTTCAGGATGCGCATCGCCTCGAGCATCATCACGCTGCCGGTGCCGTTGTCGGTGGCGCCGCTCCCGCCGTCCCACGAGTCGAAGTGCGCCGAGAGCACGATGTACTCGTCGGGCTTCGTGGTGCCGGGAATGCGACCGACGATGTTGGAGATGGGCTGCTCGCCGAGCAGCTGCGCGTCGAGGTTCAGGCGGATCTTCGGGTGCTGGTCGTTCTCGGTGAGCCGGAAGACGAGGCCGTAGTCCTCGCAGTTGAGCGCGACCGTCGGCACCTTCGTCGTATACGTCTCGAAGATGGCGTACGTGCCGTTGTTGTCGGTGGGCCGCGACGAGATGACGCCGGCGGCGCCAGCCTCCTCGAGGCGCACCGCCAGCTCGCCGCCGCCGAGCGCGAGGCTCAGTCCGCTCCCACGCACGTTGCGGCTGGCCCATTCGCGCGCGTTGTCGGCCCGCAGCGCGCTGTCGCGCGCCACCGACGCCGGCGTACCGTTGGCCTTCCACGAGTCCGTGGTGCGGCACGACGCCATCGGCGCCGAGACGAGCACCAGCTTGCCCTTCGCTTGCGGCAGCCACTTCACGAACGCGGTGCTGTCGGCGAAGTGCGGCAGGATGACCGTCTCGGCCACCCTGTTCTTCCTCTTCGTTCCCGGGCTGAATCCGAGCATCGTCCCCTCGAGCGTGCGCACGCGCGGCGCGATGAGGTCGATGTGGGAGTAGCCGCGGCGCCAGCCGCGCCAGGTGCCGAACTGTTCGTGCTTCGCCTCGATGCCCCAGCCACCGAGCGTGCCGATGGCCCACTCCTGGGCGGCGTGCATGTCGGGGCTGCCGAGGAGGCGCGGACCGAGCGAATCGAGGAGCACCTGGGCCAGCCTGGGCGTCCAGGAGCTGTCCATGCCGAGCGACCAGATGCGCTTGATGGCCGGGTCAACCGACGGCGTGGCCTGCGCGAGGAGCGACGTGGCGCTGCCGAGCAGCGCGGCGATGAGCAGTGATTTGCGCACGGTTTCTTTGTGGGCTGGAGTTGGGCAAGCCGCAAGTTCGAAGAAATACGCGTTCCGGACCTAATTTGTTGAGCACCGAGCAATAGTATTCATGATCCGTTCCGGAGACCGTACGAAGAATCCACCGGTTCGCCTTGCCCTCGTCCTTCGCTGGTGGGTGAAGGGAACGTTGCTGTTGCTGGCGGCGCGTGCCGACGGGCAAGGCATGCCGGACAGCGTGCGCGTTCCCAGCCGCGCGCGTCCGGCGGCGGACACCGCCGCCTCGCGCGGCACGCAACGCCTGACGACGGTGGTCATCACGCCAGGGACGTTTGGATTGCTGTCTCCCGTGCGCGGCACGGCGCAATCACTTGGGCGCGACGCAATCATCTCGCGGCCGCAACTGGGCGAGGACCTGTTCCGTTCCATCCAGCGCCTGCCCGGACTGGCGAGCAATGAGTACGGCGCCGCGTTTCACGTGCGTGGCGCCGAAACCGGGCAGCTGCACGTGTCGCTCGATGGCCTGGAGTTGTTCGAGCCCTTTCACATGAAGGACTTCGACAACGCGCTCTCCATTCTCGACGTGCAGAGCGTGCAGGGCATCGACCTCGTGACGTCGGGCTTCACGTCGGAGTTCGGCGGCCGGCTGGGAAGCGTGCTGTCCATCCACTCGCGGGCGCCGCGCACCGACAGCGCACGCACGTCGCTCGGCGTGAGCGTCACGAACCTCCGTGTGCAGACCGAGGGCGGTTTTGGCCGCGGCCGTGGCGGGTGGAGTGTGGCGGCGCGGCAAGGATACCTCGACCTTGCGCTGCGGCTGGCCGGACAGAGCGACTCGCTGTCCCCGCGGTATGCCGACGTGCTGGCCACGGCCACGTGGAACGTCAGCGCCCGCCACGCGCTGGCCGCGCACGCCCTGTGGGCCGACGACCGACTTCGCTACCGCGAAAAGGGCGGCAGCATCTCGAGCCGGTACGGCAGCCGGTACGGCTGGGTAACGTGGGACGCCGAGTTCACGCCGAACCTCACGGCACGCACCGTCGCGTCGAGGGGGCACCTGGACTGGACGCGCGGCGGGGACGCGCAGATCATCTCGGCCATCCGCTCGACCGTGCGCGACGAACGGAGCACGGGATTCGGCGGCGTGCGGCAGGATTGGCTCTGGTCACCGACCGATCGCCTCGTGCTCAAGTTCGGTGGCGAGTGGCGCCCCGAGCACGCGGCCTACGACTATGCGGCGACACGCGCGCAGCGGCTGGTGGTTGCCGACACCGTCGCCAACATCACGCTGCCCGTGAACGCCGCGGTTTCGAAGTCCGGGTCGCAGCTTGGCTTGTACCTTGCCCCCCGGTTGCGTCCGGTGCGCTGGCTGGTGGCGGAGGTCGGCGCGCGCATTGACCGGACGACGTGGTCGGGAGACCGGTCGGTCAGCCCGCGCGCCAACGTGATGGTCACCCTGTCGCCGTCCACCACGCTGCGCCTCGCCGCCGGGCGGTACACGCAGCCGCAGCAGGTGTTTGCGCTGCAGGTGCAGGACGGCATCGACAACTTTGGAAAGGAGGACGTCGCCGAGCATCGCGTGATTGGCCTGGAGCGGCGCTTCGGGCTGTTCGCAATCGCCAAGGTCGAGGCTTACGAACGCCGCGTGACGTACGAGGAACCGCGATTCATCAACCTGCGCGGCGACCTCCAGGTCTTTCCCGAGCTGGGCAACGATCGTGTGCTCCTGCCGGCAACTCGCGGCAAGGCGAGCGGCGTGGAGTACAGTGTACGCGGACTGGGCGTAGGCGCATTCGACTGGGCGGCAAGCTATGCCCGTGCCAGCGTGACCGACCGCGTGGGTACGGTGGACGTGACACGCAAATGGGACCAGCCGCACACATTCTATGTGGACGCCACGTGGCATCCCACTGGCGCCGGCTGGCGACTGAGTGCGGCGATGCAGGCGCACAGTGGATGGACCGAGTCGCCCGTGCAGTTCGTGGTGGACACGGTACACAATGCCAAGGGCGTTCGTTCGGTGACCGTGCTGACCATCTACGGTCCGGTGACCGCGCTCGGCGAACGCCGGCTACCGTGGTACCATCGCGTCGACGCCCGGCTGACGCGCGACGTGGCCCTGCGCCGTGGCAAATTGTCGGCCTTTCTCGACGTGTTCAACCTGTTCAACTCCGCCAATCCCTCGGCGTACAACTACCATACGTCGGTGTTGGGGGGCCAGCTCGTCGTGACGCGCACGGCGGAGATGCAGCTCGGGTGGCTGCCGAGCGCGGGGATCACGTGGGAGTTCTGAGAAACCGCGCTCCGAACTCGAGAGGCAACGATCCCCTGGAATGCAGTGTCCAATGATGCGACTCGCATGGTGCGGAGTCCCTCACCTGGTGCTGTCATGACGCTGTTCGCGCGACGCGCTGCCGCCGTCCTTGCACTCACGATTGCCGCCTGCTCCGTCGCCGCCGCGCAGGGAGTCACGGAGAACATATCGGGACGCGTGACCGACGATTCGGCGCATGCGGTGGCGGGAGCGACGGTCTTCGTGACGCGCGGCCCGGACCGGCTGCTCAAGCAGACGACCACCGACAGCGCCGGACGCTACCGGGTCTCTTTCGAGAACGGCACGGGCGACTATCTCGTGGCCGTGTCGGGGGTGGGACTGAAGTCGGCGCGGCGTCGCGTGCAGCGCTCCGGTGCCGAGACGGAACTCATCGCCGACTTCGTGCTGGCGCACGATCAGTCCACGCTCGCCGCCGTGAAGGTGACCGCCGAAAAGCCGGAACGCGCGCAGAACAACGTGTCGCCCTTCGGCGCCGAGCCTGGCGCGGCCGAAAAGTGGAAGGACGGCGTCGACGGCCAGCTGAACCCCGCGATGGCCGGCGACCTCGCCGCGATCGCCGGCACGATGCCGGGAATTACCGTGGGACCAAATGGCATCTCGATGCTCGGCGCGGGCTCAGAGTCGAACCTCAGCACGCTCAATGGCATGTCGATGCCGGGGGCTTCCGTCCCGCGCGCAGCGCGAGTGCAGACCCGCGTGACGGGGGCCTCGTTCGACGCGACGCGCGGCGGGTTCTCGGGCGCGAACATCGACGTGCAGTTTGCGGCGGGCAACCGCAACTACCAGACCCGCAACGCCTACGCGACGTGGGACGCGCGGCCGCTGCAGTTCACCGATGCCGTGGGGCGTGCACTCGGCGTGCCGCAATCCAACCTCAAGGCGAGCGTCGGCGCCGACGGCGAACTCATCCGCCAGGCGATGACCTACAACGTGGGGCTCGATTACGCCCGCGCGGCCAGCGACGCGGCGACGCTCCTCGGCGCGGATGCGGACGTGCTCGCCAGTTCGGGCATCGCGCGCGACTCCGTGACGCGCGCCCTCAACGTGGCGCACGCGCTGGGACTCCCGCTCAGCCGCGGCGGAATCCCCCTCGATCGCCAAAGCGAGACGGTGACCTGGCTGGGGCGTCTCGACGACACGCGCGACTCGATCAACGTGCGCGCGCTCACCACGATGTACAGCGAGAACCGCAGCGGCGGACTCAACTTCGGCGCGCTCTCGGCGCCGTCGGCGGGCGGGAGACAGCAGGTGCAGGGCCTGGGCGTGCAGGCGCGCGCCGACACGTATTTCGGCCCCGGACGCCGAGTGCTGAACCAGAGCAAGATCGGCTTCAACCGGACGAACACCACGGGCACGCCGTACTTCGCCCTGCCCGGAGCCAGCGTGCTCGTGCGTTCCACGGGCGCGAACGGTGAGGGCATCAGTTCGCTCGCCCTCGGCGGGAGCTCGTTCCTCGACAATCGCCAGCAGCGTACCACATGGGAGGGGATGAGCGAGCTCATCTGGAACGCCAGGGGGCGCAAGCACACCTTCAAGGCGCACGTGTGGGCGCGCAGCGATGCGCTTGACGCCTCGGGCGGCGCCGACCTGCTCGGGCGCTATGCGTTCAACTCGATCGACGACCTCGCGGCCGGCCGCGCGTCAAGCTACTCGCGTACGCTCACACAGCCCGCGCGATCAGGTGCCGTGTGGAACACCGCCGCCGCGTTCACCCACTCGTTCCGCCCGTCGCGCTTCATGTCGTTGATGTACGGCGTCCGCGTCGAGGCCGACGGCTTCGGCGCCGCGCCGGCGCGCAACGGTGCCCTCGAGCGCGCGCTCGGCGTGACCACCGGCGCAGCGCCCACGCGAGTGCACGTGAGCCCGCGGTTCGGCTTCTCGTACACGTTCAACCGCGACAAGGACAACGGCAACGGGATGTCGAACAACATGGTCGGCACTTTCTATCGCACCACGATGGGAGTGATCCGCGGCGGCATCGGCGAGTTCCGCGACCTGTTGCGCCCCGACCTCGTGGCTGACGCCCGTGCCCGCACCGGACTCGGCGGCAGCGCGCTGTCGCTCTCGTGCGTCGGAGCGGCCGTGCCGGCGCCCGACTGGACCGACCTCATGGCGAATCCGGCCGCGGCGCCGACCGCGTGCGTGGGCGGCGGCGGCGTGCTCGCCGAGAGCGCGCCGGGCGTGTCGCTGATCGACCCGTCGTACGACGTGCCGCGCAGTTGGCGCGCATCATTGGCGTGGGACTCGGACGTCGGCCCATGGATCGTTAAACTGAACGGCCTTGGCTCGTACGACCTGAACCAGCCCGGCACCGTGGATGCGAACTTCAGCGGCGTGCAGCGCTTTGCGCTCGCCAGCGAAGCGGGCCGTCCCGTCTACGTCACGCCGGCATCCATCGATGCCGCCAGCGGTCTGGTGAGCAGTGTCGAGGCGCGACGCGCCGACGTCTTCGGGCGTGCGGGCGTGCGCACGAGCGACCTGCGCGGCTACGGCGGACAGGTCACGCTCACCGTGGCACCGGACCTGTTCAAGATGCGCCGCCGGCCCGGCTCGCTGTACGGATCGTTGTCGTACACCCTGCAGCAGTCGCGGCGCCAGTATCGCGGCTTCGACGGCGCGGCGTTCGGGGACCCGCGCACCCGTGAGTGGGCACCCAGCGCCAGCGATGCGCGCCACATCGTCCTGCTGCAGGGCGGGTTCTACACCAAGTACACCGGGGCACTCACGCTCTTCGCGCGCGCGCAGTCGGGATTGCCGTTCACGCCCATCGTGCAGGGTGACGTGAACGGCGACGGGCGAGCGGGCGACCGCGCGTACGTGCCCGATGCCGCGACGACGCCCGACCCAGCGCTCGCGACGCAGTGGCGCGCACTCATCGCCAACGGCGCCCCAAGCGCCCGCGCGTGCATCGCGTCGTTCGCCGGGCGCGTGGCCGATCGCAACGGCTGCCGCGGCCCGTGGACGGCGACGCTCAACATGCAGTGGAAGCCGCGCCTCCCGGAGAAGGTCTACAAGAAGCTCGACGTGAGCGTCTACCTGGACAACGTGCTCGGTGGCGTGGACCAGATGCTGCATGGCGCGAACGGGCTGCGCGGGTGGGGATCGAACCCGATGCCGGACCCGGTGCTCCTCGTGCCGCGCGGTTTCAACACCGCCACGCGGACGTTCGCGTACGACGTGAATCCGCGCTTCGCCGAGACGCGCTCGAGCCGCACGAACCAGCGGACGCCGTTCCGCATCACGCTTGACTTCCGGGCCAAGCTGTCGACCGAGTTCGAACTGCAGCGGCTGCGCCGTGCCATGGAGCCGGTGAAGCGTCGCACCGGGTGGGAGCGCCGAAGCGCCGATTCGCTCGCCGCGTTCTACCTGCGCGAGACGTCCGACATCTTCCGTGCGCTTCTCGACGAGAGTGATTCGCTCTTCCTGCGCAAGGACCAGATTGGTGCGCTGCGGGCGGCCGATTCCGTCTTCTCTGAGCGCGTGCGCGCCGTGTACGTGCCCCTCAGCCGGTATCTCGCACAGTTCGCCGATGGCGCGGCGCCGGCGGCGGCGCTCGACACCGTGCGTGCCGTGCAGAAGCGGTACTGGAAGGTCTTCTGGGAGCAGCCCGAGATCGCCGATTCGCTGATCACGTCGTCGCAACGCAGCCTGATGCCGACGCTCACGGGAATGCTGGCCGTGCCGAAGCCGGAGCGCGAGCGTTCTCAGTGGCAGTTCGGGTATAGCGTGCCGCTGGTGGAGCCGAAGAAGGCGGCGCTCCCTCGCTAACGCTTGAGCGCCTGCTCCACCTCGGCTTGTGCCGCCAGCAGGAATCGCACGCTCTCGCTGACCTCCTGCACCGCCGCCAGGTCGGCGGTGAGGCTGTCGATGCTCCCGCTTCCGGCCGTGAGCCGCAACAGGCTGAGCCGGATTCCCTCGAGCGCGGTCACCGCGTCGGCCAGCCGCTGTTTCGCCTCATCGCGGGCCGCATGCAGGTCACGATCGAGCGTCTCGCGACGGTCGGCGTGCACGACATTCGCCTGCGCGGCCGACTCCGCACGCCTGACGGCTTCGATCTTCGACACCGAGTCTTCGAGCTCGTTCACGCGCCGCCGCATCTTCATGGCGTCGTCTTCGAGGCCGCGCACAATCCTCGGCAGGTCACCCAGGCGGCGTCGCGCGGGCTTGGGCAAGGCTTCGAACAACGCGTCCACCGCCATTCCAAGCGCCAACTCGGTGGGCCGGTGCGTGGCGGGGGCGGCAATGGCCGACGGGCGCAACCATGCACCGGCCAACCGGAACAGCTGCTTGCCGAACCGGCTCTCCCACAGCTTGCCGAGCAGCCGGCCGCCGAGGTTCGTGCGCCGCTCGAGCCGCAGCAGGCTGATGGCGCCGCCGATCAGCGTTGCCCCGACGCCAACGACGAACAACGGCCTCACGATGGCGTGGCCAAACCCGCCCACGACCGCCATCCACAGCCCTTCGGCGACCACGCTCACCACGCCGGCCGCGGTGATCACTCGCATCACCCGCTCGAATCGCGACGCGGCATGCCCATATTGGAACGCCCGTTCCTCCCGCTCGCGCTCCAGTTCCGACTTCCACGCGACGATCAGTTCGCCCCGGCCGTATCCCGCCTTGAGCAGCGAACGCACGTTCGCCACCAGCGCGGCCAGCGGCAGAGCGGTGATCAGGGCGACGACCCCGACCAGACCCAGCATCACGGCGGGCTGCTTCGCCACCGCCATCGCCACCGCCATGCTGCCGAAGTAGAACTGAAAGAAGATCGCGCCCCCGGTTGCCTGGCGAAGCTCCACCGACTTCTTCATGAACACGCGAATCGGCACCGGCAGCTCACGCCGCGCCTCGATCGCCGCCGCCACGGCATCGGCCAGGTCCTCGCCCGTCATGAAGCGCTCCGCGGGGTGCTTGGCGAGGCACCGATCCACCGTCTGCGCGAGCCGACTCGGCACCCCTTCGCACACGCTCGCCACTGGAGGAGCGGGTTGCGTGATGTGCTTGGCCAGCAGTGCACCGACCGTCGCGCCCTCGAACGGAAGGCGGCCGGCGAGCGCGAAGAACGCCACGACGCCGAGCGAGTAGATGTCGCTCCGCCCATCCACCGACTCGCCGCTCGCCTGCTCGGGGCTCATGTACTCCGCCGTCCCGAGGCGTTCGTCGGCGCCCGTCAGGCCGGTGGTGTGGGTGACGTGCGCGATCCCGAAGTCCGCGACGAAGGCCCGGCCCGAGCTACGCTCGAGCAGGATGTTGTCGGCCTTCACGTCGCGGTGCACGACGCCCTGCGCGTGCGCGTACGCCAGGCCCCAGGCCACCTCGCGCAGCACGCGCGCCAGCTCCGACGGCGGCATGGGGCCGCGCGTGCGCACGCGCTGCCCGAGCGTCTCGCCATCGACGTACGCCATCACGAAGAAGACGAACGCGCCCGCCTCCTCGACGGAGAAGATGGGGACGATATTGGGGTGCGACAGCCGGGCCGCCGTGCGCGCCTCGCGCAGGAATCGGTCGCGGAGCCCGGGTTCCGCGGCGAGGGCCGGCGGCAGCAGCTTGAGCGCCACCAGCCGATCCAGCGCCACGTCGCGCGCGAGGTACACGATGCCCATGCCGCCGCGCCCCAGCTCCCGCTCGAGCGAATAGCGCCCGACAAGGGCCGTCTGCAGGGCGATGAACGCGCCGGTGTCGGTATCGGGCATGAACGAAGCTATCGACAAGTTGCGGAAAGGCGACCCTTACCGCGTGCCCTCCGGCGGAACGCTGAACGGCGGCTTGGGCAGCTCGTCGGTGCGCTTGACGAGCGTGAGGTCGTCGAACAGGAGCGACGGCACGACGAACGCGCTGAGCGAAATGCCGAGAAGCACGCTGGTGCCGGCCGAGGCGGCGACGATTCCCTTGAACATGTCCAACCCGAGGCCCATGAGTTGCGCACCGCGCACGGGTTCCTCGTGGCCGTCGGCGAACAGCTTGTAGGCGCGGAAGACGATCCGGCCGCGGTCGGCGGCGCTTCGCCCGGCTCCCATCATTTCGGCCATCATGGTGGCTGGGTCAGTTGGCGACCCACTGGCTCCCAAATCGCGGATGATGATGGCGAACGGAAGGCCGCGCGTCTTCGCCAGCGCGAGCAGGCGCTCGCGCAACGCGGCATCGTCCAACCCGCCCGTGACCTCCACCACCATGTTGCTCGGCACGGCGCCGCTGCCGCGGTAGTTCCCCGTGCTGCGCGGCGCGCCCTCCACCGGCGTACGCCCCGCGAGAAAGGTTTTCAGGATGCCGCTCTCCACGAGGCGTGTCGGCCGGGCGCGCACCCCCTGATCGTCCACCACGTAGCCGCCGAGCAGCGGAACACCTTTGGACTCGGCACGTGTCGGGTCGTCCACGACGCTGATGAAGTCCGGAAGCACGCGTGCACCGAGCTTTTCACTCAACGAGCCTACGCGCGAGGTCGGGCCGGACATCAAGGCGGCAAACATCTCGTTCTGCGCGTTCCCCGACACGGTCTTGCGGCGCGCGGAGAGCGCCGGCGCAAACTGCTCGCTGAACAATTCCGCGGCGGCGCGCCCCTCGAACAGCACGGGACCGTTGTAGCGGTCGAGCTGCGGCGCACCACGCACGGTGTCGAGGGTGGCAAGCATCTCGCCAACTTTCGCCTTCGCTTGCGCCGGGTTGGGGAGCGCGTCCATGGAGCGCGCGTATTCACGCCACGAGGTGCTGAGCGGCATGCCGTCGGCGGCCTGGGTGGACGCACTGGCCGACAACGTCACGATGGGCCGCGTCCTCACGTATGTCGTGCCCTCGCTGTTGATGTAGAACGTGCGCGAGTAATTCGCGCTCATCGACACGCTGGACGTGTAGATGCCCGGCGACGCGCCTCCCTGAGAGAGAGCGCGCACCAGCGCCTCGCCGGTCGCCACGTCGAACGCGACCGACGGCAGTTCGTCGGTGGTCTGCGTCACGTCCTCGCGCGTGAAGTCGGGCAGCGAGTCCGTTCGCGTGCGGTTGAGCAACGCGGCGCGCTTGCCGGCAATGCCTTCCACGGCCGCCTTGTATGCGCCGTCGGTCGCGAGCCAGATCTGGCGGCGGAGCTGCATGTAGTCGTCGTCGAGCGGCAGCTCGGCCATGCCAAAATACGTCAGCGAACCGGGGGCTCCCGCCCCGGGCGAGCGAGCGAAGTTCGTGTTGTCGAACGCATAGTCGCCAACGCGCACTTCCACGCGCAGCATGCGAGTCCGGCCGCGGCTCGAACTGAGCAGGCTGCCGACACTCGCCGCGACGGACGACCATTCCGACTCGGTGACCGTGTACGCCACGAAATAGGGACGCTCGGCCTTCTCGATGTTCAGTTGCGCCATCGTCCGGGCCAGTTCGTCCCGGGCTGCTCGCATGACCACGCTTTCGCGCGGCACGGACGGCGCTTGCGCCAGCGCGCCCGCCGCGAGGCTCGCGGTCAGGACGGCCGCTGACAGGACCGTCGCCGCCGTGTGGAGGCGACGCATGGTTGCGCACTTCATGGCTGCACCCTCGGCATCGGGAGAATCGGCGCCTGATCCTGCGACTTGGCCTTGCGCTGCACTTCGATCTGGGAGAGCAGAACGGCAGGCGAGGACGCCGACACCGGCACACCGCCCGACTCGGCGCCACAGATACCGTTGAAGACGCTCGTCACGTTGTCCGCGGCGACGACGCGGCTGAACACGGTGAGCGGCGTCCCGACCAGATCGACGCCGCGCACGAGTTCCTCCCTGCCGTCGGGGAAGACGCGATAGACCATGATGGGCAGCACGTTGAACGCGTTCGGCAGGGTTCGTTGCGTCATCGTGAAGCCACCCTCGATGTCGTCGAAAATCAGGCCGTATGGCTTGTGCTGCTCCTTGACGAGACCAAGCAGCATCTTCTTGAGCGAATCGCGCGACACCGCCGCCGACGAGGTCACCACGAGGTTCGATTGCCGCGCCACAGGGGCGAACCCCGGTTGCGCACGACCATGTCCGTTGGAGTGGTCGAACCCCGCGATCGGCGAGCGCGACATCAGGAAGTTCTTGAACACGCCGTTTTCCACCACGTTGATGCGGCGCGCCTTCACCCCCTCATCGTCGTACGCGAATGAGCCCGCGAGCTCGATGTTCCCGATTCGCCGAAGCGTCGGATCGAAATAGACGGAGAACGCGTCCGGCAGAAGCTTCTGCCCGAGCATCTTCTTGAACGTCTGCCCCTCCGTCTCGACCTTCTGGCGGTGTCCTTCGACGCGGTGTCCGAAGACTTCATGGAAAAAGACGCCGCTCGCCCGCCCCGACAGGATGGCCGGCGTCGTGATCGCTTCGACGACGGGCGCCTGCTTCAACGCCTGCAGGTCGGCGATCATGCGCTGCACCGCCTTGAGCACCGCGGCGTCGTCGGGCAAGCCCGCCGCCGTCGTCGACAGGTAGGTCTCGTAGCGCGGCATCACCATCCCGTCGGCGGCCTTGGAGTTCGCCGTGATCATCAGGCGAAAGAGCACCGACGACATCTGCAGGGCAGAACCGTCGCTGTTCACGTACCAGCGCGTCTCCTGCTGGGCCATGAGGGTGGCGTCGGCATCGTAGATGCCATCAACCTGCGCGAACGGCGCCGTGTAGCGGCGGATCTTCGCCTCCCACGCCTTACGGTCTACCGCAACACTCGCCGGTGCTTCGGTGTAGGATGCCGCAGGCTCGAGCGAGAAATCGGCCGACGAATCCTCGGCCGCGACCAGCACCTGCGTGTTGGCCTTGGCCCGCGTGTACCGCTCCACCGCACGCTTGTACTTGGTGTCGGTCTGATACCAGAGCACGCGCCGAATGGCCAGCGGCTCGTCGTCGATCGGCACCTGGGCCATGCTGAAGCGATCGGCGGCATCCATCGACGGCAGGCCGCCGCGAATCGCATGCGTGTTGTCAAATCGGCTCGACCCGACGCGCAGGTCGACACCGAGCGTTCGCACGCGCGTATCGCTGCTCGCGGCCAGCGTGCCGAAGGCGCCCCGCACCGTCACGCTGCGCCGGTCGGTGATCGCGTAGCTCAAGAAGTACGCCGGCAGCGGACGCGTCTTCAGCGTCTCCATGGACCGCGTCAGTTCCTGCTGCATGGCCGCCAGCACGGGAGACGGCGCGATGGGCGCCGCCGCGCGGCCGCCGCTCAGCGGGCGCACCGACAACGCGCTATCGTGCCCGCCCAGCAGGAAAACCACCGAAGAAATTGCCAACGGACGGAAGATCATCTGCCTGCCTCGGCGTTGCCAAGTGAGAAGACCGCCACGCACGCTCCAAGCGCGGCCGGCTCAAGGTGCAGCACGCGGGACGGTTCCTCAAGAGCCCGGCGCAACCAAAAGGTGCGTCATCGAACGAACGCAGTTCGCGGCCGTCGACCCAGCATGCCCGCCACGAGGACCGGTCCTTGACGCAACAAATATTCTTGATATATTACCTCCATGGCCACCGCCACCCGCCCCGCCCCCCCCGATCTCGCGCGCGCCGAAACGCTGTTTCACGCGCTGTCCGACGCCACGCGGCTCGCCATTCTCGAGATGCTGCGCGACCGCGAACGCTGTGTCTGCGAATTGCAGGGCGTCCTGGACGCCGCGCAGTCGCGGTTGTCGTTCCACCTGCGCGTGCTCAAGGACGCGGGGCTCGTGACCGACCGCCGCGAAGGGCGCTGGGCGTATTACGCGATTGCGCGCGGCGCATTGGCCGAGGTGCACGACCTCGCCGTGGCCCTGCAACCACGCCGCCGCACGTCGCCCGGGCAAACGCTCGCCGGGCGCGCACTCCCCGTGCGCGGGACGGGCTCGTGCTGCGGGTGACGGATTTTTCGCGTACCTTATTCATCAACATTTCTTGATTCTCCGATTCGCGAGGCGATGATGAGCACTCCCGACACCACCAAGGTTCCCCCCACGCTCGACGACATCCGCGCCACGGTACAGGCCCGCTACGGTGCGACGGCGCAGCGCGTGACCGATGGCGCCACCAAGGCATCGTGCGGCTGCGGCCCGGCCGATGGATCCAGCGGATGCTGCGGTGCGACCAGCGAATCGTGGGACCCGATCACGGCCGATCTCTACGACGCGGGCCAGACCGCCGGCCTGCCGGCCGAGGCGCTGCTGGCGTCGCTCGGCTGCGGCAATCCCACGGCGCTCGCCGAACTGGCCGAGGGCGAAGTCGTGCTCGACCTCGGCGCGGGTGGCGGCATCGACGTGCTGCTCTCGGCACGGCGCGTCGGGCCCACCGGCAAGGCGTACGGGCTCGACATGACCGATGAGATGCTCGCGCTGGCCCTTGAGAACAAGGCCAGGGCGGGCGCGACCAACGTCGAGTTCCTCAAGGGTCACATCGAAGCCATTCCGCTGCCGTCCGGCACGGTGGACGTGATCATCTCCAACTGCGTGATCAACCTGTCGGGCGACAAGCGCGCGGTGCTCAAGGAAGCGTTCCGCGTGCTCAAGCCTGGCGGCCGCTTTGCGGTGAGCGATATCGTGGTGCGCGAGGGGCTGCCGGACGCGGTGAAGGAGAGCATGACGCTGTGGACCGGGTGCGTGGCGGGGGCCCTCGAGGAGCAGGAGTTCATTCGCCTGCTCGGCGAGGCCGGCTTCGTGGACGCCAGCATCGAGCCGACGCGCATCTACACGCGCGAGGATGCCACGGCGCTGCTCGAGGGCACCGGCCTCGACCCGGCACTGGCCGATGGCGTGGACGGCAACGTGCTGAGCGCGTTCGTGCGCGCCACCAAGCCGGGCGGCACGGCATCAGACGGCGCTACGTCGAGCGCTCCTGGCGCGGCAAGACCGAAGCGCGAATTGGCGACGCTCGGTCAGGCCATCAAGGCGAACGGCGGCGGGTGCGGATGCGGGTCCACGGGCTGCTGCTGACGAGGGAGGGACACGAGATGACCACGGAATCCGTCAACCACGCGGCCGTCGGGACGCCGCTCGTGCGCTCGGCCATGCCCGCCGACCTCGTCGCGATCGAACGGCTGCTCACGGAAAGCAGCCTTCCACTCGATGGCGTGCGCGACGCGCTGGCCGATTTCGTGGTCGCCGAGGCGGGCGGCGCGCTGGTGGGCGTCGCCGGGCTCGAGGTGTGCTGCGAACATGCGTTGCTCCGCTCGGTCGCGGTGCTCCCCGTGTGGCGGTCGCACGGACTCGGCCGGGCGCTGGTCACGCGCGTGATATCGGATGCGGAGGCCCGCGGCATTCGCGCGCTGTATCTGCTGACGACCACGGCCGAGCGGTATTTCCCGGGGTTCGGATTCACGCCGGTAGTGCGCAGCGACGTGCCGGCGGACGTGCAGGCGACGTCGGAGTTCCGGAGCGCGTGCCCGGCGACCGCGACCGTGATGCGGCGCCCGGCGGGGGCGGCCGCGCCGTAAACGACTTCTCACCCGCCGTTCGATCCGCGATCATTCGGCATGCCACGCAACATCGAGATCAAGGCGCGCATTCCCGGCGTTGCCGCGCTCCGGGCGAGGGCCGCGGCGGTCGCGGACGAGGGCCCCATCGAGATCGAGCAGGACGACACGTTTTTCGTGTGCGCGGGCGGGCGGCTCAAGCTGCGCGCCTTTTCGCGCGAGCGCGGCGAACTCATCTTCTACCGACGCGCCGACCAGATGGGCCCGAAGGAATCGTTCTACGTGCGGTCGCCGACCGCCGACCCCGACTCGCTGCGCGAGGCGCTCACGCTGGCGTACGGAGCGAGCGCTCGGGTGCGGAAGCATCGCACGCTGTTCCTTGCCGGCAGGACCCGCATCCACCTCGACGAGGTCGCCGACCTCGGTAGCTTTCTCGAACTCGAGGTGGTACTCGGCGACCACGACGCGAGCGCCGACGGCGTGCGCACGGCGCAGGACCTCATGGCGCGTCTTGGGGTAGAGCCCCATCAGCTGGTCGACGCGTCGTACGTCGACCTGCTCGCGCGGCAACAGGGCTGACGGTCGCGCGTGGTGCATGTTGCCGCGTTACATCACGGTATAGCGGACGGCCGCGATCCGTGTCATCTTCCGGCGTTCGCGTTCCATCGAATGCGTGGTTGATTTGGCGCCCCCCGTCGCTGTGTCTGAGTCCGTGCAGGTTCGTCAGGCGGGTCGCCGGGCGTACACCTCAATCTCTTTCGTGAGCGTCGACATGAAACGGCTGTTGCGCAACAAGGCGTTCGCCGGTATCGCCATCCTCGTCCTGCTGGGCATTCCGTCGGTCTGGCTGGTGGCGCGCACCGGGCCGGCCGACGAGGGCCTGTATGCCACGGTCAAGCGCGGCGAATTCAAGGTGCTCGTCACGACGGCCGGCGAGCTGCGCGCCAAGAAGTTCGTGTCGATCACGGGCCCGACCAACATGCAGCAGGCCGAGGTCTACAACGGCGTGAAGATCACGACGATCGTGCCCGAAGGCACGGTGGTGAAGGAGGGCGACGTCGTGGCGGACCTCGACCGCAGCCCGGTGGCGGCCAAAATGGCCGACGTCACGCTGGCCCTCACCAAGGCGCAGGCGCAATACGAGCAGGCGATGCTCGACTCGACGCTCAACCTGTCGAAGGCGCGCGAGGACATCCGCACCATGGAGCTGACCATGGAGGAGAAGCGCATCGCCCGCGAACAGGCGCAGTACGAATCGCCGAGCGTCCGGCGGCAGGCGGAGATCGACCTCGAAAAGGCCACGCGCGCCCTGGCCCAGGGCAAGCTCGACTACGCGACGCGCACCGAGCAGGCGAAGGCGAAGATGCGGGAAGTCGGCGCCGACTTCGAGCGGCAGAAGAACAAGCTCAAGATCGTGCAGGACGTCATGACCAACTTCACCATCAAGGCGCCGTCCGACGGCATGGTGATCTACGTCAAGGAGTGGAACGGCAAGAAGAAGACGACCGGCTCCCAGGTGAGTCCCTGGGATCCCGTCATCGCGACGCTCCCCGACATGACCCAGATGGAGTCGATCACGTACGTCAACGAGATCGACGTCCGCAAGGTGGCCAAAGGCCAGCGGGTGGTCATCACGCTCGACGCCGACCCGACCAAGAAGCTCAAGGGTAAGGTGGTGGCCGTGGCCAATGTCGGCGAGCAGCGGCCCAACGCCGACGCCAAGGTGTTCGAGGTCAAGGTGAGCGTGGAGCAGGCGGACACGACGCTCCGCCCGGGCATGACGTCAGGCAACAGCATCGAGACGTTTGCGCAGCAGACCGCGCTGTTCGTGCCGCTCGAAGCGGTGGTCAGCGACAGCGGCAAGTCGTACGTCTACAAACGGTCGGGCTCCAGCACCGTCAAGCAGCAGGTGCAGACCGGCGCCATCAACGACAACGAGATCGTCATCCTGCGCGGCCTCGCCGAGCGGGAGCAGGTGCTGCTCTCGATTCCCGCCGCGGGCAGCCGGCACAAGGTGGTGAACCTGCCGGCGGCCCGGAAATCCTGACGTGGCGATGAACCGGGAGTCCCTGGCGCAGCTGCGCGCGCTGATCATCGCGCACGTGCTGTTCAGCCTGCGCACGGCGCTCGAGGCGGTGGGCCACAACAAGCTCCGCGCCGCCCTCACCTCGCTCGGCATCCTGTTCGGCGTGGCGTCTGTCATCGCGATGCTCGCCATCGGCAAGGGCGCCGAAACCGAGATCCTCGAGCAGATGCGGCTGCTCGGCTCGAACAGCATCATCATCACGCCGATCGTCGAGCAGCAGGAAGGCAAGGTCAAGGACAGCGGCGAGAAGAAGCCCAGGAAGTACACGCCGGGTCTCACCGCGGCCGACGCCGCCGCCATCGCCAAGGTGGTGCCGCATGTCGAGGCGAGCAGCGGCGAAGTGGTGGTGAACACGCTCATCACGCGCGAGGGGAATCGGCGCTCGGGCAAGGTCGTGGGCGTGGACTCGGCCTACTTCCGGCTTACGAACCTCGAGCTGGTGGCCGGATCGCAGTTCACCCGCGACCAGGTGGAGCAGGGACGGCCGGTGGCGATCATCGGCAACGGCGTGCGCACGCGCTTCTTCACGTCCGACAACCCGCTCGGCCGTGCGATCAAGGTGGGCGAGAACTGGCTGACCGTGGTCGGCGTGCTCGCCGACCGGAAGGTGAGCGCGCAGACGGCGCAGAAGCTGGGCATTCGCGACGCCAACATGGACGTCTACGTGCCGGTGCACACGATGCTGCTCCGGTACCGGAACCGCGCCCAGGTGACGCAGCGCGACATCGAGGCGGCCAACCGGAACTCGGGCGGCGGCATGGTGGTCGTGGTCGACGCGTCGCAGGCGACCGAGGACGACGAGGCCCGGGCCGAGCGTACCAACTACAACCAGCTCGACAAGATCATCGTCCGCGTCGACGACGCCGCGGCGATGCCCGCCGTCGCCGAGGTGATCCACCGCCTGCTGATCCGCCGGCACAATGCCGTCATCGACTTCGAGATCACGGTGCCCGAACTGCTCCTCAAACAGCAGCAGAACACCAAACGGATCTTCAACATCGTGCTTGGGGCCATCGCATCGATCTCGCTGATCGTCGGCGGCATCGGCATCATGAACATCATGCTGGCGTCCATTCTCGAGCGCATCCGCGAGATCGGCGTGCGCCGGGCGATGGGCGCCACGCAGAAGGACATTCTCTTCCAGTTCCTGGCCGAGGCCGTGCTGATCAGCGTCGCCGGCGGAGTGGCGGGGATTGCGCTGGGCAGCGGCATCAGCTTCGGCATCGAGCGCCTGGCGGCCATCAAGACGAGCGTGTCGGGGCTATCGGTCTTCCTCGCCTTCGGGGTGTCGTTCACGGTCGGCCTCGTCTTCGGGATCGTCCCGGCCTACCGCGCCGCCAAGCAGGACCCCGTCGTCTGCCTCCGTTACGAGTGAGCGTCATGACTTCAGACATTTTCCGACCCCGCGCGGGCCTCGCATTCGTGTGCACCCAAGCCATCGCCCGCCGCCGCGCCATCGCCGCCGCGTCGCTGCTCGCCCTCGCCGCGGCCCCCGTGGTCGCGCAGGCGCCACTGACGCAGGCGCCGCTCTCGCTGGCGCAGGTGGTCGAGAAGGCGCAGTTGCAGGGGCTCCAATCGCACGCCAACCTCGCGACGCTGGAGGCGGCGCGTCAGCGCGACCGGTCGTTCGGGGCACGCCTGTTGCCGCAACTGTCGCTGACCGGGCTGACACCCAACTACAACCGATCCATCATCTCGGTGATGCAGCCCGACGGCACGACGCTGTTCAAGCCGCAGCAGCAGACGGACGGATCGCTCAACCTGTCGCTGACGCAGAAACTGCCGTTCACCGGCGGCGACCTCGTCATCTCGTCGGCGCTGTCGCAGCTGCGGCGCACGGGTGACGCGAGCCTCGAGACCTGGTCGAGCACACCGTACAGCATCAGCCTGCGGCAGAATCTGCTGCGCCCCAACACGACCCGATGGGATGCGCGCGAGCAGGACCTGCGCATCGACGTGGCCGAACGGCAGTTTCTCGAGGCGCGCGAGGACGTGGCGACGGCGGCGACCAATGCGTTCTTCGACGTCTACGCGGCCAAGCTCGCCCTGAAGAACGCCGCGGGCAACATGGCGATCAACGACACGCTGTACACGCTCAACAAGGGGCGGTTCGAGGTCGGCAAGATCAGCGAGAACGACCTGCTGCAGAGCGAACTGGCGCTGCTGAACGCCCGCACCTCGGTCGATGGCGCGCGGCTGACGTACGAACGCGCGCTGGCATCGCTGCGCTTGCTCATCAACCTGCCCACGGGGGCGCCCATCGATGTGACCGTATCGGCCGGCGTGCCGGCGTTCGAGGCCGACACGACGATCGCGGAGCGGCAGGCGCGGCTGAACCGCAGCACGACGGCCGACCTCGACCTGCAGGAGCTGCAGGCGAAGCGGCGCGTGACCGAGGCGCGGCTGAACACGGGCATCGGGGCATTTGTCAGCGCCGCGTACGGGCGCAACGCCACGGGGGCCACCGCCGACGCGGCGTACCAGAATCTGCTGGCCGCGCAGCGGTTTTCGCTGTCGGTGCAGATGCCGCTCGTGCAGTGGGGGGCGCACAGCGCCGACGTGCAAGCGGCGAGGGCCGACCAGGAGCGGGTGACGAACACCGCTCGAGTGGCCCGGGAGCAGGCGGTGCAGGACGCGCACTTTGCCGCCCTGCAGCTCGGGCTGTCGCGCCGGCAGCTCGAGTTGTCGGCCAAGGCCGACACGGTGGCGCAGAAGCGCTACGAGGTGACGTACAACCGGTACGTCATCGGCCGGATCACGATCGACATCCTGTTTCTTGCGCAGAGCGACAAGGACCGCGCGCTCGACGCGTACACGCAGGCGCTGCGCGGCTACTGGCTGTCGCACTACCGGCTGCGCCGGCTGACGTTGTTCGACTTCGCGACGGGCGCGGCGATCCGGTAGGTGGCGGCCGGCGGACGCGCCACTACTACCGACTTAGTTGACAAATCCGGACGGGCGTTGTAGTGTCTACTATCACCGTAGTAGACACCGGAGACGCCATGGACGAATTCTCGCTCGGCGATCGTGAACTCGACGTGATGGCGGTGCTGTGGGAAATCGGCTCGGGCACGGTGGGCGATGTGCGCGAACGCCTCCCCGCGCACCTGGCCTACACCACCGTGCTGACGATCCTGCGAAACCTCGAGGCCAAGGGATACCTGCGGCACACCGTCGAGGGGCGCGCGCACCGATACGCCCCGCGCGTCGCGCAGCGCACCGCGCAGCGGAGCGCCCTGTCGCACCTGCTGTCGCGGCTTTTCAAAGGGTCGCCCGAGCTGCTGCTGGCGCGGCTCGTCGAAACGGAAGACCTCACGAACGCCGAACTGCGCGCGCTGGCCCGGCGCGTCGGCCGTGCGAAGGGTGGCAAGGGAGTGCCGCGCTGATGCCCGCTCTGCTCTGGTCTCTGCTCGTCTTCGGCACGTTTGCCGCGCTGGCCGCCTGGACCGCGGAACAGGCGCGCTGGCTGGTCGGCGCCTCGCGCCGACTGCCGTGGCTCGTGGCCCTCATCGCGACGGCGACATGGCCGCTCACACGGTCGAGTATTGCGCACACGATGGCGCTGTCGCCGGTCGCCACGGCGTTTCAGTTGCCGCCGCTGCTCATCGGCGCGCCGGCCGGCAACGCCGCGTCGAGCGCCGCGCCATGGATCGCGCGCGGACTCGTCATCGCCTGGGGCCTCGCGTCGCTCGTGCTGCTCGTGCGCCTCGTGCGTGCCGCACGCTCGGCCACGGAGGCGCTCCGCTCAGGCACCACCGATGTCGTCGATGGCGCGCCAGTCGTGCTGTCGGAAGGGGCCGGCCCCGCGGTGGTCGGCTGGATGCAGCCGCACGTGCTCTGGCCGCGTTGGCTCTCCGAAATCGACCCGGCACTGCAGCAGCTCATCCTGCGGCACGAACGCGAGCATTGCCGGGCCCACGACCCACGCTGGATACTCGCCGCCGAGTGCGCGGTGGTGCTGATGCCGTGGCATCCGGCCATCTGGTGGATGCGCCACCGCCTGCGCGCCGCCGTCGAACTCGACTGCGACGCCCGAGTCCTGGCCGGCGCCCACGATGCGACGCGCTACGGCCGTCTGCTGATGCTGCTCGCCCAACGGCAGCCGTCGCTGCGCCTGGCGTCGATGCTCGCCGAACCCCGTTCCCTGCTCTCCCGGAGAATCCTGACCATGACCACGCCACGTCCCTCGCACCCTGCCCTTCGCGCGACACTATTCTCCCTGACCGCGATCGCGGCCGTCGTGACGGCCTGTTCGTCGGCGCTCAACCAGGCCGGCATGGCGCCAAAGGCACAGGAGGCCGCGTCGGCGATGCCGGCGGCGGTGGCCGCACCGCAGACGTATTTCGAGTACCAAGTCGAGCAACCGGTGCAATACGCTCCCGGGAGCGTGGCGCCCAAGTATCCGGCGGCGGAGAAGGCGGCCGGCATCGAGGGTGAAGTGCTGGTGCAGTTCATCGTCGGCACGGACGGCCTGGCGGAGCCCGGCAGCTTCAAGGTGCTCCGGCGTACCGGAAGCGGCAGTGGCACAAAGCAGTCTGTTCCGGTGACCGAGGCCGACTATTGGCCGTTCGAGCTTGCCGTGCGGGACGCGCTGCCGGGCATGCGCTTCGCGCCCGCCAGGTTGCACGGGACCGTGGTACGTCAGCTCGTGCAGCAGCCGTTCGTGTTTGCAATCCAGAAGTAGCGTGCTCCAATTCGCCGGCGCTACGGCGCCGGCGTGACGGTGCAGCGCGTGGTCCGCCCCGCGCCTGTCGTGGTCGAGTCGACCAGCTGCGCGAAAATCCGCGCAACCACCGAGTCGCCTTGCGCCGGAGACAGGGCCCTCGAAAGGTCGAGCACGCGATAACCTTCGGGCGGCTCGAATAGCGCCGCCGCGACGGGTTCGCGCGAGAATCGCGTGACCTCGCTGGTGGTCGTGATGTCGAACGTACCACCATCCGGCCTGGTGCCACGCGTCACAACCATCGTGCGGACCGCGACACCGGGCGCCGAGCTCTCCGCGGCGAGGCTGTCGAGGTTCTGAATGGGCAGCGTCCAGGCGTAGTGGAGCAACACGTGATTCGACTGCCGAATCCCGTCGCCCATGGCGGCGTCACGCGTGCGCCAGGATTCGATCCGTAACGGGCGTTCGAGCACGCAACTGCGATTACCGAACGTCGCGCGCGCGACGTTGAGCCCCTCCGAGCGGTAGTGCCGCGTGGGAACCCCCGCCACGCGTTCCGCGGCCCCGAAGTCGCGCGCCTTGACGGGAGGGGAGAGCTGTTCCACGCGAATCCGCGGGCTGCCCGCCGGCGCGCGGACCATTTCGACCACCGTCATGTTGGCGGCGCTCACCATGGACCACCGGTCCGATGCCGTGTCGACGATCATCGCGGCGTTCGGCCTTGATGGGAAGTTCATCTCGATTCGCGCGCGACTGCCAGCGACGACGAGGCGGATCAACATGATGGCCGGCGTTCCATTGCCCGAGTCCACGCTTTGACGTCGCTCGACAATCCACCCGTCGACGGTTCCAGTGGGCGGCGCGGGCGCGATACGGCTGCCGGCCGCGCTCGCGGACGGCAGCGGCGAGGGTGCCGCGGTTCGCGCCGCAGCGCCAGTCGCAAAGCCCGATCCCTGGATGCCAAACACGAACGGCTGCTGCACGAGCTGCCTGACCTTGCGCCCAGCCACCTCGGCCGGCGTGAAGCGCATGTCGGGCAGCGCGGCGAGCACCGCATCGGAGAACAGGCCGTGCGAACTCTTCAGCACGCGGAAGCTGCCGAGGTCGGCAATCCCCATCGTGTCGACGACAAATTGCGCGAGCACGTCACCCTCGACGCCGGCGGACTTGAGTTCCGCGGGGTAGCGCGGCGCCTTCGAACCCGGCGCCTGTCTCACCGGGGTCGTGACCTGGAACTCGAAATACGTTCTCTGGGCATCCTGCGCGACGAGCGGGTGCGCCGGGGTAAGCGTGCAAACGGCGAGCAACGTTGCGAACGCGAGGAGAGGTCTCATTCGAGGGAATATGTGACACGACTTCATGCCCGGCAAGGCGGTGTCGGCAGTGGGTTACATGGCGACATGGCGGCGGCTCACGGCCTGTCCTCTCGCCCCGCCTACGGAAACAACCCGTCCACCGACAAGTACCGCTCCCCCGTGTCGTAGCAGAAGGTCAGCACACGCGACCCCTTGGGCAACGCGGGCAACTGCTTGGCAACCGCCGCGAGCGACGCTCCCGACGAAATGCCGACGAAGATCCCCTCCTCGCGCGCCGACCGCTGCGCGTACTCGAACGCCTCCTCCTTCGTCACCGTGATGATGCCGTCCAGCACCTCGCGGTGCAGGATCTTCGGGATGAAGTTGGCGCCGAGCCCCTGGATCGGATGCGGGCCGGGCTGTCCGCCGCTGAGGACCGGCGACGCGGCGGGCTCGACCGCGAAGACCTTCAGCCTGGGCATGGCCTTCTTCAGCACCTCACCGACTCCCGTGATGTGACCGCCGGTCCCGACGCCGGTGATGAGCACATCGAGTCCATCGGCGAAGTCGCGCCGGATCTCCTCCGCCGTCGTGCGACGATGCACCTCGGTGTTCACCTCGTTCTCGAACTGTTGCGGAATCCAGGCGCCCGGCGTGGACGCCGCCAGCTCGGCCGCGCGCTCCACCGCCCCGCGCATCCCCTGCGCGCGAGGCGTGAGATCCAGCTGCGCGCCGTAGGCCGTCATCAGCCGGCGCCGTTCGATGCTCATCGAATCGGGCATCACGAGGATCAACCGGTACCCTTTCACGGCCGCCACCATCGCGAGTCCGATGCCGGTGTTGCCCGACGTCGGTTCGATGATGACGCTGCCGGCACCGAGCAGCCCGCGGCGCTCCGCGTCCTCGACCATCGCGACGGCGATGCGGTCCTTGATGCTCGCGCCGGGATTGGCGCGTTCGAGCTTCATCCACACTTCCGCGTCAGGGCCGAACAGGCGGTTGATGCGGACGTGCGGCGTGTTGCCGACGGTCTGAAGAATGGTCTGCGCTTTCATGGGGGGCCTTGCTGCGAGACAGCGTTGAGTGTTTACCGCATGGCCGAGCCGTGCGGTTCCTTCTGCCGGATGGTGACCTGGTTCTCCTGGTGGACGTGCGAGTAGGGCGGGACGCTTTCGGTGAGCCAGACGTTGCCGCCGATGACGCTGTCGTGGCCAATCACGGTGTCGCCGCCGAGGATGACCGCCTGCGCGTAAATCACCACGTGGTCCTCGATCGTCGGATGCCGTTTCGATCGGGCGAGGCTCTTCGTGACGCTCAGGGCGCCGAGCGTGACGCCCTGGTAGAGCTTGACGTTGTTCCCGATCACCGACGATTCGCCGATCACGACGCCCGTGCCGTGATCGATGGCAAACGACGTCCCGATGGTGGCGCCGGGATGAATGTCGATGCCGGTGATCTGGTGGGCGTACTCGCCGAGGAGCCGGGGAAAGATCGGCACGCGCAACGCGTGCAGCGCGTGCGCCAGGCGATGGATGGCGATGGCGCTGAATCCCGGGTAGGCGAGGATCACCTCGTCGAGGCTCTCGGCCGCGGGATCGCCGAGGTTGATCGCCTCGGCGTCGAGCAGCAGCATGTCGTGGATGCCGGGGAGCGACTCGCTGAACGCGTGGCCGACCTCGTCGGGCGTGACCGATGCATCGGCCAGCAGCGGGCCGATCATCCGCTTGAGGTCCCGTTCGAGCAGTACGAGCCTGGCCTCGATCTCTTCGGCCGTGAAGTATCGTTCGCGGCAGAAGTGCGGGAAGAGGACGGCGAGGATATCGTCGGTGAAGAGCTGGGCGCTCTGCTTGAGCTGGACGCCGAACGTCAGCGAGTCGCGGCGCGCCTTCAGTTCCGCGGTGAAGGCCCGAAAGCGGGGGGAGGGTTCGGTCGGCATCGAAGAATGGATGGAGGGTGTACCCGTATCAGAACCCTAGGCGGACATTCGAGGTTCCGCCACCGACGGTGGTCGCGCGCCATCGACCTCCGGCGCCATACCGGCGCGCCAGCACGAGCAACACGCCGCAGCCGAGCAGCGCCAGCACGGCACCCGTCGTCTCCTCGGGTGTCCCCGCGATCACCAGATGGCGCGTGGCGTCGAGCGCGCCGCCCAGAATGCCGGCCGTGAACCAGGCCATCGCTGTCGTCGCCGCGAAGATGCGCAGGGCACCGTACAGCGCCGAGAACGAGGCGAGGACGGCCACGACGAGCAACGTGGTTCGGGCTACCGAATGCACGACTGGATCCGCGACCCCCCCGACGGCAACCATCGCGCCACCGAAGAGCAGGCCCAGCGCGACCACCAGCCCCAGACGCGCCGCCGTGCCGCGCGCCATCAGCAGCACGACGAAGATCACAAGCGCCGGCATCAGCACGCGCATGATCACGTCGAGCGGCAGGGCCAGCAGCTGATCCAGCCATGGCACCGCGGAGTCGAGTGGCGCGTACGACGGCGCGCGCGGCATGCGCGGCACGCTCAGCGATCGCAACAGGCCGCCCATCGCCGCGAACGTGCCAGCCAGGCCGACCGCCGCGCGCAGGGTGTCGGCCCACGCGCCGTGTCCGCGTTCGACAAACGGCACGCCAACGCGGCGGCGGAGACCTTCGAACGCGAGCCAGAGCCCGGCGATGGCGCCGACCATGGCCAACGAAATGAAACCGTACACCAGGCTGTTGGTCAGGTACGTGCGCCACGGCACCGCCGTGTCGTACGCGGCGAGTGTCTTGGGCAGCTCATCGAACAGCGACGCCGCGGCGAAGAACGCCAGCACCGCCACGGCGATCCAGAGCGCGCGGGTGCCAAGCGGCCGGTCTTCGACCGCATTCGCCCGTCGCCGGCGCACAAAGATGACGCCGCCCAGCATCAGTCCAAAGAGCGCGAGCATCAGGCCACCGCCGACAGCGATGCGGACGAACTGTCGCTGACGGTCGGCGCGCAGGAACGCCTCGGGCAATTCGACGCCGCGACGGATGGAGGTCACCTCGTTGCCCGCGATCGAGACCCACGCCCGCGCGAGCGCGCCGCGAGGCAGATGCACGCTCGAATCGGTAAACGTGACCGTGAGGTCCTTGCGCCGGGTCCCTTTGGCGTTCGGCGACTTCAATTCGGAGACGAGCTGCGCCTCCACGTAGCGCGTCGAGTCCAGATGCGCCGCCGCCAGCGCGCGCCGGGCGACGATCCGACCCTGGTCGTTGGTCAACGAGTCGCGCCACGCAACGTCGGGCAGCACATGGCGCACGTCGATCAGCCGGCCGTCCGGCCAGAGGCGCACGCGCCACTCCTCGGCGCGCTGCTCGATGGTGCCCTGCGGATGCACGTAGCGCACGATCCACCATCCCGCCGGGTGAATCGACATCGCGAGCGGTTGCGCCATATCCTCCACATGCTCGGCCTTCAGAAACCGCGGGAGGGCATTCATGGTGTCGGTCGCAATCCGCGCGAGACGCGTCCAGCCCGCTGGCGACACGCCGCGCGCGCTGAGCGCCGAGTCGGCCGCATGCAGCGCGGTGGCACGGTTGGCCGTGAGTTTCGGCCCGAGCGCGGATCGGACGGGCGCGAACAGCGTGATCGCCAAGCCGGCGAGCCCCGCGACCACGGCCCATCGGCGCGCACGCGGCGTGAGGCTTGGCGAAATCGCGAGCACGGCGCCGTGCGGTTGCTCGTGATCCGCGGACCGGACCCACGCGCCCAGTGCGTGCGATGGGAGTGCCTCGGAGAGCCCGCGTTGCCGCACGAGTTTGTAGAGGACGGCAAGGGCCGGCGCGAGGGCGAGCGTCACTGCGATCGCCGCGGTGACGCGATACGCCGGTCCCGTGCCCGCGCCCGCAAAGAGGTTGAAGAGGACGAAGTCGAACAGAAAGTGCCCGAGCATGGTCGGCAGCGGGCCGAAGGCGAGCACGACGACGGCCCAGAGCGACGACTCGATGAACAGCTCCACGCCGCGGGAGTACGCGGGCCACGACAGGTACGAGGCATGCGCGAAGCCGAAGACGAGCGCGGTGGCCACCACACCGATGACCATGATGCGCGTGCGGTCCGCGCGGTTCTTCGCCCAGATCGCCAGCAGCGAGAGCGGCAGCACCCGGAACATCGCTTCTTCCCAGACGCCGGCCTGCAACGACATGGCGAGCCCGCCCAACCACGGGAGCGGGGTCGCGATCTGATTGGGATCGTCGAGCATCTCGCTGGGCGTCCACCAGCCGAGCAGGCGTCTCGTGAGCAGGTAGAACAGGCAGACGTAGAGCAGGCCGAACGCGGCGATGGCATAGCCGCCGAGCACGCGGCCCGCGACCTGGCGCGTGCCACGCGCCTCCCACCATCGCCACCAGTCGAGTTGCCCGGGAAACGCCCGGCGCGTGGCGGCCTCGGCGGCGGCCAGCGTCAGCCCGACCAGCAGGCCCATGATGAGCCCCTGCATGACCACGCCGAGGAGCGCCTGCACGAGAAAGGCCGTCGCGGAGGTGGCCGTGTCGTAGGCATACCAGGCCGACGGAAGGCTGTTGAGTTGCGCTCCCGCCAGCAGGACACCGATGATGCCGCCGGCGATCAGCGCCGGACGCCAGCGAATGCCGCCGTCGGAAGCGAACCGGCGGAGCGCCAAGACGCCGGCGAGGAACAGCAGCACCTGCCCGATCGCCGATAGCGACGCGTAGAAGGCGTTCGACGCCCGCATTTCGGCGAACCGGCGCACGAAGCGCTGCGGCACGTCGACCGAACGCGTGGCTTCGACCGGCAGATCGCCGCCGATGACCACCTTCAGCCGCAGCGCGGCGCCGAGGTATCGCACGTCCGTGCGTTCGAAGATGAAGGTCCGGTCGATGCGGTTGCTGACCGGCTTCGTGTCGTAGCTCGACGTGGCCAGCTTCCAGCGCGTTGGCGTTTCGCCGAGCCACTCATCGCGGACCCGCTGGGCCAGCGCCTGCGCCGAGTCGGCGGCGAGCGACGGACGCGGTTCGCTGTCGGCGAGTGTGCGGGTGAAGCCAATCACGCGTCCATCGGGGGCCAACGCGATGTTCGTCTCATGCACCTCGCCCGGCGTGAAACGGCGCACGTGCCAGCGGTAGAGGGCATGATCGGTACCGCGCGCAACGCGGCGTACCGTGTCGGCGCCGCCCTCGAGGTCGAGGAAGGTTTGCACCCGGCTGTCGGCGACGAAGCGCGTCGCCACGCGCGCGCCCGTGCGCGGCAGCGCGTGCGCGCGGGCAAACGAGTCGGCCTTCTGCTCGGCGAGGGGGCCGGTGAGGCGCTGATCGACCGACAGGATCGGGAAGGCGCGCGGAAAGAGCGTCGCGGCGAGCGCCGCGCAGGCGAGCGTGGTGGCGGCCAACGCAAGGACGAACGGGCGGGACGTGAAGTTCATCTACGGTGCGCTCCGGCGGGCGACATCGAGCCCACGGCTTGAGTGGCACGACTCAGCGTGGGCTCCAAGTTCCGTCCTGAGCGGTCCGGCCGCTAGGAGGAGATGTGCGCGATGTCAGGCCGTTCGCGGCTCGCGCTTTCCGTCCAGGCTTGCGCTCGCTGTGCCAGCCAGTTCAGGGCTTCGGCACGACAATCACCACTTCGAGCGTGTGTACGGACCCGGATGAAACGGCGGTGGTATCGGTAAACGGCATGCCCTGGACGCTGAATCGGTACACGATTTGCACGAGCTGTCTCACGTTGCGCGACGCAAGCTGCGCTGGCAAGAAGCGCTGTTCCGGAAGCGCCTTCCGGACCGCCTCCGTGAACAACTCGTGCGCCGAGTGGATGACCTTCATGGTGCTGGGCTCCGCCAGGCCCGTCGTATCGACGACGACCTGCACGACCGTCTTCTCTCCGATTACACGAAGTAAGGCGGGACCTTCGCCGAATCGAAAAGAAGGTACGGTCAGGGCCACGTCGTCCCCGGCCCTTCTGCTCCTACGGTAGCCGGAACTCCCGTCCCAGTGCACGGCTGACCCCCGCCTCCAGTACCTCGTCTCTTCCAACCCGAATTCCTGCCACCGTGGGGCGCACCACAAGATCGGGCACGATGCCGATGCGCTGAGTCCCTCCGCCGTCCGGGTAGAACACCCCGATGCCGCTGATCATTCCCTCCACGTTCCCGGGCAGCGGGATGCGCGACACGTTTCCGTCCGCCCCGGCAGTCGTGCTTCCGACCACGATCGCTCCCGGCGCGACGCGGAACGCCATGGCCGTGTACTCGGCCTGGCTCTGCGACACCTCGTCCACCAGAATCACCACCGAACCGGCGAAGCGCGGCGTACTCGGCGTGTGCGCGACGGTGGCGCTCCAACGGAACGCGCCTGGATTGGTCGCATCGCCCGCGGTAAAGCGGGCGAAGGGTGCCGCGCTCCCGACCAAGTGCCCTCCGAGAGCGAAGACCATGAACTCGCTCGGGTAGTTGCGGATGTCGATGACCAGCACCCTCGCCCCTTGAGCCTGCTCGACATAGCTGACGGCGCTCGCCGTTACCACCGAAGAGAGCTTCAGGTATGCGACGCTGTCCGTGAGCATCCGGAAGGTCGGCCCTGACAAGTCGTGGACCGAGGCGCGGGCCTTGTCGAGGGTAGAGATGGGAACTCGGTCCACGGAGGTGCTGAACGCCCCCGACGCTCCAACCCCGGCGAGCGTGACCGGTCCCGAACCCCGGGTCACATTTCGCGCGATGTCGCGAAGGCGGGTTGGCTCATTGGACGCCGGGTAGTACGGCTTCAGGGAGTCCACGAGGGTCTCGACGGAGACGCCCCCGATGCTGCGAATCTCGTCTCCCACTTTCAGACCTGTCGCCGGCCCAAGCGTGGCGTGGGAGTAGCCGGTGACGACCAGCTTGTTCTCGACGAAGCGCAGGATCAGGGGTGCCTCGGACGTACCCGTCGGCGGCTGGACCCGGAGGTCACTCCAGATGTTGGCGTGGGTGTCGTGGATCCTTGCGATGAGCCGGATCAAGGCGAGCCGGTAGGCGTCCCCGTCCATTGACCGCATCATCACCGGGATGAACTCGAGGAGGACGCCGTTCCAGTCCTCGTCCATGATGTCACGGTTCGGGTACCAGTACTTGATGATGTTCCAGAACCGGTAGAGGGCGAGCAGTCGGTATCCGGCGTCTGGCGAGGAAAGGGCCGTGTATCGCTGCTCCGCCGAGAAGTCGGGATTCCCGACCGATGGCACGAACGAGACGTACCGCTGCGACGGCACAATCGGGCGGTTCCGGAGCATGGTCTGGAGTCGGTCGCTCAGTGCAGTTCCGAGGGTTGCGACATCCCCCACCCAAGCGTTGTCCGCCGGCAACTGCGCGTCGGTGGGTGACGTGGCACACGGGCCGCAGGCGGGGACGGTGCCCAGTCGGTCGAGCCAAGTGACCATTGCAGCAGCCGCAGTCCCTCGGTCCGGGGCCGCCAGCACTGAAGGGAGAGCGCGGAACAGCTCGTAGTCCCAATTGACTCCCAACGCCGTCAACCTGGGATGGTGGTACTTGGCGAAGCCCCAGACCTTGGCAAGAATCGCCAGGTTCTGCGCCTGGATTGGTGCGAGTTCGCGCTCAGCGATGCCCGACCCCTGGTCGAACTCGTGGTCGACCGGGCTGGAGCTCGGCGGCGAAGTAACCTCAGCCGCGTCCTTGCACCCTGGGGCGGCCAGCACGAGCAAAGCGCACGCGGTCGCCAGCAGCCTGCTCAGCACCCATCGCTTCATCGGATCTCCTTTGGGTAACGACCGGTGCGTTACTTCCGCCGTGCCTTTGAAAGGCCGACGTAGAAACTCAGGGCCCGGAAATGATTGTCGCCTCCGAGCACGCTAGAGAAGCCCCTCGAATATCGGACTGCCAGCGTGCTCTGCACCGCTCCGAACGGGAACTCCAACCCGGCTCCGAGCACGCCGCTGACATCCGTCTTCGTGACCTTTGTGGCCATGGCCTTCTCGAGGTCGCCGCACGTCACGTTCGACGTTCCCGCAGACGAGACAATCGTCGCGCCGCAGTCAAGCCGCAATCCGAATGCTGGACCCGCCGCGATGAAGGGCCGGAGACGCGAATCCGGCGCGAAACTCAGCCGCAGCAGTACCGGCACTTCGAGATAACTGGCGGAAAAGTCGAAGTAGCCACTCGGCCCCGGCGAGCGAAACCCCTTGGTGGCGTAGAGTCCGTCGATCTCGACCTGCACTCGTGACGCCGTTGCGAAGACCGCCGAGAGTCCTGCAAGCACACCGATTCGACGCTCCAGATCATCAGCCGCATCCTTTCCCACAAACGAAGTCGTTGCCACTCCCCCGATGACGCCGACGGTCGCCGATCGTGTGCCTTGTGCCCGCAGACCGACAGCGCACGGCAACTCGGCGAGCAGAGCGACAACGATCAACAGCGCGTGACTCTTTCGCATTTCACTCCTCATGTGTGCGCCGTTCAATCGGCGCGGTAAAGGTCCAACCGATGCTTCCGCCTACCGCACATCGAGCAGCAGCGTCTCCACGCGCGCCATGGAACCGAACAGGCCGACCCCTCCGGTCAGATGGTTGAGTGGTCCGAGTCCCGTCAGGTTGTTGCTGCCGCGCCGGAAGTAGTCGTAGTAGTTGATGTCGACCGCGCTGACCGCGACCTCGTGCCGCAGTCCGGCAACGAACACCGCTCCCGCACGCTCGCCGAACAGCGTACCGGGCAGTGACATCGCGGTGTCCGCAAACGCAGCGTAGGCGCCCCCCTCGGACGTCGCGACGCTCACTTCGTAGCTCCTCGCCAATGCGACGCGTGGCCACGCCAGTGCCAGCGTATCGCGCGCGCGCAGAAACTCGCGTGGCTGGGGAGTGGTCGACACCGCACCGGGCAGGCCGGGTATGGTCGTTGTACCCGTCACCTCGACTCCGTTGTTGAACGCCACGACGCGCAGGTGATACGTGCCGCCAGCGACGAGGCGCACCCCCGATTCTCCGAGCGCGACACGATACACCGTGCCGACGCGTGGCATGTATCTTTGTGTGGCGAAGAGTGTGGTGTCGCGCGTCTCAGTTCCGGTGAGTACCTGGCCATCTGGTGCCGTGATGCTTACGACAGCGCCGGTGACTTCCTGCTGGTGCGAGACGAGGCCATCGGTGTACTGCACGATGACGTACTGGTCGCGCGCACTCGCGTCGAGCACGGCATGCACGACCAGCGTCGGCGCCGCGGGACTCACCGGCGACTGTTCGACGCACGCCGCCGCGCTCCCACCGGCCATGGCGCACGCAACCAGCAACAGTTGCTCAATACGCAATGGTCACTCCGACGGTCGGCACGAACGGTAGATTGGGAAAGGACCCGCGCGTCGGCACCGCGTCGAAGGAATACATGTAACCCGCCGGGTTTCGCGCGTTGAACACGTTCACGACGCTCAGAAATGCCGACGAGGATCGGCCGAACAGCCTGCCGTCGTGCGCGATACTCGCGTCGACGCGATGATACATCGGGAGCCGCGCCGCGTTTTTCGTGCCGACGAGCAGCTGATTGGTCTCTCCCTGGACGATCCATCGGCCGGTGGCCGCGACGTAGACGTCGCGCGCAAAGTTGCCGAGCACCGGCGTGAACGGCGTTCCACTGGCGAGCTGCGTGTGTACACTCAGCGTATTTGCGTTGCGCCGCCGGCTGCCAACGAGATTGAGGCTGTGCCGGCGATCCTGCGTCGGGGTGTATCGCCGAGCGAGTGCATCGACCCGGGTATTGCGCGTCCAGCTGTACGACAGCCAACCGCTGAACGGTCCCCCGTCGAGCTCCCGAATCAGGACATCCATCCCATACGACGACCCGCCGACGGCGACGAACGCGTCACCTCGTGTCAGGGGATCCGAGTACTCATTGGGGATTTTCACATTGTCATAGCGCTTGTAGAACGCGGCAACGTGCACCAGGCGCCGCGGCGTCATCCAATGTTCCGCTCCGACGACGGCATCCACGGCACGCGACGCGTGTTGCGTCTCCTCGTTTCCGGCCCAGAACTGCAGCGGCTGCAGCGGTGACTCCTCGCGACCCAGGGAATGGAGCCACTGCGTGTAGCGCCCCGCCCCGGCCGTCAACGCGAGGTCGTCACGTACGAAGTACTTGAGCGCCACGCGAGGCGAGAATCCCGTGCCCGTCGTACGGGCAACCGACTCCCATCGTCCGCCGCCATCGACGAGCAGGGCGGTCCACGGTCGCCACTGATAATTGCCGTAAAGGCTCAATGCGCTCGATCGCGTATCGAGTGAATCGATGGGCAGCAGGTCGCCGAGATCGGTGTAGGGCACCTTGGCCGTGTACGACAGGTGTTGACTGGCCGCCTCGTATCCGAACGTGGCCGTCGACGTGGCACGAAACCTCGCGACGGTGCCGCCCATTCTGGTGTCGGTGACGGCGTTCACGGCGCGCGACGAGTAGAGAGGAAAGGCAAGCTGGGCCGCAAAGGTGGTTGCGGAGAAGCGCTGTTCGACCGTCGTGCTGTCACCCGCCGCGCGGCCGAACGCGGTACCCTCGCTCACCTTCTTCGACAGCGTCACGCCCAGCAGGCGATTTCCCCAACTGCCATCGCCGCCGTTCACCTTCGTCTTCAGTACGGCGTCAGATCCGGCGTATCCCGTACTGTTCAGGCGAATGCCGCCCGCAATGCGCGCCGAGAAATGGCCTTGCACATCCTGGAAGCGATACGGAAACTCGCCCTGGGAAACCAGACTGACGAGCGCATCAGCGTACGTTCGTCGCGCGCCCACCGTCCATTCCCCCGACCCACCGGCGAAGGTGCGTCCCACCGACGTCGTCGCGGAGAGCAGCGATACCTGCGTACTGCCGTGCAACTCCGCGCCCTCGGCCACGGCCGACCGCACATCCAGCACTCCCGACAGCCGGCCACCATAGCGAGCGGGGAGTGCGCCCGCGTGCAAGTCCACTTGGCCAACCATCGGCTCCATGAACGTGCTGAACACGCCGCCGACATGAAACGGATTGTAGATCGGATAGCCGTCCAGCAGAATCAACGACTGATCCGCTTCGCCTCCCCGGACGTTGAATGCAGCGACCCAGTCGCTGCGCGCGGCGATGCCCGGCATTGCCTTGATCGACCGCAGCAGATCGGGCTCGAGGAAGGTCGGAACGGCACGCAGCGCGGCCCGCGACAACACCAGACGACTCCCGCTCGAGGTGGTCGCGAATGCCTGTCGTTCGATGGGCGTCGCGGCAATGTGCAGCGTCGCGAGCGCCTGCACGCTGTCGCGAGGTGGTTCTACGGCCACGGCACGCAATACCCCGGTTGCCGGCGCGGCGGCAACGACAACCTGCCCGCGTGCAGAGACGCTCACCTGGAGCGCGGCGCGCGTACCCACCTCGAGAAGCGCGACCGCCGCTGATCGCTCGGACGCCGGCATCGTGATTCTCGTGCGCAGATTCGACAGCAGCGGATCGAAGGTGAGGTTGAGACGTGCCGCGCGGGCGATCGCCGTCAGCGCGCCGGCTGCCGGTTCATTGGTGAAGCCCAGGCGCACTGTGGTGCGCAATGCCGGCATGCCATTGCCGTCGGCGCGCACGGCCACGAACACCGAAGAATCGATCGACTGGCTGCGGAGCGCGCTTGGCGCCAGCAGCAGCGAGAACAGCGCCATGGCATACCCGTGCCGGCGCATCAGGGCTTCCGCCGGAACAGGACGACGACGCGGCCGTGTTGTTCGTAGCGCGCACTCACGGTGACGGCCAGCGCGTCGAGCACGCCGGCAAGCGTCGGTGTCGTGTACAGCGCGTTTATGCGACGCTGACCGAGTGTGCGGTCGGCGATGCGCACGTCAACATCAAACCAGCGGCTCAACTCGATCGCCACATCCTGCAGGGTGGCATTTCTGAACTGCAGGCTGCCGTCTACCCAGGAGGCGTCGGCGCCCGCATCGGGCGCAGCATCGGCACGCGCAAGACCGTCGCGCCCGACACGCGCGGCGCTTCCGGCGCTGACGCTGAGGGCCGCGTGGGTGGAATCGCCCGCGAGGGAGACGCTGCCTTCCGTCACGGCGACCGCGACCGCCGAGTCGGTTGCATACGCTCTCACGGTGAACGTCGTGCCGATGTCCGTCGCGCGCGCGTTGCCCGCGCGAACGACAAAGGCTCGTTGCGGATCGTGCACGACCGTGAACCTCGCCAAGCCGGCGAGTTCCAGCTGACGTGCCCCGGCGGACATTCGATACCGGAGGGTCGTCGCGGGGCCGATATCCACGCGCGAACCGTCCGAGAGCCGGATCGTCAGACGTTGGCCGGCGGCGGTGCTGACGACGCGCATCGATTCCGGCGATGCGACGGGCCGGGCGTATTGGGTGCGGAACGCGCCGTAGCCCACGGCGATCGCCAGAACGGCCGCGGCGGCGACGCCTGTGCGTCGATACCAGGGCGGGCGCCGCTGTCCCGCGTCGTATTCCGCCATGCGCGCGGCGAGACGCTTCCACTCGGCATCCGTTCGCCATGGGCGGCGATCGTTCTCAGGGCGCAGGTCGTTCATGCCTCAACGACCCATGGGGGCCGGAATACCCTACCTCGTCATCAGTCCGGCGGTGCCGGTCGCGGCTCGGCGTGCCGTTCGAGGAGCTCGCGCAGCAGGCGCTTCGCCGTGGCGAGCAACTTCTCCACCCCTTTGACGGAGATACCCATGCGCGAGGCAATCTCCACCTGCGTCAACTGCTGCTTCCAGCTGAACTCAAACGCGAGCCGCGAGCGCCGAGGCAAGCGACCGATGGCCCGCTCGATGTCGGCGCGCTGCTCTTCTCGCTCGACGGTCTGGTCGACCGGCTCGCCAGCCTCCGCCACACCGGCGAGTTCGGGACGCGATCCGTGCCGCCGCCCCAATCGCGCACGGAAGGTCTGATGCCGCAGGAAGTGCAGCGCGCGATTGCGCGCGGCGGTAAACAGGTACCCGCGCAGTGACGTCACGGCGGTGGTCTGGCGGTTCATCCATAGCACGAGGAAGAGATCCTGGACGATCTCCTCGGCGATCGCTTGCGACTGCACGAAGCGGTCGACGAACTCGCAGAGGGGAGCATGATACTCCCGAAAGAGGCGTTCGAACGCCTGGATGTCGCCGTCGCGGATGCGTTGGAGGAGCGAAGGCGGCTCGGTGCTGGACATTCGCGCAAAATGCACGATGTGCCGCCTGCGCGATACACGCGTTGGTGCGACTGAACCACGGAGAGAGGGAGCGCATCTCAGGCGCGCATGCGGCGCGCTTGCGTGTGTACACAAGAGATACTATTATATCATTTGTAGCACATATATGGCTACAAACGATAAGATTATGGCACTTATACTGACAACACCCACCGAACTGGCGCTGCAGGTCGCTCGGCGAGTACGCGATGAGCGACTCACCCGCGGCTGGACGCAGCGACAGCTCGCCGAGCGCGCTGGGATGCCGGTGATCACGTATCGCCTGTTCGAGCGAACCGGGCAGATCAGCCTCGTCCGCCTGCTCGCGGTCGCGAGCGCCTTGGGCCGCACCGCCGAATGGGACGTCGTCTTCCAGCCCGGGCCCGCAGCGTCCCTCGAGGAACTCGACCGAAAGCGACCGATGCGTCGACGCGGCAAGCGGACCCTGCGCCCGCCCCCTGACGTCGGTAGGCGGGAGCGCTGATGGCGTCGCCCAAACACCCCGCCGGATCTCCGACCGAACGCCGGCGCATGACCCCGTGGAAACAGGTCACGCGCCTCGACGTGTTCTATCAAGACGACGCCCCACCCGAGCGGGTAGGTGGGTTGGTAGTGGACCGTCACGGCGGGGTCCACTTTCAGTACGCTGCAAGTTGGCTGGAAACCACGCGGGAACTCTCGCCGTATCATTTGCCGCTCGAGAAGGGACTGGCCGTCATTCCCGCCCCGGATCGCCGGCATCTCCACGGGTTGCACGGCGTCTTCGCCGACTCGCTGCCGGACCACTGGGGGATGCAGGTGATGGATCGCGCCCTGCGTCGACATGGCATTGATCCACGCCAAGCGGGACCGCTGGACCGTCTCGCCTACCTCGGCAACCGCACGATGGGCGCCCTCACCTATCGGCCGGCCGCGCGGTGGCCGCGTATCGCGGCGCGCGCCACCACCCTGGATCTCCTCGCGACACAATCGGACCTGCTGCATGAAGGCACGGTAGACGTCACCGCCCCCGAGGCGGCGCTCGATGCGCTGGAGCACGCGGCGGGCTCCGCCGGCGGCGCGCAACCGAAGGTCCTCATCGCCACCGACTCGCGCGGCACGCGGCTGATGGCCGGCATCGAACCGCGGCGCGGGGACATCGTCTATCTGCTCAAGTTCACCCCACGCCGGTCAGGGCTCGGGCTCCGAGCCGATTGCGGACCGATTGAGCAGGCGTACGCGTGCATGGCACGGGACGCCGGCATTCGGATGCCCATGACGCGACTGTTCCGCACCAGTGACGGCCGACTCCACTTTGCGGCGGAGCGGTTTGACCGTACCGCCAACGGCGGTCGACGTCACGTGCACACCCTCGGCGGACTCCTCGGCCGGGAGGCAGCAGGGGACGGAGACTACGACGAACTCCTGCGGTTCGCGCGCGCCCTGACCGCCGATGCACGGGCACTCGAAGAGGTGGTGCGGAGGCTCTGTTTCAACCTGGCGGTCCTGAATGATGACGACCACCTCAAGAACGTGGCCTTCCTCCTCGATCCGACGTCGGGATGGCAGCTCGCTCCCGCGTATGACCTGACATACATGCCGTCGCACGGCGGCGAGCGCGGCATGACGGTAGACGGACGCGAGCGGGCCGTGACGTGGGACGACGTCGAACGCCTGGCGGCGCGCCAGAGCATCACGCCGGCGCGCGTGCGCGAGATGCGGGCGGCCATCGACGCCTGCCTCGACCGATGGGCCGCGTACGCTGAAGAGGCGGGTGTACCCGGAACCGCCATTACGGAACTCGCCGACGCCTTCGCGGCCCGCCGCCGAGCGCTCGGCTCTTGAAGCACCGAGTGCCACAGAAATATCCACGAGCACGGACGGTCGCTCGCAAACCAGAATCGAGTGCCGGGCGCCTCTCGCGGCAGCGAGAGGGACCATGGGGACCGCGATGCGTCAGTGTGTGTGCAGTCGTCGACTACAGCATAGTCACCTTGTCGCCCCGCGAACCGAAGAGAATTGCGAACGCGAGGACCGTTGCAACAACTGCCGTTGCCGCCATCGTGATCTTGGAGCCCGTTGACGCTCCAACGAAGAGGGCATGGTGCGTGCGACCCTCGCCGTCCGTGGCCACCATGACTCGGGCGGTCGCCGAGACGAGATCGCGGAACCCCAATCGCGCATCGGCGACGAGGGCTGGGCGAAGGACGTTCTTCCGCACCGGACCCCACGAGTGCGGCACCACGATGCCGACGGGCATGCGCAGAATCCCGGTGCCCGCATCGGCGCTGACGGACGGCGTGAGCCATCGGCGGTACCGCACCGTCACTCCGGCGACATTCACGGGCTTGCCCCCGGGCTCGATGGAGCCAGCCGTGAGCGTTCCGCCGACCGCGGTGCGTGCGCCGACGTTCACCATCGCGCCGAGTTCGCCGACGAACTGGCTCGCCAGCCCGTCATCCCATCGACTGCGGCCGAACCCAGGCCGTGTCACCGCGGCGTCCAGCTTGCTGCCAATCCAGTGGCTCTCGGTCGTCAACTCGAAGAGTACGAATGCGCGACAGCGGCCCAGTGGCTTTCCCTGCCAGCAGAATCGCCGCGAAGCCGGGGGAGGCCGCACGGGGGTCTGGGCGCTATCGGGTGATGCCTGCGCCTCCAGCGCACCTGCGGTCAGCAGGAAAACGAAACCTGCGGCATGCGCGAGGGATCGGGCCACAGGGCGCCGTTTGAACTGCATGAACTACCTCCCGCGATGTATCATGATCACTTCGGCGAACCTGCGGTGCATACTACAGATAGACCGATCGCGGCCCTATGCAAGTTGTGCCGGACACCGTCATCGACGCGCGGATCCGTTGTGACTCTGGCTCCCGGCTCTCGAACAAGATGGATACGATGCAGAAGAGTGCCGCCCGTTACGACGCGGCCAACCGATCCCTTATCACTCGTGGCCTGTACCGTCCGTTGCGCGCGGCATCACGAGGCCAGTGAACCTTCACGACGCGCGACCAGTCCGGCCCGCTGCTCTCGATTTTCTCGATCGTGGCTTTGTTCAGGTCGAGTGCGTACACCCTGAACGGGTCGCGCCGGCCGCGGCGTTCCGCGACGAGTTTGAAGTTGAACTTCAGCAAGAGCGTCTCACCTTCCTTGGAGGCGGCTTCGGCATAGAGACGTCGGGGAATCCGCGGCGAATACACGTCCGAGAGGAAGGTCGCCAAACCCCAGACCAACACCGAGGCCAAGGTCTTCCCTGCAATCGAGTGATGCTCGCGGACCGAGATTCCCGCAAGGTACAGATCGCCGCCCACCGCGGCCTGCTCGCGCGTCAGGATATGTTCCGGGCGAATGTCGCTTTCGCCTACGGCGCCATCGCAGAACCGCCGAAGGAACTTCGGGTCAAGCGGCAGAACGTCGAAATAGCCTTGCACATGACGATTCGCATCGAGCAGACAAACGAAGATCGACGAGTTTCGCTTGAGGAACGCCTGATAGCGATCGATCGGTATCGGGTCGACGCCAGGATAGACATCTTTCGCGAGTTCGTGCACCTGATGCAAAGGGGCACCATCCCCGGCCACCATCTCAAGGCTCAGTTCGGGAAGTCGGGCCAACGTCCCGGTGAGCGGCAACAGTTCATCAACGGGAAGCGCGCTCTTGTGCGCGCTGACCCATGCGTACGCCAACGACGCGACGGCGCCCGTCGCCATGACCACCGACGCCCAGTTCTGCAAGCGCGGGAAGAACTGCGCGATGCTGCTCGCCGCACCGACCGTGGTGAAGAACGCAACGAGGCTGCGGCCGATGATCGCGCGTGTCTTCTGCAGGCGTCGGCGTTGCGTCATTCCAGCGGCGACTCCCACAAGATGAAGTCCTGACCGTACCAGTGATTCGACAGAGTGCAGATCTTCCGGAATCCGGCTTTGGAAAGCACCGATTGCGACCGCACGTTGTCGGTTCGCGTGTCGCACCAGAGCTTGTGCGCCCGGCGCCGGGAGGCTGTCGCTGCGAAAGCCGCGAGCAACGCAGCGCCGACACCCCGTTCCCGGGCGTCTGGCCGCACGCCGAACCACGACAGCCAGAGCAGGCCGTCATCATACCGGTTGATGCAGAACCCCACGACCTGCTCGTCCAGCACGGCCACGAGTACTGCGTCCGGATCGGCCTCGACGTCCCTCGCAAGCGCTTCGGGTCCGTACTTCGCCAGTTCTTCCGACTTGGCGCGCTCGTTGTAGTAGGGCAGCCCGGCAACCACCTCGCGCAACAACAGGGCGGTCGTTGTCGCCTCGTCGCTCTTCATCCGGCGAATCGTAACGTCTGACACCGCAGCCTCGTTCGGTCGGAACGTGATCCCCGCGGGCGACGCTCGGCTGAACCGCCGCTCACCCGCCACGGGAAACTACGCCGTGGACGTCGGTCGGCAAGGATTTCGGAGAGGGGACGTCGCACGCGCGGTCCGAGCGACCGGCCTTGGCTTTAGCGGACAGGAGCAGCCAGCGCAGCACCTGCTGTTTGAGATCGATGATCGACATGGTCATGTTGGGATGTCCTCGGTGGACCGATCTCCGATGGATTTCTGTAGCGCGAAAGTGCTTTGCCCGAAACGCGCCAGCTGAAATGCCCGGCAATTTCAAACCGCGCCATCTGACATGCTCGGTCCGCACCACGGGGACCCGCGTCGCGTGGCGGGACGCCCGCCCTTCCCCTATTATCAGTTTATGCCTGACGCGCTTCCGCAGTCACCGCTGACCTCCCGACGTGAACCGGTGCTGGCTCTTCCGCCCAGTCGCCTGACGACGGAGGATTGGGTGGCGTTCTATGGTGAGGAGTTCGCGGACTGGATGCAGCTCTCGCCCCAACAGCGCTGGGGGGAATCGTGCCGTCTGTGGGACACGTTCTTTGCCTTAGGAGGTCGCCTCCGTGACGATGACGATCCTGGCACCGGTGCGCACGGTGTTGGCAGCCACGCGGCGGCACGGAGTGCAGGCTCTCCTGATGGGCGGACAGGCCTGTATCGTCTACGGCGCCTCGGAGTTTAGTCGCGACGTCGATCTTGCGATCTTCGCCGGCCCGGACAACCTCAGCCGCTTGAACGCGGCCCTGGAAGACCTCCAAGCACACGTGGCGGCCGTTCCTCCGTTCACAGAGGCGTTTCTTGCCCGAGGCCATGCGGTGCACTTCCGCTGCGCCGCCGCGGCCGATATGCGGCTCGATGTGATGTCGGTGATGCGCGGGGTACCGCGCTTTGAGGAATGCTGGAAACGACGCAGCGTGTTCGCTCTGGAGGGCGTCGGAGACGTCGACATCCTCGGCCTTGAAGATCTTGTGGCCGCGAAGAAGACCCGACGGGACAAGGACTGGCCGATGATCCGCCGTCTTGTCGATGTGCACTATCGCGACTTCGCGGATGCTCCCACCCACCAGCGCATCGCCTTCTGGCTCCGAGAGCTTCGAACGCCCGAGACGCTCCTGGATCTTGTCGGTCGGGTGCCAGAGGTCGCGAAGCGAATGGCAGGGCAGCGCGAACCGATCTCGACGGCGCTCAGCGTGGTAGCCGGCCGAGGCTCGCTCTCGGCATTGCGGATGTCGCTGGCCGCCGAAGAGGATCGCGAACGAGCAGTCGACGATCTGTATTGGCAGCCGTTGCTGCAGGAATTGGAATCCCTCCGTCATGCCCACCGTCGGGATGGCGCGCCCCCGCCGGAGTTCGGTGGACCCGTGCGTTGAGGAGCGAGACGGCGCCTGGCTTGGCGCATCGAAGGCGAGTTGGTGGCCACCGGACCTCAGCATTTCTCACTGCATTGTGATATTGGAGCCCGTTTGCCGCCGGTCATCACTCGTAATAGGATACGGTGACTACATACTGGCGTAGGCACGCGCCTGTCGCACGCCTTCCTCGAAGCTCGCACAGCGCGTCGCGGCGCAGGACGCCGTCGCACCGACACCAACCTTCCGCTCGAGCAACTTCTTGAGCAACCGGTCGCCCGGCATGACTTCGATACCCATTCGCGTCGCCTCTCGCATGGTCTCCGGTGTCACCGGCGAGTTGGAAACCACCGACGCGCGCCACGACGCCTTCACCCGACTGCCGTAGATGTCGCGGGCGGCCAGCACATCGTTCAGCGCGCCCTGATCCATCGGCACCCGGTTCGCGGAGTGCTTGACCTGCACGAGCACGGCCTCGCTAGGACGGAAGGCAAGCACATCGGCACCGCCGTCCGAGCCCTTCGCGGTGAGCACGACCGAGTAGCCGTCGGCGCGGTACAGCGCCCCGACCGCGGCCTCGAACTCGTGCGGGTCGAGCAACTCCAGGTCGCGCGCGGTGAACGGCCCGCTCTCGCTGCAAGTGCCCGGCGGGGCGTCCGTCTGTAGACGGTCGCACAGCTCCGATAGGTTGTGCGCCTCGTCATCCGATGGCTGCAGAAAATCGTTCGCTAGACGCATCTTGCGTTCGAGCAACGCGTGCAGGCATTCGTCGAACGTCTCCGGTATGGACCGTGTTAGGTCCCGCAGCATCGGGAGCCACACAGTGACATTTTTCACCTGCCCGATGCGGTACGCGCGGTCGGTGGCCTGCGCTTCGACCGCCGGATTCCACCAGCGCCCGTAGTGTACGACGTGATTTGCCTCGGTGATTGTGAGCCCGATGCCCGCCACGAACGGGGAGAGGATGATGATGCCGAACCCCGGCGCGTCCCTGAAATCATCGAGGATGCGCTTCCGCTCGTTCCGTGCACGACCGCTCGCGTTGCTCGACGCGCTGTACCCAGAGCCACGGCTCGTGCTGCCGTTGATGATGGGCACGCGCCGTCCAAACTCGTCTTCCAGCACGCGCTGTAACAGGCTCTGCGCGTCGAGTTGACGGGCGAAGATGATCACTTTTTCGCCCCGCCCCCGAATGTGATGCAACTGCTCGATGGTGCCGCGCAGTTTCGCCGACTCTGCCCGCAGCTCGGAGACGGTCCGGCGCTCCCAGTCTCCGCGCAAGAGTGCGGGATGCTGGTAGAGCTGGGTAATCTTGTGGAGCACGGCGAGGTGATGCCCGGTGCGCCGCTCCACGGCCAGCGTGGCCAGCAACTCGGTGTGCAGGCCCCGCTCTTCAGGGCTCATCTCGCACTCGATGGGCTTGACGATCTTCGGCGGCAGGTCTAGTAACTCGTCCTTGGTGCGGCGAATGAGAAACGCGTGCGGTTCACTGAACAACAGCCGCCGACGGAGGGTGGTGAGCGCCGCGTCCGAATCCTCGGTGCCGACGCGATGTTCGAACGTCGATGAGAACTCCGTCGCGTTGCCCAACAGGGCGGGTTGAATCGTGTCCATGATATTCCACAGATCCAGCAGCCGGTTCTCGACGGGCGTTCCGGTGCTGGCGATATGGAAATCTCCGTCGATAGCCTTCAGGGCGACCGAGAGTTTGGTGCTCATCGCCTTGTACTTCTGCGCCTCGTCGGTCACGATGGACGACCACAGCGGACGTCCGTCCTTCTTCTGCGCCAAACTGTGCTGGAAGTTGACGACGGTCTCGTAGTTGGTAATGATCGTGCGGTACTGCATCAGCTTGTCCGCCGACAACATCGGGCGCCCAACCACGGTTTCTGCGGTGCGCTCACTGCTTGCCCGAACGGCATTGATGCCAGCACCGTGCAGCACGAGCACCGGAGCGAACACATCGCCGTCGTGCGCAAAGAACCGGCGCATCTCGGTTACCCACGTCTCGTTCTCCACCAGAATCAGCGGCGCGACGATGAGGATGGGCCGCCACGGCGGAGTGCGTGGGTCGCCACCGACGGACGCCGCGAGCAATCCGTGCTCGATGCGTGACGCGAGAAATGTCAGGATCTGTAGCGTCTTGCCCAGGCCCATATCGTCGGCCAGGAGCACGCCACGGCGATCCGCGATACTGGCGCAGCGCTGGAGCCACAGCAGTGCGGTGGTTTGATGTGGTTTGAGCGCGGCATCACTCCGTAAACTCTGTGGGAGTGTCGGCGTCGAGAGCCACGTATCCGAGGCAATAGCGGCGCGTTCGGCCGTGGCGGCGTCATTCGCGCGCAGATCTTCTTCGTTGGTGTAGACCAGCAGAAACCGCCGGCCACGCGATCGCTCCGTCGAATCGAGGGGCTCCGGCACCGGCGGCTGCAACAGCGCCTCCAGGTTCTCCTCGGTGGCCGCGACCACCTTCCCCTGAATCGTCACCACAGCATCGTGCCTGGCGACCGCGTCGGCCAGCTTCGCGTGCGCCGCAACGCGCTCCTCATCATTCCGAAACACGAGCCGCACCGAGTCCGAACCGACAGGCCCCAACAGCGAAATCGCGGTCGGCCGTGCGCGGGGCCCTGCCGCGTCGCCCGGAGGTGCGGCGTCCGGCGCCCGCTTCAAGAACCCGCCGCCCTCCTCGGGACTGGCCGGCATAGAGGCAATCTCGAGTTCGCCGATGCCGATGACGCGCGCGCCGTATTCAATGGTGACCGAATCTAGCAAGCCATCGAAGAACTGCGCCGGGTCGCGACGCGCGCTGGCCTGCGCCGCACCGCGGGCGCGGCGGACCTGCTTCATCCGTTCGAGCACCTGCTTCTGCCGATCGCTCAACACCACACGCACGCGGCGCCCCTCTCCGCCGTCCAGTACGTACAGGCCCTGCGCATCGGGATTGCGCAGGAATGCCTCGCGGAACTCGTCGTCCGGAATGCCATCGGCCTTCGGGACAAAGCTGATGCTCCCATCCTCGTCATGGGCATAGATGTCCAGGACGATCTGCGACGGCACGAGGACGTCGTTCTGAACCAAATAGTCGTCGAGAGCCGCCCCTACCGTGGCGGAACATCCCTTGACCTCGGCGAATGTCAGCCAGGTGCGATCCGGCGTGCGCTCTGCAGGTGCCAACTGGTTGAAACGGTCCATCGCATCGACCAGGGCGAACGTCTGTTCGTCGAGGTGAAAGAGCTGCCCGGTCGTGGTGCGGCGAACGAAGTACCCCACGCGCTCCACCGCCGTGTCCCGCTCTCCAAAGCGGTACGCGTAGTGGTATTGGAAGTCCGGCCGCCCCAGTTCGCTCTGTCGGTCGATGGCGAGCATGAGCGGGCTCCACGACGTCCAGCGAATGGGTAGGTGAATGTCCGCGTCCAGCGCCGCGCCGAACTGCTCCCACCGGACGCACACCGCGCCATCAATTGCTTCGGCGATTTCCAGGTCGAGCAGGGTCTCCACCTGCGTTGCCGCGCGGAGTCCCTCGGGTGTCGCCAACACGTCCTGGGGCCAGCGCTCCCGGCGCGTGAGGTCGCCGCCCGCGACGAGCGGACGAAGCCACCACCCGTCGGCGTCCGCAAACGCGCCGACGCTCGTGCCAATGGACCCGAGGGAGAACATGGGAAGCACCTAGTACTACAGTTGCGACTCATTTCTGCGCGTACGGTAATGTGCTCGACGTGCGGCCTCTTGGTGGCGGCGTTGCCAGCGGGAGCACGCAATGACGCGATGGGGATCTGGGGGACGTTGCTGGA
>Ga0315268_10000430_pt1 | contig 49253 bp, 51 predicted proteins | sample C1_top_MG_FD_204535 | JGI IMG/M metagenome (GOLD analysis project Ga0315268, IMG submission 204535) | Sediment microbial communities from Yellowstone Lake, YNP, Wyoming, USA - C1_top | ecosystem: Environmental > Aquatic > Freshwater > Lake > Sediment | place: USA: Wyoming | collected 2017-08-01 | reverse complement strand
GGTAAAACACGGGCGATTTCTCCAGGGGACCGGAAGAGTCCCCAGGGGTCCCGTGGGACCCTCCCTGGCGCAAATCTGCCACGCCCAGGGCCCCCTGTCAAGGAGCGCCGCCGGGAAGAGAAAAGTCTCGGGCGCCATTGCCGGTAGTGTCCTAATTTGAAATTGGGAAGGTTTTCATAAGGGGGCTTTTAGAGCTATTTTCTCAATCTGTTTCACAGAAGCTATCTGATCGCGGATCCGTTTTAAAAGAGATTCCGATGCTGGAAGAGGAAAGCCTGCAATGCGCTCCGGTGTAAGTTTCCGGCTATAGTCAAATCGCCAACGCTCCCGGCGTATAACAGCAGCAGCTACGTATAACAATTCTATTGCTATACCGGGGCGCGGAACAAGCACAAGGCAGTCGCTCGTTACTCCACACGGCCATTCTTGGACATGAGCATGGCCGATACTCCCTGTACGAGGAGCTGTCACTATAGGGGGCGAAATTACCCAATCAAAATCAAAAAATCCATAACAACCATTCTCTGCACCGCTTGACGAGATAACGATGACCATGCCCTCACTGAGGCTGTCTTTTGTTTCGAGTTCCTTCTGTCCATAGTGAATCTCAAAGGAATGGCCAATGCTACCGGGTGACCCCAAAACCGAACTTCTATTATTCACATATAAACGAAAATCTTGTGGAATGATTTTCCCTGTTGAGAGTGCATCATGAAATGCTCTGAATTGCGGAGCATATTTCACGACAAGGGAAGCTTTTGAACGCACTAAGGCTTGCGCTTCTTCGAGAATCTCGCTTGGCTCAAGAGGTTTCGCGGGAATATAGGCACCAGGTGACCATTCCTCACCCGGAGCAATTTCAGCAGTCGCACATAAGCCGGGTATTGTCTTGGCGTATTTATATGATGCAAGAATTTCTGGAATCTGGGACCCAGGACGCTCAAGCCGAACATTTTTCCTCAACCTAAATCCATCATTCTCAATCCGCACGAAGAATACAGGCCGATTGTGGTTTTGGGGAACCCCTTTGGTGATTAATAATATCGCCGTGGTTGAAGACGCGTAGGGTTGAAACAATTCATCTGGAAGCACAATAACAGCATTGAGCGTATGTTTGCTAAGTATTTTTGCTCTCCAAGTTCTCATTTCTTTCTTGTTCAATAACGAACGCGGAACAATGACTGCCATTCGCCCATGATGCCGAAGTCCATCGAGGGCGCGATCAACAAATCGTTCTGGAGGCGTATCAGTTTTTTTGTGGGGAAATGGTGGATTCATTAGTACAGTAGTTGCTTCTCCTATGGGATATTTTTTTGACGTGAAGCAATCTCCACGCGTTACACCAGTTGACCCATCGCCACGCAGGATCATATTCGCAACGCATAAAGCGGCTGTTACCGGCTCCTTATCAAAACCTAAAAGCCCCTTCTGAACTAGTTTTATTATTTGGCTACGCGATAGTTTCTCCTCTTGCAACACGCGATTCATTGCCGCTACAAGGAATCCTCCTGTTCCACATGCGGGATCAAGCACAATATCGTCCTTCCCAATCTCACAAAGATCAGCCATCATTGCTGCGATGTGGCGAGGAGTAAAATATTGCCCAATCGTGTTGCCACCAGTATAGCGAAAAAAGGTCTCATAAAGTTGCCCAAGGTAGTCATGTTCTGCTGTTAGAACGGTGACATTTAATCGTTCAAGGATCGTAACTATACGCCGTGCTTTTATCGCTAGTGCGTCGTTAGCCTCATCTACACGTAAACTTGCGGCAAGGTCGGCTTTTTTTGCCGCCCAAAATGCTTTGCGGCAGGCTTCATTAATATCTATGAGAATATGTTCCGGGTCTTTCCGAATATTTCCTTTTGATTGCCAAAGTGACAGCATAATGGCCCCAACAGCACCGGGACGAAATTCATCCTTAATTCCCGATTCTCTAAGGAGGCGATTGATTTCATCCGCACGAGCAGCTAACACCTCTGGTGGAGGGACTGAAGGTCTAATTTCACATGGTACTCCAGGCGATAGAAGGTGCTCTGTATCTACTCGGTTCGGAATCCAACTTATTGGGTGAGTTTCGTATGTAATTGGAAGCCATTCGGTTTCCATCCATTTAAATACTCGCACAGCGAAGTCATTTTCAGATGTACCAGCGAGGGCAACGGCGAGAGGAGAGTACCCTGCATTAATACAGGCACGGCCATAAATCTCAGTTACTTCTTTAATTGCCTTATCCAAGGCGTTAATATCTGATTTTACCTCAATAACGGCAAGAGGCTGGAAGGTTTCCCGATCTATAAGGAAGGCTTCTGGTTTACCATCGCCGGTTCCGCCCGACTTACTAATCCCACGAAGAATTTCTAAAAGATGGGGGTAGTCCTTATATTCCTGTTGGCGCAGCATTTCGCCATTTGGTGGTTTGCGCAGGTCCCATCCTTGAGATCGAAGGAGTTCTGTAAGCAATTCTTCCGCACGGACTTCTGCAATACGGACAGCGCGAGCAGACATTCATTCCCCCTTGGATACCTTGTAATCCTGAATTATTGCAGCCCTGACAGCCTTCCCAGGGGAATCTACAGGCGGAACATGAAGCACCGCATAAAATCGGCGTTTAGTGCTCCCCTCTATGGGCGATGACCAGGCATAACACTTATCGGCCTGGGGGTGCCCTTTGATTAGGAAAACAGACACGACCCCGCTCCAGACAGTTTGCCCCCCGAATTTCTCGACAACAACCACATCTTCTACATAAGATGCTGCACAGCCGTGCATTTTCTCCACAACCTGTTTTAAATTAGCAACCATCCATTTGCTCCGCTTTCCAACTGAATAAAATCATATTTGCTTGCTTTTTATCTTGACAAACAATTTGGGCTGCGGTAAATTTGGCATAAAAAAGAGGGACGGCTTGGGACCCGCCCCTCTCTGAGAGCGCCGGTGAGGTAATTGGTAGCCGCTCGGGTCGGCCATCCTGGGAGTGCGGGTTCAAGCCCCGCCCGGCGCATTTCTTTAATAACATAGAATTATTAAGGAATCAAGAGATTTTTTAAGGGGGCCATTTATGCTTGAGGATGCTACGCGCCAAGGTCTGTTAAGGGTTCTTGAGGACTTACAAAAAGACCTTGAGAAGAAAAACGCCCAGCTTATAGAGTTTGACGAAATTCGGAACGAACGGGACCGGATAGCATCTCTCATTCAGCATATTAAAGAGGAGCTTGGCTTAGAGGCCCCTGAAATCATGGTGGAGGGTAAAGGACAGGCGCGGCTGGCTCCTATCCAGGCGGGCGGCCCACTTACTTTTCTTCAGGAGAAACCGATTAAAGAGGGAATATCTGAAATCTTCGATGAATTTAAGCGCCGTATGGAGGTCAACGAGATTGTCGCTGAATTTCGGAAACGAGGGTGGAAATTAAGCGAGAACAATCCTCAAGAAGTTATCCGTAGTGCCTTGAAACGGAATCCTAGTCTTTTTAGGAAAGTTAGCAGGGGTAATTGGGAGAAAATCCGAAGGAGAGCTATTATGGCCCCCCCTCCAATAAGCCAAGGGGGTGAGATAAAATGAGAGCCTTAGCCCCTGCCGGTCATGAAATCGCCGCCTGTGGGGGCCATAACGAGCAAGACCCCATAGCCTGAGCGCTGGCAACGACTAACGGGCTATGGGGCCGTGGCGATTCTCTCGTGGGGCGCGATTGGTTCCCTGGAGGTCCCTACAGCCCACCCGGGCGGGGTTCGACTCCCCGGCGCTCCACTCAGTTATTAAAATAGCAGGAATCTATCGAAATATCAAGGGGAACTTTCAAGATGAACATTCTAAGGCCAGGGAAACAGGAAGCGGCAATAGCTGCCCTGGTGGAAGGAGCCTCAATCCGGTCAGTTGAACGGATGACCGGAACCCACCGGGATACCATCATGCGCCTTATGGTGCGCGTGGGGCAGGGCTGCGCTAATCTGATGGATTCCTATATGCGAAACCTGAAATGCCATAGCTTACAGGTGGACGAAATCTGGTGCTATGTCGGCAAGAAACAGGCGCAACTTAAAGATACCGATAACTTTGAGGAACTCGGAGACCAATGGGTGTTTGTGGCCCTGGATGCCGACAGCAAATTGATACCATCGTATTTAGTTGCCAAACGGACAGCCGAAAGTGCCCGGGCTTTCATTGCCGACCTATCTACTCGGCTGGATAATCGTGTGCAACTGACCAGCGATGGCCTTCAAGCATATATAACTGCTGTTGAGTTAGCTTTTGGGGCTGATGTGGATTATGGCATGGTGGTAAAAACATATGAGGCCGAACCCCTCGGCCCCGGTAGGTATTCCCCGCCTAAAGTAATTAAGGCTGACCGCATAATCATCTCGGGAACCCCTCAATATCCCAGGATTTCCACCTCCTATGTCGAAAGGCAAAACCTAACGATGCGGATGCAGATGCGGAGGTTCACTCGCCTTACTAATGCCTTTAGCAAGAAGCTGGACAACCTCAAGGCAGCCGTGGCCCTGCATTTCGCCCACTATAACTTCGTGCGGGTTCACAGGACGCTCAGGGTTACTCCGGCCATGGAAGCGGGGGTGACTAACCGCCTGTGGTCTATCTCAGAACTTCTGGAATGGGCAAATTAGGACACTACCGCCATTGCCTGCCGTATTGACCCTGCCTATCTTTTAGGATAAGAATAGATGATTCTTAAGATTCTCCCAATTTTTTCCGCTAGTTCGTCAGGATGGACAAGATTCTCTTGACCCGGGCCGGCTACGAGAGGCTGAAGAAGGAGCTCACCCTGCTGAGCAAGGTGGAGCGCCCCCAGGTGGTGCGGGAACTCCTGGAAGCCGCCCGGGACGGGAGGGTGGAGAAGAATCCCGACTTCCAGGGGGCGTTGGCTCAACGGCAGAAGTTGGAGCGCCGCATCCGGCAGTTGCAGCAGATCCTGGCCCACGCCGAGGTCCTGGTGGGCAGCAACCTGCCGCCGGACCGGGTGCGGTTCAACTCCCGGGTCAAGGTCCTCAACCTGGACAGCCAGGTGGAGCAGGAGTATCAAATGGTGGGCGGGGTGGAGGCTGATGCCGCCCGGGGTCAGCTCTCCGTTTCCTCCCCCCTGGGCCGGGCCCTGATGGGGCACGCGCCCGGAGACCGGGTGCGGCTCAGGACCCCCGGCGGGCCCCGCACCTACCAGATCCTGGAAATTCACATGGACGAGGTATGAGCGCCCTGCACCACGGACACGCCCATGCCCAGCGTTTTTCCAGCAGCGGCCGGCGCCTGGCCCTGGCCTTTTGGACCCAGCTCGTCTTCTTCGTAGTGGAGCTGGTGGCGGGGCTCCTGACCAACAGCCTGGCGCTCCTGGGAGACGCGGGTCACATGCTCAGCGACGTGGGCGCCCTGGGGTTGAGCCTCCTGGCCCTGCTGTGGGCGGTCCGGCCCCCCAACGCCCGGAAGACTTACGGCTACCACCGCCTGGAGATCCTGGTGGCCCTGGTGAACGGCCTGGTGCTGTGGGCCATGGCCGCGTATATCTTTTACGAGGCCTATGGGCGCCTCTTTCAGCCCCCTCAGATCCAGGGCCTGCCTTTGCTCCTGGTGGCCACCCTGGGGCTGCTGGTGAACCTCCTGGGCCTCTACGTCCTCTACCCTACCCGGGAGCACAGCCTGAACCTGCGCTCGGCCTTTCTGCACCTGCTGGCTGATTCCCTGGGGTCCCTGGCCGCCATGGCCGCGGGCCTGGCCATCCTGCTTAAAGGCTGGTACTGGTTCGACCCCTTAGCCGGCGGGGTCATCGGCGTGATGATCATCCTGGGGAGCTGGCAGCTGGTCAAGGAGGCCACGGACATCCTCATGGAAGCCACCCCCAGGCACATCGACCTGGAGGAGGTGGCCGGGGCCCTGGCCGAGCACCCCGAAGTGGACCACGTGCACGACCTCCACATCTGGACCATTGCCTCCGGCATCTATGCGCTGAGCGTCCACGTGGGAGTGAAAAACGAGATGGACCGGGACTGCCTGGCCTGGGAACTGGAAGAACTGCTGCGCCGCCGTTTCGGCTTGGAGCATAACACCGTCCAGATCGAGGGCCCGAATTTTCATGACCCCCGGGTCTGTCCTTTAACGCGCCTGGAGGAATTGTTGCACCGCAGCAATCGCTGAACCTGCTCTGTCAGAAAAAGCTTAAGGAGGACCCATGCCCAAGAGTCAATGGGAACTGAAACCGGAAAGCCTGCGGGCCGTGGTGGACCCGGAGGGCCTGGGATTTGAGACCACCCTGGATTTGGAACCGCTCAAGGAGAAGGTGGTGGCCCAGGACCGGGCCGTCCACGCCCTGGAGTTTGGCCTGGGCGTCAAGGACCTGGAATACAACATCTTTGTGGCCGGTCCGCCCCGGGCCGGGAAGACGGAGACCATCAAGGCCTACGTGGCGGAGCTGGCCGCCAAGGAGCCGTCCCCGCCGGACTGCATCTATGTCCACAATTTCAAAGACCCGGAGCGCCCCAAGGCTTTGAGCCTGCCCGCGGGCAAAGGCCGGTCGCTCAAAGCCGACATGGAGGAGCTCATCTCCACCCTCAAGGTCCAGATCCCCGAGGTCTTCGAAAGCGAAGATTACACCAACCGGCGGGAGACCCTGGTGCACAGTTTCACCCAGGAGAGGAACGCCATCCTCCAGGAACTGGACGCCCGGGCCACCCAGGAGGGTTTTGTCCTGAACATCTCCCCCACCGGCCTGATGATCTTTCCCGGCAAAGAGGGCAAGCCCCTGAGCGAAGAGGAGCTCAAGGCCCTGGGCGAGGAAGAGCGGGAGGCCCTGCGCCAGAAGTCGTCCGCCCTACACACGGAGATGAACGAGGCCATCCGCAAGATCCGCAAGATGGAGAAGGAGTTCCAGGAAAAAGAGAAGAAGCTGGACCAGGACGTGGCCCTCTACGTGGTGGGCCACCGCATCCAGGACCTGGTGGAGAAATACCGGGACCTGCCTGCGCTGACCGAGTACTTCCGGGAGGTCCAGGCGGACATCCTGAAGAACATCGACGACCTGAAGCACCGCCCCGGCCCGCCCGGGCCTTTTCCCTTCCCGGTGCCCGAGCCTACCTTTACCCAGTACCAGGTGAACGTTTTCGTGGACCACTCGGAGAGCAAGGGGGCGCCCGTGGTGCTGGAGCTCAACCCCACCTACCCCAACCTCTTCGGCGCGGTGGACCGCCGGGCCCAGTTCGGCGCCCTGGTGACGGACTTCACCCTGATCCGGGCCGGGGCCCTGCACCGAGCCAACGGCGGCTACCTCATCCTGGAAGCCCTGGACCTGCTCCGATGGTATTTTTCCTATGAAGCCCTGAAGCGTTGCCTCAAAGACGGCCAGATCAAGATCGAGGACCCCGCGGAGATGTTCGGGCTCATCACCACCCGCACCCTGCAGCCCCAGCCCATTCCTTTGAACCTCAAGGTCATCCTTATCGGCGACCCCCATATCTACCAGATTCTCTATATCTACGACGAGGATTTCACCAAGTACTTCAAGATCAAGGCCCACTTCGACTGGCAGATGCGCAAAACCCCGGACCACCTCCGGCAGTTCTGCTCCCTGGTGGCGGACTACTGCAAGGAAAAGAAGCTCATGCCGGTGCACAAGACCGGCATGGCCCGCCTCATCGAGTATGCCCAGGAACTGGTGGGGCACCAGCAGAAGCTCACCCTGCAGCTCAAGGAGGTGCTGGACACCCTGAAGGAAGCCAACTTCTGGGCCCGGAACAACACCCACGAAGTGATCTTCGGTTCCGACGTGGACAAGGCCATTGAGGAGAAGACTTATCGCGTCGACCTGCCCGAGGAAAAGATGCAGGAGTTCATTGACGACGGCATGCTCTTCATTGAAACCCAGGGCCAGGTGGTGGGCCAGATGAACGGGCTGTCCATCTACGCCCTGGGGGACCACGCCTTCGGCCGGCCCAGCCGCATCACCGCCACCGTCGCCCTGGGCCGGGAAGGGGTGGTGGCCATCGACCGGGAGTCCCAGCTTTCCGGCAGCATCCACACCAAGGGGGTAATGATCCTGGCCGGCTACCTGAAGAGCCGTTTTGCCCAGGACAAGCCCCTGACCTTATCCGCCAGCCTCACCTTTGAGCAGAGTTACGCCATGGTGGAAGGAGACAGCGCCTCGGGCGCGGAGCTGGTGGCTCTGCTGTCCGCCCTGGCGGACGTGCCCCTGGCCCAGAACATCGCCATGACCGGCTCGGTGAGCCAGCGGGGGGAGTCCCAGCCCATCGGCGGGGTTACCTGGAAGATCGAGGGTTTTTATAAGGTCTGCAAGGCCCGGGGCCTGGACGGCACCCAGGGGGTCATCATCCCCAAGGCCAACGTCCAGGACCTGATGCTGAAGAAGGAAGTGGTGGACGCGGTGAAGGCCGGCAAGTTCCACGTCTGGGCCGTGGGCCATGTGGATGAAGCCCTGGAACTCCTCACGGGCAAGACCGCGGGAGGCCGCCTCCCTGACGGCACCTGGGAGCCCGACACCATGAACGCCCTGGTGGACCAGAAGCTCCACCAGATGATGGAGCTGGCCCGGGAGCTGATGAAGGGCGAGGAACCTGAGAAAAAGGGGAGTCCGCCGCCCCCGCCCGCCACCTGCGGGACTTGAGGCGGATGCCTTAGGGCCTTTCAAGGAGCCGGATATGATAAAGGAGCTGCTATCCCTGGTCCCGCTGGCCTGGTGCCTGGGCACCGCGGCCGCCCTGGCCGCGGGCGGCGGGGGCTCGGGAATGTCCCCGGACGAGGCCTTAAAAATCCTCAAGGACGGCAACGCCCGCTACATCGAGGGCAAGCCCCAGCACCCCCATCAAAACCGGGAACGCCGGGCCCTGACCTTCGGCCAGGGGCAGCACCCCCTGGCCGCGGTGCTGGCCTGCTCCGACTCCCGGGTGCCGGTGGAGCTTATTTTTGACCAGGGCATCGGTGACCTCTTCGTGGTCAGGGTGGCGGGCAACGTCGCCCAGGCGGACGAGCTGGGCTCCCTGGAGTACGCGGTGGGGCACCTGGCCGTGCCCCTGGTGGTGGTGCTGGGCCATAGCCAGTGCGGCGCGGTCACCGCGGTGGTGGAAAACATCAAGCTCACCGGCCACCTGGTCGCGCCCCTGGGCCCCGTAAAGTCCGCGGTGGCCAAAGCCAAGGCGGACAACCCCGGGCTTGCCGGCGAGGCCTTAATCAACGCCGCCATCCAGGCCAATGTCTGGCAGGCCGTGGAGGACCTGCTGCAGAAAAGCAACGAGGTCAAGGCCCTGGCCAAGGCCGGAAAATTGAAGGTGGTGGGGGCCCTCTACGAGCTGGACACGGGCCAGGTGCAATGGCTGGGGCCGCACCCGGACCAGGACAAATTGCTGGGCGTCAAAGGCAAGGGGCCGGCCGGTCCCAAGGCTCCGGGCAAAAAAGGGCAGAAATAGCCTGAGAATGCCAGGGATCCCTCTAAATCCTCCCGGGAGCGGGAGGATTTAGAGGGATTTTATTTTTCAGAGCAAATCTTCACCCTTTTCCAAAGGGAGGGCAGGGGAGCACAAGCTCCGCAATCATGCGCGCTTTTCTCCCTTGGGGGATTCCACGCCGATGTCGGGGCGGATGCACTCCGACTCGGCCGAGGCGCACCACTCGGGCAGGGGCTCCCCCGGTCCTTCCAGGGGCCGCTCATATTGAGAGGCCACGGTCCAGCCCCGCTCCGTCCAGGCCTTGAGGGGCGGCGGCAGGTGGCCGCCGAACTTGAAGGCCTTGGGGCCCCGGGTGTCGAACATGCGCACCTCCACCACGTGGCCGTCTTTTTTTACCTTGTAGCCCCACTCATAGTTGTTGCTGGTGTTGGGGGTGGTGTACTTGCCGAAGTAGGACACGGACTGGCCGTCGTGCTTCACCCGGGAGTAGGTGAAGCAGCACTCTCCGGTGCCGTTGCCGCCGGGGCCGGTGAGCCCTCCGCAGCCGCAGTTGGCGGCGAGCAGCTCCAGGCCGTCCACCCTGTAGCCGCCGTGCACTTTCTCAATCAAGAGTTTTGCCATGACGGTCTCCTTTTCTTTACGGTAATTCCGGGGCCGAAGCCCCTCCTGACATGGTAAAAGTAAATCCGCCCGGGGAGCCCGCCAATAGGCAAAATAGCCTATTCCGACCTAGGCAAAACTACCCAATAACAGTTTTCGGTTGGCGGTGAAATGCCAGGGATTCAAGGTTATCAGGCGGTGGCAGCACAACTGGAAGCCTGGGGCCACCAGGAAGTGCAAGAAAAAGATGGCCCCCCTCAGCCTTTCCCTCTCCCCCGGGGAGAGGGAAATTGATAGCGAGCACGGAGGCCCGCTCCACCAGTCTGGACACTGACAACTGCCGCGCCAGGTACGCTATGGTGCCCAAGCAGAGCTTGGGCCAAAATTTGCGTTCCCAAGCAGGAGCTTGGGAACGAGAGATATGGTGGCGGGCACGGAGGCCCGCCCTACGGGTCTGCACAGGCCAAGATTGTCTGGTCAAGGGTTGGCCGGAATTATCATCTCAGGTAGTGCAGGAACCCAGATGGCCCCCCTCACCCTGACCCTCTCCCCCCAAGGGGGGAGAGGGGAAATAAGGGAAAATGAAGGGCCGTTATTCGGATTCGATGTAGGCGTAGGCGGAGTGGTTGTGGATGGACTCGAAGTTTTCCGACTCCACCGCGTACCAGGTGAAGTTGTCGTTCTGGCTGAGGCGGTGGGCGATCTCCCTGACCACGTCCTCCACGAACATGGGGTTGGTGTAAGCCTTTTCGGTGACAAACTTCTCGTCCTGGCGCTTGAGGAGGGCGTAGACCTCGCAGGAGGCGCTCTCCTCCACCAGGCGGATGAGGTCCTCGATCCAGAAGAACTTGCGGTAGCGCACCTGCACCCTGACTTCCCCCCGCTGGTTGTGGGCCCCGGCCTGGCTGATCTCCTTGGAGCAGGGGCACAGGGTGGTGATGGGCACGGTGATACCCACCACCAGGTCCAGGGCGCCGGTTTCATCGAGGGACCCCTTGAAGCTGCAGAAGTATTCCATCAGCCCCCGGGCCCTGGTCACCGGGGCCTCCTTGTCGATGAAATAGGGGAAGGTCATCTCGATGTGGGCGCTCTGGGCGTGGAGGCGGCGCCGGGTCTCTTCCAGGATGGGGCCGATCTTCTTCAGGCTGACGTCCCGGCGGTACTCGCTGAGGATCTCGATGAACCGGCTCATGTGGGTGCCTTTGTGCCGGTGGGGCAGGTTGACGTACATGTTGATGCGGGCCACAGTGTGCTGGGTGCCCTTGAACTTGTCCAGGACCATGATGGGATAGGAGATGTTCTTTACCCCCACCTTGTCGATGTCGATGGTGTGGGGGCTGACGTGGTTCTGGACGTCGGTGAGGTCCGCGGGGGGCAGGGGGGCGGCCGGGGATTTGGTGGTGGCCATGGCTTAGGACCTTAAAGTTCGCAAAGATTCTTTAACATTTTTAATATTATAACTTATTAATCAGAATAATTGGAGGAGGGAATTATCGGTTCGCCGGCAGGGACGCCGGCGCTACTGCCCTTGGCCCCCTTCCCCAACTCCTCAGGTATATCTAAACCTCTCGGCCACGGCCCGGGCGTGCAGGGGCAGGCCCTCGCTTTCCGCCAGGGTGACCACCGTGTCCTTCAAAGCGGCCAGCGCCTCCCGGGACAGGTGCTGAAACGTGGGGCGCTTGACGAAGTCATCCACGGAGAGCCCCGAGAACATGCGGGCGCAGCCCCCGGTGGGAAGCACATGGTTGGTGCCGCTGGCGTAGTCGCCCACGGGGACCGGCGCATAGGGACCCAGGAAGATGGAGCCGGCGTGTTGTATGCGGGGCAGGAGCGCCAGGGGGTCCCGGGTCATGACCTGCAGGTGCTCCGGGGCGTAGAGGTTGGCAAAGTCCAGGGCTTCCTCCAGATCCCGGGTGAGGAGCACCGCGGAGTATTTGGCCAGGGCCGCCTCGATGATCTCCCGCCGGGGCAGGGAGGGGAGCTCGGCGTTAATGAGGTCCACGGTTTTTTGGGCCAGGGCCTGGGAGGTGGTGACCAGGACTGCCGCGGCCTCGGGGTCGTGCTCCACCTGGGAGAGGAAGTCCGCGGCCACGAAGCGGGGCTCCGCGGCGTCGTCCGCCAGGATCAGGGCCTCGCTGGGGCCGGCGGGGGAGTCGACGTCCACCTGCCCGAAGACCAGGAGCTTGGCGGCGGTGACGTACTTATTTCCCGGCCCCACGATCTTGTCCACCTTGGGCACCGTCTCGGTGCCGTAAGCCAGGGAGCCGATGGCCCAGGGGCCGCCGATCTTGAAGATGCGGCTCGCCCCGGCCAGGCGGGCCGCGGTTAGGGTGGCGGGGTTCACCGCCATCCCCGGCCCCGGCGGGGTGGTAGCCACGATGTCCTTAACCCCGGCCACCCGGGCGGGAATGATGCTCATCAGGGCGCTGGAGGGGTAGGAGGCCAGTCCCCCGGGGATATAAACTCCCACCCTTTCCAGAGGGCGGGTGAGGCGGCCCGCCAGGAGGCCGGGCTGCACTTCAAAAGCCCACATCTCGCGGCCCCTCTGGGCCTGGTGGAATTTCTCGATGTTGGCCGCGGCGGCCTGCAAGGCGGCCAGCACCTGGGGGTCCAGGGAGGCGTAAGCGGCCTCGATTTCCCGGGGGGTGGCCTCCAGGTCCGCGGCGGTGAGGTCGGGCTTATACTGCTGGTGCCAGCGCAGAGTCTCCTGATCGCCCTGGGCGCGGAGGGCCGTGAGAATGGGGCGCACCTCTTCCAGCACCGCGCTCACGTCTTCCCGGGAGCGCCTCAGGATGGCGCGGCGCCGCTCCGGGGTGAGCCGGGCGAGAGATTCTACCTGCAAGAGCGCCATGGGCCGGGACCGCCTCCGGGCAAGGAATTCCTGAAAAATTATACCTGATTGTTCGCCAGAGCACAAAGGTAAATGAAGCGGGGATTTCAGGCCGGGGCCGCGGCCATAAAGGACGGCGCCCCCGGGTTGGGGGGGCGCCGCGGGCAGGAATCACTCGGATTTGGGGGTGGCAGTGGCCAGGAGCGCTTCCCTCACGAGGTTGATGTTGAGGAGGATGAGGGGCTCCAGGTCCTGGTTGCCGTATTCTTCGGCCAGGGGCCGGAAGGCCAGGCACGACCCCTGGGCGTCGCAGACCCGGTTCACCTTGACCTTGTAGCCCTTGGCCCGGGCCCGGGCCTGTTCCAGGTAGGTGAGGGCCTGGCGGTAGTTTTTCTTCTTCACCTCAATGGCCCCCAGGTTATTGAGGGCCAGGGGGTTGCCGGGGTCCCGGCGCAGCACCTCCCGGTAGATTTCCGCGGCCTGGTCCAGCTTGCCCGCCTCCAGGAGGTCGTAGCTCTTGACCATCATCTGGGTAAGCTCGCTCTGAGCCCGGGGTCCCTGGGCCTGGGGCAGGGCCGCGCCGGTCGCGGCCAGGGTCAGGCCGAGGGCCAGGGCCACTGCTAGGCGGTACTTCATCTCCGTCCTCCCAGTGCTCTTTTTTAAGTAATGAGACCTCTGTTCGGAAAGTTCCTGGGGCACCGCCCTCCCGCCGGTGCTCTAGGGGCGGGTTTGAAACCCGCCCCTACCTTGGCTTTTTCATTATTTCGGGTGAGGCGTTATCTTTTCTCCGCGGCCTTTTTGCGGGTAAGCTTGAGAAAGTCGGCATCGACCTTATAACCCAAGCTTTGCGCCTTCTCCTGGTCCGCCACGGATTTGTCGAAATCGCTGCGGTCATAATAAATCATGGCCCGGTCCCGGTAAGACTTGGCAAACTTGGGGTCCAGGGCGATGGCCCGGTTGAAATCCTCCATGGCCATGTCGTCCTGACCCTTGGCGCGGTAGGCGACCCCGCGATAGTCATAGAGGGCCGCGTCGTTGGGCTTCAACTTCAGGGCCTCGTTGAAATCGCCGAGGGCCTGGTCGAATTTGCCGGCTTCCAGATGGGCCGCGCCCTGGTCAATATAAGTCTTCACGTCTTTGGCGGCGACTAAGCCGACGAGCAATATCAGGATCAAAACCGCGGTCAATCCGGGGACAAAAGATTTCATAGATAGACTCCTGTGCCTGAAGATTTGGCGGCAGCCCGGCGGCGCCTGGGCAAACCTGCTTATACATACCATAAGAAAGGGCCCTTGGGGACCCGGATGTGGGCCAGTTGACCCTGGGGCCTGAGAAAGTCGGCGCACCCTAAAGAAAAAGGCCCCCGAAGGGGCCTTGAGTCCGGTTGGGGCGGCAACTAATCTTGATTATCTGGGGCCTTTCCCGGCCAGGGGTTCAGTGGACATATACTGTTTGACCATGTCGATGTTCAATTTGACGAGGGGCTCCAGCTCCTGGTTGCCGGCGCCGCCGGCCGCGGGCTTGAAGGCCAGGCAGATGCCGCCGACCTGGCAAACCCGGTTGACCTGCACCATGTAGCCCTTGGCCCGGGGCAGGGCCTGGTTCAGATAGGTGTCGGCTTTGTCGAATTTCTTGGCCTTGACCATGACTGCGGCCAGGTTGTTAAGGGCCAGGGGGTTGCCGGGGTCCTTCTCCAGCACCTGCTCCAGCATCTTCTGGGCCTGGGGGAATTTGTTCTTTTCCATCAGCTCGAAGCTGGTCATCAGCATTTTGGCGACGTCCATCGGCTTTTCGGCCTTTTTGGCGGCGGCAAAAGCTACCCCGGCTCCGCACAGAGCCAGGGTCAGCGCTAAGGCAATGACCTTAACCCACATCCTTTTCATAATTTTCCTCCCTGATTGTAATAATGGCAAATAATGATTTGCCGCCCTGCTCCCCTAAAATAAGTGGTTCCCCGCTGGCTGTCAATGTTTTTTAGGGCTGAGGCAGAGATTTTCTGGGGGCCTGAGGGACTCGCAGCAGCGGGGCTCAGGTCTTGAGGCGAGGGTCAATAGCCTCCCGGATGCCTTCCCCCAGGAGGTTGTAACTCATCACCGTCACCAGGATGGCCAGGCCGGGGAAGACCGACAGCCACCAGGCGATCTCGATGTTGGCCTGCCCCATGGTGAGCATGTTGCCCCAACTGGGGGTGGGGGGCTGCACCCCGAGCCCCAGAAAACTCAGGGCGCTTTCCGTGAGGATGGCCCCGGCCACCCCCAGGGTGGCGGAAACCATCACCGGCGCCAGGGCGTTGGGGAGCAGATGCCGCCAGATGAGACGGGCGTCCCCGGCCCCGAGGGCCCGGGCCGCCAGGACGAATTCCCGCTCCCGCAGGGACAGGAATTCCGCGCGCACCAGCCGTGCCACTCCCATCCAGTTGGTGAGCCCGATGATCACCATGACATTCCAGATGCTGGGCCCCAGCACGGCGATGACCGCCAGGATGAGAAACAAGGTGGGGAAACAGAGCATCAGGTCCACCAGGCGCATGGACACCTGGTCCACCACCCGGCCGTAATAGCCTGCCAGAGAGCCCACCAGCACGCCGATGAGGGTGGCGATACCCACCGCCACAAATCCCACCATGAGAGAGACCCGGGCGCCGAAGATGATGCGGGAGAGCACGTCCCGCCCCAAGGTGTCGGTGCCCAGCCAGTGGGCCGGACTGGGAGGCATGAGCATGGCTTGGATATCGATGAAATCGGGGTCATACGGGGCGAGCCAGGGCGCGGCCAGAGACACCACAAACAGCCCGGCCACCAGGGCCAGGCCCGTAATGGCCAGCCGGTTAGTCCGAAACCGGGCCCAGAATTCGCGTCGTTTCATAATCTTAAAGTTTCGAGTTTCAAGTTTCGAGTTTCGAGTTTTGAGACCCGGGACCCGGGACTCGGGACTTCTATTACCCCATGCGGATGCGCGGGTCCGCCAGGGCGTAACCCACGTCCGCCAGCAGGTTGCCCATGAGGGTGAGGATGGCGACGATGACCAGCTCCCCCATGACCACGGGATAATCCCGGGCCATCACGGCCCACCAGAGCAACTGGCCCATGCCGGGGATGGCGAAGATGGTCTCGAAAATGACGCTGCCGCCGATGAGCCCCGGCAAGGCCAACCCCATCATGGTGATCACGGGCAAGAGGGCGTTGCGCAAGGCGTGCTTGAAGATGACGGTGCGCTCCGGTAGACCCTTGGCCCGGGCGGTGGTAATGTAGTCCTGGCGGATGACCTCCAGCATGCTGCCCCGCATGTACCGGGACATGCCGGCCAGGCCCATGATGGTGGCCCCCAAGACCGGCAGGGTCACGTGGGCCGCCAGGTCCTGCACCTTTTGCCAAAAGGTGAATTGGGAAAATTGCACCGACGTCAGCCCGGAAATGGGCAGCCAGTCCAGATAGACCCCGAAGAAGAGGATGAGGAGCAAGGCCAGCCAGAAACTGGGCATGGCAAAGCCGAAAAAGACGAACAGGGTGGTGCCCTTGTCAAACCACGAATGGGGCCGGTAGGCGGCGATGACGCCGATGGGGATGGCCAGGGCCAGGATGATGGTGAGGCTGATGAAGTTGAGGCCCAGGGTGACGCCGATGCGTTCCTTGATCTTGTCCCACACCGGGCGGCGGTCCGGAGTAAAGGAGCGCCCGAAGTCCAGAAAGGCCAGACGCTTCAGCCAGTCCCAATACTGCACGTGCAGGGGCTTGTCCAGCCCGTAGAGCTCGGTCAGGCGCTTCTGGGCCTCCAGGGAGGCCTTGGGAGCCATGGCGGTCTGCAACTCCACCGGGGTCCCCGGCGCCAGGTGGATGACCAGAAAGGAGATCAGGGTAATCCCCAGGAGCATGGGGACCATGAGGAAGAGCCTTTTCAGGAGGTAGACCCACATGGCGCCTTAATCGGTTTCCCAGGCCCCGGCTTCCCGGGCGGCCGCCTCCTTCAGGGCCTCATCAATCCGGCGGCGCAAGGCAGTGATGGCGGCGGCATAGTCCGGCGCGCCGAAGACGGCGGTGCCGGCCACGAAGACGTCGCAACCCGCCTGGGCCACCTCCCCCACGGTGGCTGCGCTCAAGCCCCCGTCCACCTGGATCTTGACGGGCAGGCCCCGTTCCGTAATCATCTCCCGGAGGCGCCGGATCTTGGGAACCACTCCGGGGATGAACTCCTGGCCGCCGAAGCCCGGGTTGACGCTCATGAGGAGCACCATCTCCAGGTCTTCCAGGACATACTCCACGGCTTCCAGGGGGGTGGCGGGGTTCAGGGCCACCGCGGGGGCGCAGCCCGCCTGGCGGATTATTTGTAAGGTGCGGTGCAGGTGCACGCAGGCTTCGGCGTGCACGCAGATGAGGTCGGCCCCGGCCGCGGCAAAGTCCTCAATGTAGCGCTCCGGCTGCTCAATCATCAGGTGCACGTCAAAGGGGAGCCGGCTCACCGGGCGCAGGGCCTTGATGACCGGGGGCCCGAAGGTGATATTGGGGACGAAGGCGCCGTCCATGACGTCCAGGTGGAGCCAGTCCGCGCCCGCGGCAGTCACCGCTTTTACTTCTTCTCCCAGGATGGCGAAATCCGCGCTCAAAACCGATGGCGCAATCAGGGCCATGAGAAGGTCCCCCGGTTCCGTGAATTCCCTGCTGCTGGCTAAATTAGCCTAATTTCCGGGCTGATGCAAGGGCTAGGGGGAAACGGCAGGCAGACGTCTCCGCCAGAGGCCGGCCGAAGTCAGCAGGCGGGGGCGCCTGCTCTCCATTACTCCTGGAAAAACTCCCGGAGGAGGGCGGCCATATCCGGGACCTGGTCAGGGCTGAACCACTTAACTTCCGGGTCGGCCCGGAACCAGGTGAGCTGGCGTTTGGCGTAGCGCCGGGTGTCTCTTTGCAGCAGCTCCAACGCCTCCTCCCAGCCCCAGCGGCCTTGCAGGAAATTGACGAGATGGCGGTAGCCCAGGGCCCTTAAGGGTTTCAGATCCGGGGGATAGCGGCTCAGGAGCCCCTCCACCTCCCCGAGCCAGCCCGCGGCCAGCATGGCCTCGAGGCGGAGCTCGATCAAGCGGTAGAGCTCCTCCCGGGGCAGGGTGAGGCCCAGCTTCACGACCCGGTAGGGGCGGTCCCCAAAGGCGTGGGCGGCAAACAGGGCGGACACGGGCCTGCCCGTGGCCTCCATCACCTCCAGGGCCCTGAGGATGCGGTAGGTGTCGTGGGGGTGGAGGCGGGCCGCGGTAACCGGGTCCAGGCGGGCCAGACACTGGTAGAGGTAAGGCAGCCCGCGGCCCCCCAGGTCCCGGCGGAGGCGCTCCCGGAGGTCCGGCCGGGAGGAGCCTTCCTCAAAGAGACCGTAAAGCAGGGCCTTGATATAGAGGCCCGTGCCCCCCACTACCAGGGGGGGGAGGCCCCGGGCGTGCAGCCGGGCCAGGACCGCGCGGCCCTCCCGGCAGTAGCGGGCGGCGTCGTAGGGCTCCGGCGGGTCCGCGACGTCCACCAGGTGGTGGGGCACCAGGGCCCGCTCCGCCATGGTGAGCTTGGCCGTGCCGATGTTCAGGTGCCGGTAGACCTGGAGGGAGTCGGCGTTGACGATCTCGGCGCCGATTTCGGTGGCCAGTTGCAGGGCCGCCCCGGTCTTGCCCACCGCGGTGGGGCCCATTATTACCGCCACCCGGGGACGGTCCATGACTTTACTCTTTGGGGCGCCGGAAGCTGTGCCGGATGTCGGCATAGGGGATGAGGCGCCACAAGGGGCGGCCGTGGGGGCAGTGGGAAGAGGTGGTAAGGGCATCCAGCTGCTCAAGCAAGGCCCGGATTTCCTCGCCATTAAGGGCCTGACCGGCCTTGATGGCTCCCCGGCAGGCCAGGTAAAGCCGGGCCTGCTCCCTCACCGCCTGGGGCTGGGTGTGGCTCTTCAGGGGGGCCAGGGCCTCCACCGCCTCGGCCACCACGGCTTCCAGGTCACCCTGGGCCAGGGCCGCGGGGGCCGCGGTGAGGAGAAAGGCCCCGGGCCCGAAGGGCTCCAGCTCCACCCCGGCCTGGCGCAAGTCCTCCAGGTGGTCCTGGACCCAGCCGGCCTGGGCCGGCGGCACCTCCACCACCCGGGGGAAGAGCAGGGCCTGACGGGCCGCGCCGGGGCCGTTCTGCAAAGCCTCGTAGAGGATGCGCTCGTGGGCCGCGTGCTGGTCGATGAGGACGAGGCCGTCTTCGCCCTGGGCCAGGATGTAGGTGTGCTGCAACTGCCCCAGCACCGCCAGATCCTGGAAACGGAAGGCCCGGGGCAGGGCCGCGGCGGGGGCCGGGAAGGGCCAGGCGGGGACTGCGGCACCAGGGTCCTGGAAGGCCGGGGACCGGGGTGGGGCCCAGGGCAGCCCGGGAGGAAGGCTCTCAGATACCCTTGGCGGCTCCGGCTGCCAGGCTACCGGGGCAGCGGGCCGGGGCCGCGCCAGGCCCCCCAGCCCCTGGCGCAGGGCGCTCAAGAGCAAGGCGTAAACCCGGCCCTGGTCCTGGAAGCGCACCTGGGCCTTGGCGGGATGGACGTTAACGTCCACCTGCTGAAGAGGCAGCGTAAGCCAGACCACGGCCGCGGGGTGGCGCCCCCGGGGCAGCAGCCCCTGGTAAACCTCTTTCAAGACTGCGGCCAGGATGCGGTCCGCCACCACCCGGCGGTTCACCAGGAAGACCTGGAAACGGCTGGAGGCCAGGGAAAAGTCAGGGTGGGATAGGAGGCCGGAGACCGCCCAGGGTGCGTGGCCGAAGGCGAAGGCCAGGAGGTGCGCGGCCGCGTCGGCGCCGTAAATGGCCGCCACCCGCTCCGGGAGGCTGGCCGCGGCCGGCGCGGTGAGCAGGGTCTTGGCCGGGGTGGCCAGGGAAAAGTGCACCTCCGGGTAGCCCAGGGCCAGGTGGCGCACGGTCTCCAGGATCTGCGCCTGCTCCGTGTCCTTGCCTTTGAGGAACTTGCGCCGGGCCGGGGTGTTGAAGAAGAGCTCGGAGACCGTCACCTGGGTGCCGGGGGGCGCGGCCCAGGGGGAGGCTTCCTGAATTTGCCCGGCCACACAGAAGAGGCGAAAGCCCATGGGCTCTCCCGGGGGGCGGGTGATGAGCTCGAGCCTGCTCACCGCGGCGATGCTGGGGAGGGCCTCGCCTCGAAAGCCCAGGGTGGCTACGTTCAGCAGGTCTTCTTCTTGAGCCAGCTTGCTGGTGGCGTGGCGGGCCAGACTTAAAGGGGCTTCCTCCCGGGTCATACCGCCGCCGTCGTCCACCACCCGGAGACGGCGGCGGCCCCCTTCTTCGATCTCCACGTGGATGGTGCGGGCGCCGGCGTCCAGGGAGTTTTCCACCAACTCCTTGACCGCGGCCGCGGGCCGGGTGATGACCTCCCCCGCGGCGATTTTATCCGCCACGGCCGGGTCAAGAATGCGGATGTGCGCCATGTCTCCCCTTGCCCTCGGCTCCGCCCTGGTTTATCATGTCACCCAAGGAGGGCTGTGCTCCGGTTCTTCTTATCTGCCCCGCCGGCCATGTTGATGGCCTTCTTCTGGTCGGCGGGGCCTCTTTTTGAGTTTCCAGTTGTCAGTTGTCAGTTTTCAGGAAAAAATGCAAAAAGATTGCTTTTTATATAATAGTAGTCGGCAATTATGGTAATTGCTGAAAGCTGAAAGCTGACCGCTAACAGCTAATATATCAAAAAACTACCCACACAGGGAGGCGGACTCATGGGCCGGGACAAAGAATCAACTGCCCCCCTCACCCCCCGGGAGGAACTGATCCTCAAGGCGGCCAAGGAGATCGTGGTGAAATTCATCGAGGTGGGACGCACCTCTCCCGCGTCCTTTGGCGAGACCTTCAAAATGGTCATCGACACCTTGAAGCAATCGCTTAAAGAGGGGGCCAAGGGGTAACCGGGGAACAGGCGGACAGGGCCAGAGGCACAAGAGGGCATCAGGATGCATCGTCGCGGCGGTCGCAGGGAAGACGAACTGAGGCCGGTGGCCATCACCCCGGGATACCTGGATTTTGCCGAGGGCTCGGCTTATGTCACCTGGGGGCGCACCCGGGTCTTGTGCGCGGCCACGGTTAAGGACCAGGTGCCGCCCTTTCGGGTCGCTTCCGGGGGCGGCTGGGTGACCGCGGAATACGGCATGCTGCCCCGGGCCACGGAGCCCCGCCAGGTACGGGAAAGCCTCAGCGGCAAAGTGGGGGGCCGCACTTTTGAGATCCAGCGCCTCATCGGCCGCTCACTCAGGGCGGTTACCGACCTGCAGGCCCTGGGGCCCCGCACCGTGGTCCTGGACTGCGACGTGCTGCAGGCCGACGGCGGCACCCGCAGCGCGGCCATCACCGGGGCCTTCGTGGCCCTGGCCCTGGAGCGCCTGCGCCGCGCCGAGACCCTGGCCTTCCTGCCCCTGAAGGACCGGGTGGCGACGGTGAGCGTGGGGCTGGTGGCCGGCCGCCTGCTCCTGGATTTGGACTACGAGGTGGACTCCCAGGCCGCGGTGGACGCCAACTTCGTGCTGACGGGCCGGGGCGACCTGGTGGAGGTGCAGCTCACCGGGGAGGGGGGACCTTTCCCCCCGGCCCAGCTCCCGGCCATGCTGGCCCTGGCCCAGAAGGGGGTCAAGGAGCTGGTGCAACTCCAGGAAGAGGCCCTCTCCCCATGGCTGCCCCTACCCTGGTGATGGCCACCCGGAACCCCGGCAAGGTCCGGGAGATCAAGGCCCTGCTCCGGGGCCTGGGGCTTAAGCTGCTGGGCCTGGCAGACTTCCCTGACCTGCCGGAGATTCCCGAGGCCGGGGGCAGCTTCGCCGAGAACGCCGCGGCCAAGGCCCGGGAAGTGGCCCGGCTCACGGGCCTGCCGGCGCTGGCGGACGACTCCGGGCTGGAAGTGGCGGCCCTGGGCGGCCGCCCCGGGGTCTTTTCGGCCCGCTACGCCCAGGACCGGACCACGCCCCGGCCCCCGGGGGACAGGGACAACTGGGGGAAGTTGCTGCAGGAACTGCAAGGGGTGCCCTGGGAGGAGCGGGACGCCCGCTTTGTCTGCGAGATGGCCCTGGCCCTGCCCGACGGCCGCCTGTTCAGGGCCCGGGGAGAATGCGCCGGCTACATTGCTCTTTCGCCCCGGGGGGAGCAGGGCTTCGGCTACGACCCGGTCTTCTGGGTGCCGCAGCAGCAGCGCACCATGGCGGAGCTGCCGCCCCGGGTGAAGAACCGCATCAGCCACCGGGCCCGGGCGCTGGAGGCGCTGCGGGAGCTACTGGCATCCAGGAAGGAAGAAATTTTCAGGGAGCGGTGAGCGGTGAGCAGTGAGCAGTCAGCAGTCAGCAGTCAGCCATGAGCAGTGAGCAGTGAGCAGTGAGCGGTGAGGGCCGCAATAACTGCTCACCGAAAACTGAAAACCGAAAACCGTCTTTTGTCGGGACGTAGCGCAGCCTGGTCAGCGCGCCTGCCTTGGGCGCAGGAGGTCGGCGGTTCAAATCCGCCCGTCCCGACCAGCCAAGTAGGTCAGCGTTACGGCACCACCCTGACCCGGAGCTTCACGTAGTCCAGGGGCGGTTTGCCCTTCTCCCATTCCCGGGAGATCTTCACCGTCAAGTCGGTGTCCCCCGGGGCCGCGGCTTCAAAGTGAAAGACGAGGCGGCCGAAGTCCGCGGTTTGGGGGGGGGTCGCGGCCTCCGGCGGCTGCGTCTCCCGGGACAGCAGCTTGAGGACGCGCTGGTCAAAGACCGGGGTCACCACGGTGTAGCCGCCGCCGGCGGGGTTGCGCAGGTTGAGGGTGAGGCGTTCCCCCACCCTCAGGGTGACGGTCCGGCCCGTGTCCTTTTCCGTGAGCACCCGGGCCGGCGCGGCCTGACTACCCCAGGCGGCGCCCGCGAGCGCGCCCAGGCCAAGAAGTATTACCAGGAACAGCAATAACTTATACATGGCGGCAGCGCCTCACTGGTCAATGCCTTTCATGGAGCGGCGCTTGTAGTCGATGATGCGGGCCCGCAATTGGGGAGTGTAAGGGTCGGGCAGCTGGTCGACTTTCAGGACCAGGCGCTGCTCCTTCATGGCCTGGACATCCGGCCGGAGAAAATAGCACCGGCCCGGCTCCAGGTTGAGCGGCGCGGTTTCCCTGATCTTTTCCTGCCCCCAGGGGCCATAGAGGTCGAAGCGCAGCAGGACCCGGCGCTGTCCCGGCCGCACTTCCACGGCGTAAGTGGGCAGGGTGTCCATACACAGCCCCTGGTACACCGGACGGTCGTCCACTCGCTCGATGGACAGGCGGTAGCCCTCCTCATCCTGCGCCAACTGCTCCGGGGCCCAGCGGTAGCCGCCCCCGGAATAACCGGCGGGCTGGGGGAGCACCGCGTTGGCCAGGTTGGGATCGGTAATCAGAAGAGCCGACTGCGAGGGGGGCTGCTTGTGCTCCGTGTCCCGGAAGAGGAAAAGGTGCTTGGTGCACAGTGATGCGGCGCAGCCGGCCAGCAGCCAGGTACCGGCCAACAGCGCCGCCAGGAGCCACCCCGGCCTCCTGCTGTTGAGATTCATGGGGATTCTCCTTTATCTTCTTATGGGCTCAGGCAGCGCGGCCACGGTCCAGCCTGCCCCCGGCCTTTTGCCAATTTGCCATGAAAACGGGACGTCTGCAAGGAAGTATTGGGCTTCCAGGTCAGTTGCTTAAGACTCCCCTTTCCGGCATAATTCGCGGCTATGGAAGAAGAGGTAAGCATTGCCGCGGGGGAGATTACCCTGGAGGGGCGCCTGTTTTCCGGCCGCGCCGGCCCCGGGGTCATCATCACCCACCCCCATCCCCTGTTCGGCGGCAACCTGGACAACAACGTGGTCTTGACTGCCCAGTGCGCTTTTCAGTCCCTGGGCTGGGCCACCCTGCGCTTCAACTTCCGGGGGGTGGGGCGGAGCACCGGGACTTACGGCCAGGGCCTGGGGGAGGTGGAGGACCTGGCCGCGGCCCGGGAATTCCTGGCGGCCCGGGTCCCGGGCCCGGTCCTGGTGGCAGGGTACTCCTTCGGGGCTTACGTGGCGGCCAGGGCCCTGCTTCAGGGCCTGGCGGCCCCCGGCGCGCTCCTCATTTCTCCCCCGGTGGCCTTCATGGACTTGACCTTCCTGCCCCAGGTGCCCGGCCTGGGGTTGATCGTCGCCGGAGATAAGGACGACATCTGCCCCCTGGCGGCGCTTAAGGCCCTCCTGGCCAAACACCCGGCTCCGCCGGAGCTGGTGGTGGTGGCTGGCGCGGACCACTTTTGGGGTGGCCGGGAAGAAAAACTCTTTCAAATATTGACAGGGCGATTCCGGTTACCCCCATACGGTTAATTCAGGCCCCCCTGCCCCCCCCTGAAACCGCGTTCTGTCTCTGACCGCGGCTTGGCAAATTCACCATGGTTAAGAAATTTTTTAATTCTCTTGAATTTATGCCCAAAAAAATTTCCATACCGTTATTGACAGATGTGTGAAAATTTCATAACGTGGGCACAAATTGGAAAGGAGGTGAGGTGTGACTTGTAACTTATTGAATTAATTGCAGTTGTGGTTGCATACTGCAACAACCAGATTCCAAAGGCGAGGGTAGGTACGCTATGGCCATTTCCCGCAGAACATTCATCAAGGTTTTGGGGAGCGGGCTCGCCGCTCTGGGCGCCACCGATGTGGTCTTTAAGCGCAACGGTTGGGCCGCCCACATTCCTCCAGCCAAGATCAAGGACGCGCAAACCACCACCTCCATTTGCCCCTTCTGCGGCGTGGGCTGCGGTCTCATCGCCCACACCAAGGGGGGAGAATTGGTGAACGTGGAGGGCGACCCGGACCATCCCATCAACCAGGGGACCCTATGCAGCAAGGGCCAGGCGGTAATGGAGGTCATCACCAGCCCCCGGCGCCTGAAAAAGGTGAGGTACCGGGCGCCCGGCAGCGACCGCTGGGAAGAGAAGGACCTGGAGTGGGGCATGAAGACCCTGGCCCAGCGGGTCAAGGCCACCCGGGATGCCTCTTTCATGGCCAAGTCCCCCAAGGGGGTCACGGTGAACCGCACCGAAGCCCTGGCTTCCATCGGCGGGGCGGCCCTCAACAACGAAGAATGCTATCTCATCACCAAGCTGGCCCGGGCCCTGGGCATCGTCTACCTGGAACACCAGGCCCGTCTCTGACACTCCTCCACCGTGGCCTCGTTGGGGCCCACCTTCGGCAGGGGTGCCATGACCAACCACTGGAACGACCTGGCCAACGCCGACTGTGTCCTCATCGTCGGCTGCAATCCCGCGGAAAACCACCCCATCAGTTTCAAATGGATCACCCAGGCGCAGGACAAGGGGGCCAAGCTCATCGTGGTGGACCCCCGCTTCACCCGCTCCGCGGCCAAGGCCGATCTCTACGTGCGTCTCAGACCCGGCACGGACATTGCCCTCTTCGGTGGCCTCATCAATTACATCCTGCAAAACGACCTCTACCACAAGGATTACGTGGCCAATTACACCAACGCCGCGTTCGTGGTGGCCAAGGACTACGGCTTCCAGGAGGGCCTGTTCAGCGGCTATCAAAAGGACAAGCGGGCCTACGACCCGGCGTCCTGGGACTACGAAACGGACAAAGACGCGAAGCCTGTTATCGATCCCACCCTGGCCAATCCCAGGTGCGTCTTCCAGCTCATGAAGGCCCACTATGCCCGGTACACCCCGGAGATGGTGGAAATCACCACCGGGGTCCCCAAGGAGCAAGTCCTGAAGATGGCGGCCCTCTATGGCGCCACGGGCCGCCCGGACAAGGCGGGTACCCTCCTTTATGCCATGGGCGGCACCCAGCACTCCACCGGGGTGCAGATCATCCGGGGCTACTCCATCCTGCAGATACTCCTGGGGAACATGGGGATAGCCGGCGGGGGCATCAACGCCCTTAGGGGGGAGAACAACGTCCAGGGCTCCACGGACATGGCCCTGTTGTTCCACATATTACCGGGGTACTTAGGCGCCCCTAGTGAGGGTAAGCATCCCACTCTGAAGGACTATCTGGACAAGGAGACCCCCAAGGCCAGCTTCTGGATGAATAAACCTAAGTTTTTTGTGAGCCTGCTCAAGGCCTTTTGGGGGGACGCGGCCAAGCAGGAAAACGACTTTGCCTACGACTACCTGCCCAAGGCGGGCGGGGGTTTCCAGGGCGCCGGCTACTCCTGGCTGCCGCTGTTCGAATCCATGGGTGACGGCGGCATCAAAGGCATGCTGGTCTGGGGGATGAACCCCGCGGTGGGCTCTTCCAACCTCAACCAGACTTATGCCGCCCTGGACAATCTCGAGTGGCTGGCCGCTTTTGACCTTTGGGAGACGGACACCGCCGTTTTCTGGAAGCGCCCCGGGGCCAAAACCAAGGACATCAAGACCGAGGTCTTTCTCTTCCCCGCGGCCGACTCCATGGAAAAGGAAGGGAGCGCCGCCAACAGCGGCCGCTGGATTCAGTGGCGCTACCAGGCGGTGAAACCCCACGGTGATGTGAGGAGCGACCTGTGGTATGCGAACCGTCTGGCTTTGGAGCTGAAGGCCCTCTACAAGGCCGACCCCAAGGCGGTGTCTCCGGAGCCCATTGTCGACCTTCTCTGGAACTACGGCCAGGAGCCGGACGTCCACGTGGTGGCCAAGGAAATCAACGGCTACACCGTGGCCGACAAAAAGCAGGTGGCCAATTTCCTGGGTTTGAAAGAAGACGGCTCCACCGCCTGCGGCTGCTGGATCTATTCGGGGTATTATCCCGGTCAAGAGAAAAAAGACAACAAGGCCGCGGCCCGGGACAAGAAGGACCCCAGTGGCCTGGGGCTGTACCCCGGCTGGTCCTTCTCCTGGCCGGTGAACCGGCGCATCATTTACAACCGCTGCTCGGCCGACCCGGACGGCCGCCCCTGGAACAAGGAGCGGATGCTGGTGAGTTGGGACCCCGGGACCAAGACCTGGGCCAAAAACGACGTCCCGGACTTCAAGTGGATCGACCCGGCCACCAAAGTCCAGGTGGGCCCGGAGGAGTCGGCCAAGGCCGCTTATATCATGCTGCCCGAGGGCAAGTGCCGCCTCTTTGTGCCCAAGGGCCTCTGCAAAGAAGGCCCTTTCCCGGAACATTACGAGGCCCTGGAGTGTCCCTTCATAAATCCCGTTTCGCCGCAGCAATCCAACCCGGCCATGAAGGTCTGGAAATCGGCCTGGGACAAGGTGGCGGACCTGTGCGACCCCCGCTTCCCGGTGATTGCCACCACCTTCCGGGTGACGGAGCACTGGCAGGCCGGCGCCATGACCCGGAACCTCACCTGGCAGTCGGAGATGATGCCGGAGATGTTCGTGGAGATGAGCCCGTCCCTGGCCAAGGCCAAGGGCATCAATGCCGGGGACTGGGTCCGGGTCAAGAGCGCCCGGGGCGAAGTCCTGGCCCGGGCGGACGTCACCCGCCGGGTGGCCCCCTTCACCTGCGGCAAGCCGGGACAGCAGAACACCGTGGAAATGGTGGCCCTGCCCTGGCATTTCGGCTTCGAGGGTCTGACCACCGGGGGCCCGGACCGCCGCCAGAATTACGCGGCCAACCAGCTGGCCCCCATGGTGGGGGACGCCAACACCATGATCCCGGAATACAAGGTATTCCTGGTGGACATCCAGAAGGCCTGAGCCTGGGAGGGGAGGTTACATGAGCAAAGCCATACTGATCGACACCACCCGCTGCATCGGCTGTCGGGCCTGCCAGGTGGCCTGTAAGAGCTGGAACGTCCTCAAGGGAGAGACGGCCACCTTCAGCGAGAGCTGGAGCAACCCGCGCTTTTTGAGCAGCAATCAATTTAACCGGATCATCTTCCGGGAGATGACCCACCCGGACGGCCAGATAAGCTGGCACTTCATTTCCCGGCGCTGCATGCATTGCAATGACCCGGCCTGCGTCAGTGCCTGCCCGGTGGCGGCCCTGGAAAAACTTCCCAACGGTCCGGTGGTCTATGATGATGGACGTTGTATCGGCTGCCGCTACTGCATGATGGCCTGTCCCTTCCAGATTCCCAAGTTTCAGTGGGAGTCCGCGGTGCCTTTGGTGCGCAAATGCACCTTCTGCGCCGACCGCCAGGCCATAGGCCTGGAGCCGTCCTGCGTCACCACCTGCCCTACCCAGACCCTGTTGTTCGGGGAGCGGGCCGAGCTGGTCAAGGAAGCCCACCACCGCCTCGGCGCCCACCCGGGGCGCTATTGGCCGGAGGTCTACGGGGAGAAAATCGCCGGCGGCACCTCCAAACTCTATCTCACTGCAGTTTCCTTCGAGGAGTTGGGACTGACCCACCGGGGTTTTCGCACCGACCTGGGCGACGTGCCCCAAGGCATCTACGGGCGGCAGTGGATGTCCAAGGTGCCCTTCGTGGCCCTGGCCGTGGGAGGACTGGCGGTGGGACTCCATTATTTTAACAAGCGCCGGGCTGAGGTCGAGGCCGGGGAGCACAAGGAGGAGTAAGCCATGGCCGGTCCCGCAATTGGACAAAAAATGGAAAAGTGGTACCCCGGCATGGGCGAGCTCACCTTTGGCCGAGCCCTTCTCTACATCCTGTTGATGCTGGGGATTATTTCCGGGGTGGTGCGCCTGTTTTTCGGCCTGGGCGCCACCACCAACCTGAGCGACGCCTACCCCTGGGGCCTGTGGATCAGCTTCGACGTCCTGGCCGGCGTGGCCCTGGCCGGCGGCGGCTTCACCATGTCCGCGGCCATCTATATCTTCAACCTGAAAAAATTCGAACCCCTGCTCCGGCCCGCCAAGATCTCGGCGTTTTTAGGCTATCTCATGTTCATCGTCGGGCTCTTCTTCGACCTGGGGCAGCCCTGGCGCATCTGGCACCCCATGGTCATGTGGAACCCCCACTCGGTGCTCTTTGAGGTGGCCTGGTGCGTCATGCTCTACACCACGGTCTTGGGGATAGACATCTTCATCATGGCCCTGGAGCGCTGGCAAAAGGACACCTGGGTGCGCTTCTTCCGGGACATCTACCTGGTCCTGGTGGTGGCCGGCGTCATCCTCTCCACCCTGCACCAGTCTTCCCTGGGGGCCTTGTACCTGCTCTTGCCGGAGAAGATGTCCGACCTCTGGGCCTCCCGGGCTATCGGGCCGCTTTTCTTTACCTCCGCGGTCATCGGCGGCATGAGCGTCATCACCCTGGAAAGCCTCATCAGTTCCTGGGCCTATAAGCGCAAAGCGGAGTTGGACATCCTCTCCTCCCTGGGCAAGGGGCTGGCCGTGGCCTTGCTGATTTACTTCGCCATGAAGGTCACGGACCTTTACGCCCGGGGGGCTACCGTCTGGATAATGGACAAGGCCCACTTCTTCTTCTACCTGGAGCTGTTCGGGACCGTGGCCCTGCCCGCCATCCTGCTGAGCTTCCCGGAGGTGCGCAAGAATGAGAAGGGTCTGCTTACCTGTGCCGGCCTGGCCGCGTTCGGGGTGGTGCTTAACCGCTTCAACGTCAGCCTCACCAGTTACGGGGGCTACCGCCAGTTCAGCTACTTCCCGTCCATGGTGGAGATCATCATCACCGTCTCCCTGTTGGCCGGCGGCATCCTCCTTTTCGACTTCCTGACCAAGAACCTGCCGGTGTACAAGTCGGAACTCACCTGAAGACCTGATGGCAGGAGGGGCCGGGAGCACAGGCTGGAAAGCCTGGGCCACCGGCCCCTTCCTCTCTTCTTCCCCTGACTTTTTTCCGAGGACCGGGGCACACACGCTGTGCCCCTACATTTGGTCTGGACAAGGGGAAAATGGGGCGCTCGGGGGCGGGGGCCCTAGATTTAGGCGAATTGGCTGGCCGCGGCCCTTTAAAATCCCGGCCGGGTGCTTACTCTAAAGGGTGTCGGCTGCCAGCCCCGCTGGAGCCGTAGGGGCGCCCAATTTCTTGCGCCCGAAAGGCGGGCGTGATAAATCACGCCCCTACAATTGTTGCCTCTCGATGGCGACTTGGGATTAGAACTTGCGGAGGTTGAAAATGAAGGGAAAAGTGGGTTTCATGGGTCTGGGAATCATGGGCACGGCCATGGCCAGCAATGTGCTCAAGGCCGGCTACCCCCTCCTGGTGTACAACCGCACCCCGGCCCGGACCGCGCCCCTGGTGCGGCTGGGCGCGGAAGCGGCGGCCAGCCCCCGGGCCCTGGCCCAGGCCGCGGACGTCATTATTGCCATGGTCACCGGGCCCGAGGCCCTAAACGACCTGCTCTTCGGGCCAGAAGGCGCGGCCCAGGCCCTGGGTCCGGACCAGGTCTTCATCCAGATGAGTTCGGTCTCCCCGAGCTACACCCGGGAACTGGCCCGGAAGCTGGAGGCCACCGGCGCGGCCTTCATCGACGCGCCCGTTTCCGGCTCCAAGAAGCCGGCGGAGGAAGGGACCCTGGTCATCCTGGCCGGCGGTGAGCCGGAGCAGGTGGCGGCCGCTACCCCGCTTCTGTCCACCATGGGGAAAAAGGTGGTTTACTGCGGGCCCGCGGGACAGGGCGCCATGATGAAGATGATGATCAACCTGCTCCTGGGCCTGATGATGGAGGGGTTCGCCGAGGCCCTGAACTTCGGCAAGGCGGGCGGACTGGACTTTGACGCCATGCTGGAGGTGGTTTCTTCCGGGCCCTTGAACTGCGGCCTCTACCAGATGAAGGCGGAGCCCCTGCGCCGGGGCGACTTTCCCCCCGCCTTCCCCTTGAAACACATGACCAAGGACCTGAAGTTCCTGGTGGACACCGCGTATGAGACGGGCGCGTCCATGCCCGTGGGGCATTTGCTGCTGCACCTCTACCGCCTGGGCGTCTCCCAGGACCTGGGGGACCTGGACGTCGCGGCAATCAGCCGGGTGCTGGAGACGATAGGTCAGAAGTGGGGGGCGGAGAAGGATTGATTTGGGGGAGGGGGCTAAGGGCCGGCAGCGCCGGCGTCTCTGCCGGCGAACCGCTAATCCCCTCCGCCAAGCTCCCACCCCTTGTCCCCATAAGGTGCAAAAAAGGGGCGGCGCAGGCGCGGGGGAGGCCTTTTGGCGGGCACGGAGGCCCGCCCCACCAATCCCTTAGGGGCAAGGCGTGCCTTGCCCGGGTAATGTTGGGGAGTTGAGCCGTTAGTTGGATAATTTCCTAACGGCTGACTGCTCACCGCTCAAATCATCCATACTTCCCGGTGATGTAGTCCTCGGTGCGGGTGTCCGTGGGGCGGGTGAAGATTTGGGGGGTGGGGCCGAATTCCACCAGCTCCCCCAGGTACATGAAGCCGGTGTCGTCGCTCACCCGGGCCGCCTGCTGCATGTTGTGGGTGACGATGATGATGGTGTAGTGGGCTTTCAGCTCCCGCATCAGGTCCTCGATGCGCAAGGTCGCCAGGGGGTCCAGGGCCGAGCAGGGCTCGTCCATCAAGAGAACCTCCGGCTCCACCGCCAGGAGGCGGGCGATGCACAGCCGCTGCTGCTGCTCCTCGGTGAGGGCCAGGGCCGGGGTGGCCAGGCGGTCTTTCACTTCCTCCCACAACTGCACGGCGGTGAGGGATTTTTCCAGGAGTTCCTGGAGCTCCCGCCGGGACGGCCGGCCGTGGAGGCGGGGGCCGTAGACCACGTTCTCAAAAATGGACAGGGGAAAAGGGTTGGGCCGCTGGAAGACCAGGCCCACCTTTTTGCGGAGCTGCGTGAGGTTGACCCCCGGGGCGTAAATGTCCTCACACATAACGATGATTTCTCCGGTGATGCGCACCCCCTCGATGAGGTCGTTCATGCGGTTGAGCACCCGGAGCAGGGTGGATTTGCCGCAGCCCGAGGGGCCGATGAGCGCGGTGATGGTCCGGGACTTGAAGGCGGCGTCAACGTCAATGAGGGCGTGGAAATCCCCGTAAAAGAGGTTGAGACGCCGCATGGTGATAATTTCTAGGGGGCAAACAGGGATCTGGTTATCCGAAGCGGCCGGAGATATAGTCATCGGTGCGCTTGTCTCTGGGCACGGTGAAGACCTGTTGGGTGTCCCCCACCTCGATGAGGCGGCTCATGAGGAGAAAGGCCACCCGGTCCGTAGCCCGGGCGATCTGCTTGGTGTTGTTGCTCACCAGGATGATAGTATAATTTTTTTTCAACTGGAACAGGGTTTCTTCAATTTTGGCGGTGGAGATGGGGTCGAGACCGCTGGTGGGCTCATCCAGGAGGATGACTTCGGGCTCCATGGCCAGGGTGCGGGCCAGGCACAGGCGCTGCTGCTGGCCGCCGGAGAGCTTCAGGGCCGAGTCCTGAAGGCGGTCCTTGACCTCGTCCCAGAGCTGGGCGGACTTGAGCGCGGCTTCGGCCAGGGCCGCCAGCTCTTCCTTATCTTTTTTCCCCGCCAGGCGGGGGGCCAGGGTGAGGTTCTCCATAACGGAGCGGGGCAGGGGCACGGGCTTGCTCAGGACCAGCCCCACCCGGCGGCGCAGGGCCACCAGGTCGCAGTCCGGGGCCAGGATATCCAGACCGCCCAGCCAGGCCTGCCCCTCCACCCGGGCCCCGGGGATGAGGTCGCTCATGCGGTTCAGGACCCGGAGCAGGGTGCTCTTGCCGCTCTTGGCCGGGCCCATGAGGCCGAAAATTTCCCGTTCCCTAACCTCCAGGGAGATGTCCTCCAGGGCCTGAAAGTCCCCGTAGAAGAAGGAGAGGTGCTCCAGGTGGAGTTTGGTTTGGGGTTTTTGGTTCATAAATTATATTGCGGGTGCGGGACTGGTTAACCCTTCAGTGCACCATACCCATTCATAGTTCTCTATCTCCGGCCAGGTCTTGAAGGGATTATTGAGAATATAATTCGTCTTCTCAAGAAACTCCGCTTCATCCCGCACTATCCGGTCAAAATATTCATCCTGCCAGAGGGAACCGTGTCGCTTAAATTCTCGTTGGAGTCTATGTGCAGTGTAAGACTTCCATGAATGGATTATCTTATGCAAGGTGTGGTGACCATTGAGTTTTATTAATAGATGCATATGGTTATGCATCACCACATAGGCGATTAATTCATATTTTTCCTCATCAAAAAATCTTAAGGCCGAAACTATTGCTCCACGCTCTGCAGAAGTCAGCTCATGCTGGGAAGGATGCAAGCGCCAAGTGACGAAATAGACTGAATCAACCAATCGCCAATGAGGAAGTCTTCTTCTATAAATAAAGAATTCTTTTTTACCTTTCTCGCTCATAAAGGGTTCTGAACCTCTTTATATTACCGGCCAATAACCAAAAATTAAGGAATTTGGTGGGGCGGGCCTCCGTGCCCGCCAAAATTTGCATAATGTAAAATAGCGTTTTAAGGTCTTAAGATGGATTGATATGGTACATTCCTTTCTATGGCAATCAATCGGGGTTGTGAGGTTAGGCGGGCACGGAGGCCCGCCCCACCAAAGAAAAAGTAATTGAAAGAGGACATAAAAAATTATGTGCAAACGAAAAGGGAGTCTCCTATAACTATAAAATTCTCTTGTCCTTCTTGTCTATGCATAAAGAAAAAAAGATTGGTGGGGCGGGCCTCCGTGGCCGCCAAAGATTGCATATAGTGTAAGGAAGCACTAATCGCCAATGATCTTATTTACAAGCGCCATAGATATGGTTGGGATTGCATGACCTCTTATTTTCTAAGTAATTTATTTGTCATTGTAAGGTTAGGCGGGCACGGAGGCCCGCCCCACCACAATACTTAGTTCAGGAGTACCGGCGCATGAGGCGCTGCATGAGGCTGTAGGCCGTCAGGTTGATGAGGAGGATGGAAATGACCAGGACCGCGGCGGTGCCGTAGGCGTTGGGCATGGAGAGGCCCTCCCGGGCCAGGATGTAGAAGTGCACCGCCATGGTGCGGCCGGAGTCGAAGATGGACAGGGGGGTGCGGAGAGCCGCGCCGGCGGTGAACAGGAGTACCGCGGTCTCCCCCAGGGAGCGCCCCACGCTGAGCATGACGCCGGTGGTGATGCCCGGCAGAGCGCTGGGGAGCACGATGCGGGTGATGGTCTGCCACTGACTCATCCCCAGGGAATAACAGGCCAGGCGGTACTCCTGGGGCACGGCCTTGATGGCCTCCTCGGAGGTGCGGATGATGATGGGCAGGACCATGATGGCCAGGCTCAGGCCGCCGGAGAGGATGGACCAGCCGAAGCCCAGCTTCATGACGAAGAGCACGAACCCGAAGAGGCCGAGGATGATGGAGGGCACCCCGGCCAGGCATTCGGCCCCGAAGCGGATGATGCGGGTGGCGACACCCTCCCGGGTGTATTCCGTGAGGTAGATGGCGGTGCCTACTCCCAGGGGCGAGGCGATGAGGATGGCCAGGGCGGTGATGTAAGCCGTGGCCACAATGGTGGAGAAGATGCCGCCGGCCCGCCCCATGTCCTGGGGGTCCTGGAAGAGGAACAAAGGCGTCACCTGGGGCAGGCCCTTCACGGAGATGTCCACGATGATGAAGACCAGGATGAGCAGGGTGAAGGACGTAAGGGCCCACAGCAGGCTCTTCATGAGGCGCTGGGCGAGAACCGGGTCCAGGCGCACTATTCCTCTACCTCCGCCGGGTGATGAGGGTGGCGCTGAGATTCAGCAGCATGATGATGACAAAAAGCACGATGCCCGTGGCAAAGAGGGCCTCCCGGTGGCGGCCCGCGGCATAGGCCAGCTCGAGAGCGATGTTGCTGGTGAGGGTGCGCACCGGGTCCAGGATGGAGGTGGGGAGCTGCAGGGCGTTGCCGGCCACCATGATGACCGCCATGGTCTCCCCTACGGCCCGGCCCATGCCCAGGATGACGGCGGTGATGATGCCGCTGGACGCGGCGGGCAGCACCACCCGGCGCACCGTCTGCCAACGGGTGGCCCCCAGGGCGATGGAGCCCTCCCGGTAGATGTCCGGCACCGCGGTGAGCGCGTCGATGGAGATGCTGATGACCGTGGGCAGGATCATGATGCCCAGGATGACGGAGGCGGCCAGGAGAGAGAGGCCGGGTCCGCCCAGGTGTTCCCGGATGAGGGGCACCAGCCAGACGACGCCTAAAAAGCCGTAGACCACGGAGGGGATGCCGGCCAGCAACTCCAGGGCCGGCTTCAGCACCCGGCGCACCCGCGCCGGCGCGAACTCCGCCAGGGTGATGGCGCAGCTCAGGCCCAGGGGCACCCCCAGGAGCAGGGCCCCGAGAGTCACCAGGATGGAGCTGACGATCATGGCGAAGATGCCGAAGTGGCCCTTGGTGGGGGCCCAGTGGGTGGAGAAGATGAAGTCCTTGAGGCCGGTGTGGACGATGAGGGGCAGGCCCTCCATGAAGATGAAGACGGTGATGAGGACCAGCGAGCTCACCGCGGACAGGGCCAGCAAAAACAAGACCCGTTCGATGAACTTGCCCTGGGTCCTCATTTGATCCCCACCAGCCCCTCGGCTTCCAGCAGGTGCTGGCCCTGGGGGCTCAAGACAAAGTCGATGAAGGCTTTGCAGGGGCCCGCGGGCGGCTCCTTGCTTACCAAATGCAAACGGCGCACCAGGCGGTATTTCTTCTCCTTGATATTCTCCCGGGTGGGGAGCACCCCGTCAATGGCCAAGGCCTTGACCTGCTCGTTCACCAGGCCGGCGGAGATGTAACCGATGGAGTGCGGGTCGCCGGCCACGATCTCCCGCACCGAGCCGTTGGAGTCCTGGACTAGGGCCCCGGGGGTGATTTCCTTCTGGCCCATGACCAGTTGTTCAAAGGCCTCCCGGGTGCCGGAGCCCTCTTCCCGGGTGATGATGTCGATGGGGTGGGGCTTGAGCCCCAGGGGGCCCCAGTCCGTCAGTTGGCCCTCAAAGATACGCCGGATGTCCTCCAGGCGGATATTGGTCAAGGGATTGCTGGGGTGGACGATAACGGCGATGCCGTCGTAGGCGATGGGGATATCCTGCAGATTTTTCTCTGGGCCCACCAACTCCCGGGAGGAGGCCCCCAGCTCCGCGGCGCCCTGGGAGGCGGCAAAGATGCCGGCGCTGGAGCCCCCGCCCTGGACGTCGATGCGCATCTCGGGGTGCTGGTGCATGTAAATCTCCGCCAGTTTTTCGGCAAAGGGCTGCACCGAGGTGGACCCGGCGACGCAGACGTGGCTAGGGGAGCCGGAGCTGCCCCGGCAGCCGCCGGCGGCCAAGAGGGCGGCCAGGAGAAAACAACAGGAGAAAATCGCCAGAGCCCCGGGCCGCAGTGGGCCCCGGGCGGGGTGGGAGCCCCCGGGGGAATTCCTCTTGCTGGAATGCGGCATATCTTGAAGGTTAAGGCGCACTTAAGTCGGGGCAGGTCCTGGCAAGTCCCTCCCTATTATTTCAGAATGGCCACAAACTGCAACCTTAAAGAGGCAGGGGAGGGCGTTCGGGGTTATAATGCGGTGGAGCCGCCCTGGCTCACCTTAAGCCCATGCCTGAGGTTAACCAGCCCTCCTGCTCTTTCTGGGAACACCGCCGCTTCCAGGAGTTCGCCCGCGGCCTGGTGCGCCTGCCGGAGCCGGGGGAGGGCCCCTTGGACCACCTGCTGCCCGAGGCCCGCTGGCAGGAGGTGCTGGGCGCGGCGGCAGACCCGGAAGCTTACCTGGCGGCCCTGTCCCAGGCTACCGGGGTCTATTTCTTTCCCTCCCGGGAGTGGGTGCCCCGGTTGCTGCGGTATCTCCGGTTTCTCAGGGTTACCCGGCTGCTGGAGGCCGGGGCCGGCCGGGGCTATCTCACCGCGGCCCTGGCGCCCCTGGCTACAGCCGCGGGCCTGGAGTTTCGGGCCGTGGACCGGGGCGACGGGGAGTTCGCCGCGGGGCTGCCGGTGTACCGGGGGGTGAGGAGGGGGGACGCGTTCGAAATAGTCCTGGACTTTCAGCCTCAGGTGGTGCTCTACGGCTGGCCGCCGCCGGGGCAGTCCCTGGCCCCCCTTTGCCAGGCCCCCTTTCTGCATTATCTTATGGTGGTGGGCGAGGCCGGCGGGGGTGCCACCGGCGCCCGGGAGGACTGGGAAAGGCTGCCGCACCGGGACTCCCAGGCCCTGAGCCGCTACGGCCGGGGCCGCACCGGGCTTAAGCGCCATCGGGTCACGGTTTTTTACGGGCCCGGGAGGAGAAATTTTGCGGCAGGTTGAGGAAGGAAATGAACATGACGGACCGTATGCCCGTCATCGTGGAAGAGGAGTGCATTGCCTGCGGCGCTTGCGAGGAGATCTGCCCGGAGGTCTTCCAGGTGAACGAGTCCCTGGGGTTCGCCCAGGTCATCAACCCCACCGGGGCGCCGGACGAGAAGATCCAGGAGGCCCTGGACAACTGCCCGGTACAGTGCATCCACTGGTCCGACGAAATGAGCTAACCGCGGCATTTTAAGAAAATCAAAGACTGGGGAGGAAAAATGGCCCAGCGGGTGCCGGTAATCGATATCGAGGAATGCATTGCCTGCGGCAACTGCGAGGCGGTGTGCCCCGAGGTTTTCCGCCTCAACGAGGTCCTGGGGCATTCGGAGGTCATCAACCCCACGGGCGCGGCCGCAGACAAAATCCAGGAGGCCATCGACCAGTGCCCGGTGCAGTGCATCCACTGGGAAGAGGAGTAGAGGAGTAGCTGAAATTACGCCTAAATAATAGAGGGGGACGTCTTTTGTCCTGACCAATCCCTCCTCCCCGGGTGGGAGGGGGCCAAAATATGCCACCCCCACCCTGACCCTCCCCCCTCAAGGGGGAGGGAGAAATCTGCCTAACGTGGATAGGCCGTTTCGTGGGCAAGGTGAGTTATGGCGAGCACTAGCAGGGACGTGCCATTTGGCGTCAATTATGATAGAGATAGCCCAAGGCCCAAGGCCGGCTAATGGGCGGCAACGGAGTTAAACGCAGCATGACGGAGACCCGTAAGCTCTTCGGCACCGATGGGGTGCGGGGGGTGGCCAACGTCCACCCCATGACCGCGGAAGTGGCCCTTAAGTTGGGGCGGACCCTGGCCTACGTCATCAAATACGGCCCCAGCCGGGCGCGCATCGTGGTGGGCAAGGACACCCGGCTGTCCGGCTACCTGCTGGAGTACGCCACCGTGGCCGGCATCTGCTCCATGGGGGTGGACGCGCTCTTAACCGGGCCCCTACCTACCCCGGGCATTGCCTTCATCACCACCTCCATGCGGGCCGACGCCGGGGTGGTCATTTCCGCGTCCCACAACCCCTACCAGGACAACGGCATCAAGTTTTTCTCCGGCAACGGCTTCAAGCTCCCCGACGACCTGGAGGCCAAGATTGAGGAGCTCATGACCCATCCGGGGGTGGAGGAGGCCCGCCCCACGGCCACCGAGGTGGGCCAGGCTTTCCGCATCGACGACGCCCAGGGGCGCTACATTTCTTTTCTCAAGAGCACCTTTCCCAAGGAGCTGGAGCTGGACGGCCTGAAGATCGTGGTGGACTGCGCCCACGGGGCCACCTACCGGGTGGCGCCCGCGGTCTTGGGCGAACTGGGGGCCGAGGTCATCCCCATCGGCGTGCGCCCCAACGGCCGGAACATCAACCGCATGTGCGGCGCTACCCACCCCGAGGGCATGGTAAGCCTGGTGAAGCGCCAGCGGGTCGACCTGGGGATCGCCTTTGACGGGGACGGCGACCGCTGCATCATGGTGGACCACGAAGGCCAAATCGTGGACGGCGACCATCTCCTGGCCATCTGCGCCCGGGACCTGCACAAACGGGAGCGGCTGCGCCGCAAAACGGTGGTGGGCACGGTCATGAGCAACCTGGGCCTGGAAATGGCCCTCAAGGGCATGGGCCTGAAATTGCTCCGGGCCCCGGTGGGGGACCGCTACGTGGTGGAGGCCATGCGGGAAGGCGGCTACAACCTGGGGGGCGAGCAGTCGGGGCACCTGGTCTTCCTGGACCACACCACCACCGGGGACGGCATCCTCACGGCGCTGCGGGTCCTGGCGGTAATGCTGCGGGAGGAAAAACCCCTGGCGGAGTTGGCCCGGGTCATGGAGACCTACCCCCAGACCCTGGTGAACGTGCGGGTCCGGGAAAGAAAGGATTTGCAGAGCCTGGCCCCGGCCCGCCAGGCCATGGCCGCGGCGGAGAAGCGCCTGGGGCCCAAGGGCCGCCTGCTGGTGCGCTATTCCGGCACCGAGCCGGTGCTGCGCATCATGGCCGAAGGGGAGGAGGCGCGACTCATCCAGGAGGTGGCCCAGGACCTGGCCCAAACCCTGGAGACTCTTTTGGCCTGAGGGGAAGACCATGCTGGTGGTTATGGACGTGGGCAACACCAACACCGTCATCGGGGTCTACGACGGGGACACGCTGCTGAGCGACTGGCGCATCCGCACGGAAAAAGAAGCCACCATCGACGAGCTGGGGATCCTGCTCAGGAATCTCTTCCAGGCCCAGGGGCTGACGCTCACGCCCGGGACCGAACTCATCATCTCCTGCGTGGTGCCGCCCATGGTCAACACCCTGGAGGGCTTCGCCCTCCGGTACCTCAACGTCAAGCCCCTGTGGGTGGGCCCGGGCATCAAGACGGGTATGCCTATCTACTATGACAATCCCCGGGAGGTGGGGGCGGACCGCATCGTCAACGCGGTGGCCGCCTACGAACAGGTGCACGGTGCGGTCATCGTGGTGGACTTCGGCACCGCCACCACCTTTGATGTGGTCTCCAAACAGGGTGAGTACCTGGGCGGGGCCATCGCCCCGGGGGTGATGATCTCCTGCGAGGCCCTGTTTCTCAAGGCCTCGAAACTCCCCCGGGTGGAGATTTTCGTCAAGCCCAAGAGCATCATCGCCAAGGACACCATCAGCAGCATGAACGCGGGCATCATTTACGGCTACGTGGGGCTGGTGGACGGCATCGTCCACCGCATCAAGGAAGCCCTGGGAGACAAGTCCAAGGTCATCGCCACCGGCGGCCTGGCCTGCCTCATCGCCTCGGAGACCAAGAGCATCGATGTCGTGGATGATTACCTCACCCTGAAGGGGTTGAAGATCATCTTTGAGCGCAACCGCCCCCGCCAGGAGCGGGTCCGGGGAAGCGCATGAGCTCGGAGGCAGGCATCGGCCGCCGCTACCTGGCGGAAACCCGGTATACCCGGGAAGGCCTGGGAGAGGCGGGCCGGTCCTACCCCCGGGCCCCTCTTTATAAGGAATATGCCGGCGCCCGGCGCCGTATGGTCCTGAACCCTGAGGCCGGGCGGGCCGGCGCCGACCTGTGGCGGTGCCTGCAGGAGCGCCGCTCCCAGCGCCGCTACCGGGAGCGCGCCTTGACCCAGGACGAGCTGGCGGCGCTGCTGTGGGCCACCCAGGGGGTCACCCGGGTGGCCGGCAACTTCCTCTTCCGGGCCGCGCCCTCCGCCGGAGCTCTCTACCCGGTGGAGACGTACCTCGCGGTGCACCGGGTGGCGGACCTGGAGCCGGGCATCTGGCACCTGGAGGTGCCGGACTTCTCCCTGGCCCTTCTCCAGGAAGGTGACTTTCGCAGGGAGCTGACGGCCGCGGGGCTGTCCCAGGGTTTTCTGGGCCAGGCCGCGGCGGTCTTCATCTGGACCGGGGTCTTGAACCGGGCCAGGTGGAAGTACCGGGAGCGGGCCATCCGCTATATTTTTTTGGACGCGGGCCACCTGTGCCAGAACCTGATGCTGGCCGCCACCGCCCTGGGCCTGGGCTGCTGCCCGGTGGGGGCCTTCTTTGACGGCGAGGTAGAGGCCCTGGTGGGCGCGGACGGCGTGGAAGAGGTGGCCTTATACCTGGCGGCCGTGGGGCCGCTGTGATACCGTTTTCAGTTTTCGGTTTTCAGTTTTCGGTTAAAATAAAAAATATTATCAATGAGATGCATAATCAGTTTGTAACATCTGAAATGGAACCGAGAAAATCTGAGGCGGGGCCGCGGAAGGAGTCTCGAGGCCCCGAGAACATGGAGGACATGGAATGAGGCGCTGGATGGTGGCGGCACTGCTGTTAACCTGCCTGGTTCTCTTAAGCGCGACCGGGTACGCGGCCGGTCCTACTGCGGAGGAAAAAGCGAAAGAGCTCACCGCCAAGGCGGCCCGGGACTATCTGCAGAGCGGCTTGATTCTCGCGGGAGAGGGCCGGGATGCCGAGGCGGTGAAATCCTTCCAACAGGCCATCGCCCTGGCACCCAATTGGGCCGAGGCGCACAGTCTCCTGGGCAGCGCCCTGGGCCGGGCCGGCAACGACCGGGAGGCCGAGGCGGAACTGCGCAAGGCCGTGCAACTCCAGCCGGACTATGCCGAGGGCTACTATGCCCTGGGGGTTTTTCTGAAGGAGCGGCACCGGGACCAGGAGGCCCAGGAGGCCTTCAACAAGGCCAAGCAGCTGGCGCGCTGAGGAGCCGGGAAGGGCCCCGCCATCCCGCGGGGCTCAAGAAATGAAGAGCACCAGGCGGTTTTTGCGGTCCGGGGTGCGGTAGTAGATGAGGCTGTCCGCCAGCTGCTGCAGCTGCTGCAGGTGGGGGTTGCCGCCGCCGGGGTCGCGGTTGCCGGGGTCTTGGGCCCCCTGGTAATTAAGGGGATTGTGGGGCGGCGCGTCGTCCTCGAAAATCAGACGCAGCCGGGGACCTTGCTCCTCCAGGACCACGGCGATGGAGCCGGGCTGGCCCCGCCGGTAGGCGTGGCTTAGCACGTGGTGGAAAATCTTCCGGGCGGCCCGCTCCAGGGAACTCCGCCGGGCCGCGGCCAGGTTCCGTTCCTCTGACCACTGCTGGATAAAATCCAGGAGCAGCTTCAGGTTCTCCTGGCGGTTGCTGAGGGTGAGGGTGGCAGCCGGCATAAACTAAGCCTGGGGCCCTTTTTTCCGGGCCTGGGGCGGCAGAAACCGGTCCCGCTCACTGAAGATGCAGCCGCAATACTGCTGCCGGTACAGGCCCAGCTCCCGGGTCCGGCCCCGGCCCTGCTCCCAGCCCACACGGAAGTCTTCGTAGTAAAAGGGAATCCCCACCTCCCGCTCTGCCTGCCGGGCCACCTCCCGGACGAGCTCGTGGTCCTGGTACTTGCTGTAAAGCAGGGTGGTGGTGAAGGCCGCAAACTTGCCGGCCCGGGCCACCCGGGCCGCGGCCAGGAGGCGCTGATAGTAGCAGAGACGGCAGCGCTCCCCCTCCCGGAAGGCCACGGCCCGGAAGAACCCTTCCAGGTCGTAGGTGCGGTCCCAGATGACCGGCAGTTTCACCTTCTCCACCAAAGTCTCCAGGGCCTGGGCGCGGCGCTCAAACTCCTGGTAGGGCTGGATGTTGGGGTTGAAAAAGAAGCCACGTAGCGCGTGGCCGGCCCCGGTCAAAGCCTCCACCGGGTAGACGGCGCAGGGCGCGCAGCAGATGTGCAGCAGGATCTTCATCTCCTCCCCGGGTAGCCCATCACCCCCTGCACGGTCTGGCCCAATTCCCCGATATTGGCCACCATGGTCACCCCGGCGCGGGTAAGGGCCGCGATCTTGTCCGCGGCCTTGCCGCTGCCCCCGGAGATGATGGCCCCGGCGTGGCCCATGCGCTTGCCCGGCGGCGCGGTCTGGCCGGCGATGAAGGCCACCACCGGCTTGGAGACGTTCTGCTCAATGAAGGCCGCGGCCTCTTCTTCCGCGGTGCCGCCGATTTCGCCGATGAGCACCACCCCCTCGGTATCGGGGTCTTCTTCAAAGAGCTTGAGCAGGTCGATGAAGTTGGTGCCGATGATGGGGTCGCCGCCGATGCCAACGCAGGTGCTCTGGCCGATACCCAACAGGGTCATCTGGTGCACGGCCTCGTAAGTGAGGGTGCCGCTTCTTGACACCAGGCCCAGGGGGCCAGGCAGGTGGATGTGCCCGGGCATGATGCCCACCTTGGCCTGGCCCGGGGAGATGATGCCCGGGCAGTTGGGGCCGATGAGGCGCACGTCCGTGCCCTGAAGCGCGGCCGCAACCTTCACCATCTCCAGGGTGGGGATGCCCTCGGTGATGCAAACGATGACCCTGACCCCGGCGGCCGCGGCTTCTAAAATCGCGTCCGCGGCAAAGGCCGGGGGGACAAAGATGAGGGAGGTGTTGGCCCCCGTGTCCTTGACCGCCTGGGCCACGGTATTGAAGACCGGGACGTCGTCCAGCTTCTGGCCGCCCTTGCCCGGGGTCACGCCGGCCACCACCTTAGTGCCGTAGTCCCGGCAGGCCCGGGCGTGGAAGGAGCCCTCCTTGCCGGTGATGCCCTGGACCACCACCCGCGTGTCGTTATTCACCAAAACGCTCATGATCACCTTTCTTCAGGGATACATTCCCAAATATACCAGATTAGTAGATTGGCCGCCGGTCTTCCGACCACCTGGCCCGCTAAACCTGGGACCGTGACTGTTTTCCCCCCTGTTCTAAAGGGGGGTCAGCGGGGATTTTGAAATCCCCCTAAATCCCCCTTTTTCAAAGGGGGACTTTATGCCTCGGCGATTTTAATCTCGTTCCCAAGCCTTTCTTGGAAACTAGCATAAGGGGGATTTTTTAGAGGCGCGGCGCTCCTCTTAAAATTCCCGGGCCAGAGGTTCTCGTAGCCGCTCCCCCGCCAGCCGCGGCCCCGGCCCCGTTCGTCGGCTTTGGGGGTGGCCAGGAAGGGGATATAGAGAAGCAGAAAGACCGTAATCAAAAAGGCCCAGGCTACCCGGCGGCGCAGCTTGGGGTCCGGGAGCAACCTCTCATAGAGCCCCAGGATCATTTGCCAGTGGAGGATGAGGTGCACGGTGAGGACGCCCACCAGGACCAGGGCCAGGTAGAAGTGCAGGTCCCCCCAGTCGTGGCGGTCCCAGCCCAGCCAGGTGAGCTCCACCGGCCGGCCGTAGGTCGCCCGGGCCACCCGGCCGGGCACCAGGACGTACCTCATGAGCAGGCCCAGGCCGGCCAGCCCCGCCAGGCACAGGAACATCAGGGCGTCAAGGACGAAGTTGAGTCTGGGCTTGTCCATTTCACTTGGGCCAGCGCGCGCCCTGGCCTTGGGGATAAACCCCGGAAGGCTGCCTGGCCGGGGCTTCCCTTTTCTGGGCGCTCCAGAGGGGGACGCCCTGGTCATCCCGGAGCTTCAGGATCTGGTTCCCTTTTCTTACCTCCTGGGCAATGAGGGCCGGCTTCCCCTGCACCGTGATTCGGGAGCCCCGCACCTGAATGCGGTCCAGGTCGGCAATTTTCACCCCTTGCTGGTCGATGTAGGGATGGGGTCCCAGGAACACCGGCAGGGTTTCCGACTCGGTCTTCAGGGTCAACTGCACCCGCTGGGGCAGGCTTCCCGGGGGCGGGGGCGGAGTGATGGAGACCACCAGGCCGCTCACCGTCTCCACGGTCTTGGGATCATACAGGGCGGTGCCGGGGCCCGCGCCTTCGCCCGCCTTTTCCCCGGGCTGGGCCAGGGAAGCCGGAGCCAGGGCCAGGATCAGGATTATCACTAGCCACGGTAGATTCAGCCTTTTCATAGCGCCACCTCTTTTAAGCTAGACAGCATTTCGGGCACAGCACGCTGTGCCCCTACAGTTACGAGGGTATAGTACGCTGTGCCCCTACAGGGAAAATGCTCTTATGCGGGCACAGCACGCTGTGCCCCTACAGTTACGAGGGCATAGTACGCTGTGCCCCTACAGGGCAACTCCACTTCTCACCCCACCAGGGCGGCTACCTTCTGGGCCGCGTCCCGCATGTCGGTGGCCACGGTGAACTTGAGGCCGGAGGTTTGCAGGATTTCCCGGCCCTGCTCCACGTTGGTCCCCTCCAGGCGGACGATGATGGGTACCTTGACCTGCACCGTCTTCACCGCCTCCACCACGCCGTTGGCCAGGACGTCGCAGCGCAGGATGCCCCCGAAGATGTTGATGAGCACCCCCTTGACGTGGGGGTCGGCCAGCAGGATGCGGAAGCCGTTGGTGACCATCTCCGCGGAGGCGCCGCCGCCCACGTCCAGGAAGTTGGCGGGTTCCGCGCCCGCGGCCTTGATCAGGTCCATGGTGGCCATGGCCAAGCCGGCGCCGTTCACCATGGCCCCCACGTTGCCGGTGAGGCGGATGTAATTCAAGTGGTGCTTGCGGGCCTCAAACTCCAGGGGGTCCATCTCCTCGGGGTCTTCCAGGGCGGCCAGGTCCTGGTGGCGGAACAGGGCGTTGTCGTCCAGGTTGATCTTGGCGTCCAGGGCCAGCAGCTCCCCGCCTTTGGTGACCACCAGGGGGTTGATTTCCGCCAGGGACAGGTCCAGGGCCACGAACAGGCGGTAGAGGTTGTCGATGAGTGCGGCAGCGGGCCGGAGCAGGTGGGGGTCGAGACCCACCCCGAAGGCGAGATTCCGGGCCTGGTAGGGCATGCAGCCCAGGGCCGGGTCCACTGCCTCCTTGACGATGAGCTCGGGGGTCCGGGCCGCCACCTCCTCGATCTCCATGCCCCCCGCGGCGCTCATCATGATGACGGGCCGGGCCAGGGCCCGGTCCACCACTATCCCTAAGTAGAGCTCCCGGGCGAGGTCCTGGGCCTGCTCCACCAGGACTTTGCTCACCAGGCGGCCTTCGGGGCCCGTCTGGGGAGTGACGAGGGTCATGCCCAGTATCTGGCGGGCGCGATCCTCCACTTCTTCCGGGGTGGCCGCGGTCTTGATGCCGCCCCCCTTGCCCCGGCCGCCGGCGTGGATCTGGGCCTTGACCACAAAGGGGCCCTCGGCCAGCTCCTCCGCCACCCGGCGGGCTTGCTCCGGGGTTTCCGCCACCTGCCCCGGAGGCACGGGTACCCCGAATTTGCGGAGAAGTTCTTTGCCCTGGTATTCGTGAATCTTCATGGGAAACCCTTCCTTTAAGAACCTAGAGGCAGAATCAGAGGCTCATTCAATATAATCCAACCGGGTTGGAGGTCAAAAGAAAATTGCCCGAGCCGGGATGGCCTTAAGAATCAGGCCGGTTCGTGCTCCTCCGGGGGGTTCAGGTCCGGGGGAGGCCAGGGTGCGGCCCCTTCCGGCAGGGGCACCGAGACCTCCGCCAGCTGTTGTTGTAAGGAGAGGGCCTGGGCCTGATAGGCCGGGTCCTCCAGCAAATTGGTGGTCTCCCCGTAGTCTTCCTTCAGGTTATAGAGCTCCCGGCGGCCGTCGGTCCACTTGATGAGCTTGTGCAACTCGGCGTCGATGAGGCTGATGCAGGGCTGGGTGTAGTCCGGGGGCCGGGTCCGGGAGGAGAGCCGCCGCACCAGGAAGGAGGTGTCCAGGTTCTCCACCAGGGCGAAGTCCCGGCCCGGGTCCAAGAGGGACCGGGAGCTCTCCGGCGCCGGCAGGGGCGCGCCGGTTATTTCCAGCAAGGTGGCAAACAGGTCGTGGAGCTGCACCAGATGGGTTGATTCCCCTGTCAAGTTCAGGGCCGCGGGATACTTGATAATTAAAGGGATGTGAATCTGCTCGTTGTAAATGCAGAAGAAGTGGCCCTGGTGGCCGTGCTCCCCGAAGCCCTCGCCATGGTCCGCGGTGACAATGAACATGGTGTCGTCTTTTAAGCCGAGATGCTCAATAAAGGTATAGAGATTGAACAGGCGGTCATCCAGGTAGGCAATCTCCTGTTCGTACAACAATTGCAACGGGGTGTCTTCTTTTTCCCCCATGGTGAGGGCATTTCTAAATCTCGGAGGCGGGTTGTAAGTGACGTGGCATTCCATGAAATTGATGAAGATGAAGAAAGGGCCGCGGCGATTTTGTTTGATGAATTTCTTGGCGAGGCACAGGGACCTTTCCGTGGCGTGGTACGACTTTTTGAGGATATTCCCCCAGTACTGCCGGTAAATCCGGTCCACCAAATGTTTGAAGGGATAAGAATAATATTTGTTCTCAAAGGCGGTCTGGAAAATCAGCCGGACTTCATCCAGGTTGCCTCTGAGAGAGTCCATGCGGGAGCGGATGGACTGGCGCAGTTCCTGGTGGCGATCGGTGTTGAACAGGGTTTCCATCTCCAAGAAATAGTCAAAGCCGGTGTGAAAATTATAGCGGCGGGAAATGGCCAGGTTGCTGGAGATGCCCAGGGTGCGGTAGCCGGCCTGTTGCAAAATTTTCGGCAAGACGTAGTAGTTCCCCGGAAATTCGCCCTCCGCGTTGATGCAGCCGTGCTGGGCGGGATACAAGCCGGAGAACAGGGAGACGTGGGACGGCAGGGTCCAGGGCGCGGGGGCAAAGCAGTGCCGGTAAAGGAGGCCCTCCGCGGCAATGCGGGCCAGCCCCGGGGTAGTCTCCCGGTAGTGGCCGTAAGCGGAGCACCTCTTGGCCCCCACCGAGTCCATGATGATCAGGATAATGTTGGGCTGCGCGACCTTCATGAGCCTCTCGGGTCTCGGTCCATCTGGCCGGGTGCAGGAATCGTCCGGAGTGAGAGCGCGCCGTGTCTTAAGGACGATTCCCCGAAGGCCTAGAGTGGCAACTGGAGGGTATAGGGCTGCCCCGTATCCTTGTCCTTCAACTGCAGTCGCAAGGCCTGGGGGACGCCGGCTTCCCGGGGGAAGAGGATGACCCCGAAGGCCAGCTCCCCGGGCTTGATGGGCATGTTCCTGAGGTTGCGGCGGTTGAGGTCGTCGGTGATGGTGCGGGGCACCTGGGTCTCGGTGGCCCCGCGGACCCCGCCCACGACCCCGCCCGCGGCGGCGCCCATGGCCGTACCCCGCATGGCGTACTCTCCGGCGCCATGTCCGGCCACCACCCCCACGGCCGCGCCCAGGAGGGCCCCGGTGGCCGCACCCAGCAGGCCGCCCTGGGCCACACCCTTAACCGTCTCCGGCAGCCTGGTGGCGCTCTGCACCCGGCCATAGGCCTCCGTGTCCGAGAGCACCGGGAAGAGTTCCTGGTTGCGGTTGACCAGGAAGGTCTGGGTGGGGTCGATGACCAGGGTCTGGGTGCCCCGGTTGTCAAAGCTCACCTGCACCGGCAGGAGCCCGGCCCGGATGATGTTAAAGCCGAAGGCCCCCTGGGCCTCCTCTTCGTTGCTCCAGGCCCGGGCCCCCACGTAGGCTCCGGCCACCCGCTGCACATTGGCGTAAGCCTCGGGCAGCTTCATGGGGGCCACCTTGGGCTCATAGGTGGCGCAGCCGGTGATGACCAGCAGGATCAAGCCGAAAACGGCACCGCGACGCATATCAAATTCCTTTTACAGTTCCCACTTTAGTTTTTCAAAGGTACTTGCAGACGTTCTAGTGTCAGACAGCGCCCCTCGGGGTCAATCTGCAGCACCAGGCCCTGGAGCTGGATGTTCCCGCCGGCCACCTTGAAGGGCTGGGGGAGCTGGCTTAAGAAACGCTCCAGGATGATCTCCTTTTTCATGCCGATGACCGAGTCCACCGGGCCGGTCATACCCGCGTCGGTGATATAGCCGGTGCCGGCCGGGAGGATGCGCTCGTCCGCGGTCTGCACGTGGGTGTGGGTGCCGATGACCGCGCTCACCCGGCCGTCCAGGTACCAGCCCATGGCCAGCTTCTCGCTGGTGGCCTCGGCGTGCATGTCCACCAGGATGACTTTCACTTCCGGGGGGAGCGAGGCCAGGGCCTGGTCCGCGGTGCGGAAGGGGCACTCGAGGGGGCTCATGAAGACCCGGCCTTCCAGGTTCAGGACCGCGGCCCGCTCTCCGGCGGCGGTCTCCAGCACGGTGAAGCCCTGCCCCGGGGTGTCCGGCGGGTAGTTGGCGGGCCGCAGCAGCCGGTCCGTCTCCGCCAGGTAGGGGATGATCTCCTTGTGCTTCCAGATGTGGTTGCCGGAAGTGAGGAGGTCGATGCCCATGTTAAGGAGCTGGTCCGCCACCGCCGGGGTAATGCCGATGCCGCCGGCGGCGTTCTCGCCGTTGGCCAGCACCAGGTCGATGGCATGGCGGGTCACCAGCCGGGGGAGGAGTTCCTCCACTGCCCGGCGCCCCGGCGCGCCCACCACATCACCCAGGAACAGGACCTTCATGGGTGGGCCGCCTCAGCGGGCATATTCCACGGCCCGGGTTTCCCGGATCACGGTGACCTTGATCTGGCCCGGGTAGGTGAGCTCCTGCTCGATCTTCTTGGCCACGTCCCGGCTGAGCATGGCCGCCTCTTCGTCGGTGACCTTTTCGCTCTCGACGATGAGGCGGATTTCCCGGCCGGCCTGGATGGCGTAGGACTTGCTGATGCCGCCGAAGGACTGGGCCACCTTTTCCAGGTCTTCCAGGCGCTTGACGTAGGTTTCCAGCATCTCCCGGCGGGCCCCGGGGCGGGCCCCGGAGAGGGTATCCGCGGCCTGGACCAGCACGGCCAGGATATTCTCCGGCGGCACGTCCTCGTGGTGGGCGGCCACCGCGTGCACCACCTTGGGGGACTCGCCGAAGCGCTTGGCCAGGTCCGCGCCGATGAGGGCGTGCACCCCTTCAGCCTCCTGGTCCACGGCCTTGCCGATGTCATGGAGCAGGCCGGCCCGCTTGGCGTGCTTGACGTTGAGGCCCAGCTCCGCGGCCATGATGCCGCAGAGGTAGCAGACCTCCACCGAGTGCTGCAGCACGTTCTGGGCGTAGGAGGTGCGGTACTTGAGCTTGC
>Ga0315268_10000429_pt1 | contig 49256 bp, 49 predicted proteins | sample C1_top_MG_FD_204535 | JGI IMG/M metagenome (GOLD analysis project Ga0315268, IMG submission 204535) | Sediment microbial communities from Yellowstone Lake, YNP, Wyoming, USA - C1_top | ecosystem: Environmental > Aquatic > Freshwater > Lake > Sediment | place: USA: Wyoming | collected 2017-08-01 | reverse complement strand
TCGCGTGCAGGGCGGCGGGCGCGCGAACCGTTCCTTGTGTCAAGTGATTTCTTTGCATTTTTGTAAATATTTTTCCGTGCTAAAATTCCCGTCCTATTGGGGCTGAATGTCTAAACTTGAGTTAATATAAAAGGGGGGTAATATAAAACAGTCTCCCGATCGCCATGAAATCCACGCTGCAAGAATCCATAGCCCGCCAGCGCAATATACTGAAAGGCTGGCTTTCCGCCTCGCTCACCCATATTGCGGAAGACTGCAAGCAGGTATGGCCGCAGCGCGAGGCCCTGGAAGCCAGGCTCATGGTAGGCCTGGCGGAGTTGCCATACTGCAAATATCTCTACTTGCTGGACGCTAAAGCGCACCAAATCACAGCGAGCGCATCCCGTACAGGGTTAATGGAGGTGCACTATGGCCGTGACCGTAGCCGCCGCCCCTACATGGCGGAGGCACTGGCCGGAAGCCATTTGTCCCTGTCGGATGCCTACATCAGCCAGAACGCCCGGCGACCTTCGCTCACTGCCGTGCAAGTGATCCATGGGGACAAGGGAGAGCTACTGGGCTATCTGGGGGCAGACTTTGACCTGCGCGAACTCCCCGCCACCCAGGCCCTGTACCAACAGCCCGGGCAATGGATGCAGCTTAAAGGCGATCCCGCGATCCGCGCGGGGCTGTTTCATCAGGAACGCACAGTCAGTCCGATGGACCAGCAAATTGATACCGTGCTGCAAGTCATCAACGAACTGATCACGATACACGGCGTGTTTCACGCGAAGCTGCATTTCTCCAGCTCACGCGCCACGCTCTGGCAAATGAGCGACCCCTATCGCTTCCGCATGCATGGCATCGAAGAACTCGGCAATCCCGATCTCTGCCTGGCCTATCCGCGAGTAGATTACCCTGCCGATGCCGATATCCCGGCAGAGGCCGTTATCAAGATACTGAAATGCTTTCGCGACCTGCGTTTCATGGACGAGACTATTTATTTGCGGTCCGGCTTGCTCAATATCTTCAACGGCATGATAGGCCTCACCTTCTCTTGCGACGGTTCTCACTACATGCCGTGGCAGGAATTTCTGGACAAGAATCTGGACTTCTGGACAGGGAAACAATCCGGCTCTTAAGCTTCGCGACAATTCAGAACGACTACCCGCCCCAACGGCTTGCCAATGCGCTTGCAGAAACAGCTTGCGTTTTGCCGGCAATCAACCGCAATGTGTTCCTTGAGCTGGTGAAAAGAAATCCGGGGTTCGGTGTCGCGCTGCTGGGTGCGATAGGGTACTCATTAATTTGTCCCAATAGATTTATGATTTGTGTTTTTCCCCACGCCGATTGAGTAAATAGCTGATGATGATAAAGAAAATTATAAGGCTAATAATGAGGACGGCTGCCCAGGGACCGAAGACGGCGGCGCGGGAAAAAATGCCGAACAGTATGTAGTCCCAAACCAGCAAGGTTATGAAGGCGCCGGCGATCACGACTGATAGTGTCAGCCAGGCGGGGAAGCCAAGCATGTAGCCGATAACGCTGCCTACCACCGGCCCCGTCATCCAGAAGGGTACCCAGACGAAAACAAAGAGCCCGATAACGCCATAGCGACGCACCTTGTCATGGTGGAGCTCGGCGGCTGCCTGTGTGCGTTCAATGAAGCGCTTGAGTAGTGGAAACACTGCCAACTTGCGCACGCTTAAAACAAATACGGGATAAAAAACCACCACCACCACGGTCTCTATCCACATATTCACCGCTATCACCAGTGCATGGCCGTAACCGGCGGCATAACCTATGGACATGGACACGACCGTGCCAAAAAATAAGTTGGTAAAGGTCATGGCGCCGATTATTTCCGAAGTTGGCGGTGACCAAATCGCGACCGCTCCCATGACGATGAGACCGGCGGCTGCGATAGCAATGCCAAGCAACAAGATGTGTCCTTCGTCTGTTCTGAATAACTCGCGCCAAACGGGCTTGGGTGGCCTATCAATGCTGGATGCAAGTTTTGATTCTGCTTTTTTCATGGGGACAGTATAGAGAAGTGATTCAACCAGGAAAAGGAATATTACTAATACGAATGAATATTTTTAATTCGCTTATTCTGATCAGAAGCAGGCGACAAACGAAACTATCGAAGCACGGGGCAGCCCCATTGATTATGCGGAAGTCGAGACGATTTGATTCAAAATCCTGTCAAGTTCATCAAGCATGCAAGGCCGTCCTTGGCTGTTGACGGCGGTACCGATAATTTTTGCGGCGAGCACCGGCTTGCGGTCGGGTAAACGATATGTTTTCTGATAAAACGCAAAGCGCAATTTGGATACGCGCTCCATTTCTGCTGACACTTCAAACTTATCCCCGCTGACTAAGGACCATTTATAGCCGACCTCTGCCCGCGTAATGATGAGGCTGATTTTCTTTCTGGCTAATTCTGCAAAATCAATGCCTATGCTTTTCAGATACTAATGCCTGCAATGCTCAAGGTAATTCATATACATAGAATTATTCACCACATGAGCCGTGAAGAGGCAGAAGCGGTGCTGGGGCATGAGATTTCCCATGTGGCCAATGGCGACATGGTGACGCTGGCATTGATTCAGGGAGTGGTTAATACCTTCGTTATCTTCTTTGCCAAATTATTTGGCATACTGGTCGATCGCATATTGCTGAAGAATGATGAGCGCAATGGACCAGGCATCGGTGCTTTCGTTGCCGAAATTATTGCGCAATTAGTACTGGGGGTGCTGGCCAGCATGATCGTGATGTGGTTTTCGCGCCAGCGCGAATTCCGTGCCGATGCGGGTGGCGCCAGCCTGGCCGGGCGCAACAAGATGATAGCCGCGCTGGAGCGCCTGAAAATTAATCATGAGCAGGTGACTTTGCCCGAGAAAATGGCGGCTTTTGGAATCTCGGGCGGAACAAGTTTCTCGCGCCTGTTTATGGCCCACCCGCCACTGGATGAGCGCATTGCAGCGTTGCGTGAAGGCCGTTAAACTTAGACAGTCGTCAATTAACGGATTCGATCGCTATGCCGGTAAATAAAACACCTGATCATGCCAGGCTGGATCGCGTGGTTGCAGAAGCGCGCCGCAATGCGGATGAACGAGAAAAAAGTTACCGCGAGCGAGCTCTTAAAATCTATCCGTGGGTATGTGGACGTTGCGCGCGTGAATTTACACACAGCAATTTGCAGCAGCTGACGGTGCATCATCGCGATCATAATCACAGCAATAACGCGCCGGATGGCAGCAATTGGGAGTTACTGTGTATTTACTGTCATGAAAATGAGCACGCGAAGCAACTGGATGCAGCGGCGCGTGCCAATGCGCTGACAGGTGGTGGTGTTGCTGCCAGCTCCACTTTTCAGCCGTTTGCCGATCTTAAGGCCCTGCTGGGTAAAAAGCCCTAAGCTGTATATCACGCGGTGCCCAAGCGGAAACAACTCATCAATAATCGTCGTCGTATTTTTCCCGCGGTGGATCGCCGTCATATACCAGGCTTCTGCGGTGCATCAGATAGGCATCACGGATAAAGCTGTAACGATCCAGCACGGTTTCATCCATGATTTTTTCTGTGTCAAGCAGTTGTGCACGCTCGTCAACTTTGCTGGTCAGATACAATTCGTTGCGGGTAGGGATATCCGGAATATTTTCAATCACGCCGTAATAGCTGTCCACGCCCAGACCGGCTGTGTCGCGCACCGAGCTTGGTCCCAGGAATGGCAGGACCAGGTACGGCCCGCTGCCTACTCCCCAGTACCCCAGAGTCTGGCCAAAGTCTTCATTGTGCTTTTCCAGCCTGTCAGCCATATTGAACAGGCCAAAAATACCGAATGTCGAGTTAATCAACACGCGAGTAAAATCAGACCCGGCTTGCACAAATTTTAGTTGCAGCAGGTCATTGCCGGTTACCAATATATCGTCAATGTTGGAGAAAAAATTGTGTACCATTTTTCTTGCCGGAGTTGGCAACACTGCAACGTAGCCTTTTGCCACCGGCTTGAGCACAGCTTTGTCCAGCGCATCGTTAAATTTAGTCATGCTTCGGTTGTATCCTTCAAACGGATCTTTTGGATTGGCGTTTGGAGAGATAGGCGCACAGCCGCTCAAAGCCAGGCTGGCAAGCAATAATATGGGTCGAGTTAAGGGCATTGATTATATGCAGGGTTGTTGTTTATATGTTATTGATTTATATTAAGATTTTATGACTTCAGGTGCGAATTTGTCGGCAAGTTTTTTTGCGTGAAGATTTTTGGAAACAACTTGCTGGCGATATATTATCCGAGAAACTCCACTTCAAACACCAATGTCGCGTTCGGCGGAATCACTCCGCCGGCGCCGCGTGCACCATAACCCAAGGCTGCCGGGATGGTTAGTTTGCGCACGCCGCCGACTTGCATGCCTTGCACGCCTTCATCCCAGCCGCGAATAACCTGACCCGCACCGAGATTGAATTCGAAGGGTTCGTTCCTGTCCTTGCTTGAGTCGAATTTGCTGCCATCAGTCAGCCATCCTGTGTAATGCACGGAAACCAGATTTCCGGCTGTGGCTGTGGCTCCGCTGCCGATCGTGATGTCTTCGTATTGCAAACCAGATGCTGTGGTAATTGTGCTCATTATTTTTCCTCTTTGTGTATTTGTCACTGGGGACGGGGCTGGTTAATAATTTTTAAAAAATTTTGGCCGGAATATTACTCGATACTCCGTTCTGCGGCCAACACCGTGCTGGCCAGCAGCATGGTAATGGTCATCGGTCCGACGCCACCCGGAACCGGTGTGATAAAACCTGCAACCTCTCTGGCACTGTCAAAATCAACATCGCCCGTCAGCTTGCCATTCGGCATACGGTTGATGCCGACGTCTATCACTGCCGCTCCGGGTTTTATCATGCTGCCTGAAATCATCTGCGGCTTGCCGGTAGCCACCACCAGAATGTCGGCATCGCGCGTGAACTTGGCGAGGTCGACCGTTTTCGAAGTGCAAATGGTGACAGTCGCGTTTTTTTGCAGCAGCATCAATGCCATGGGTTTGCCAACGATGTTGCTGCGTCCGACCACTACAGCGTGTTTGCCTTCAATCGCCACGCCACTTTTTTCCAGCAATTTCATTACACCATAAGGAGTGCAAGGCTGGAATTTTGGAGTGCCGGTGACCAGTTCTCCCACGTTCATCGGATGGAAGCCGTCGACATCCTTGTTGGGGGAAATGGCCAGCAGCACTTTATGGCTATCGATGTGCACGGGAACCGGCAATTGCACCAGAATCCCGTGAATTCTCGGATCGGCGTTGAGTTTTGCAATTTTGTCCAGCAGCGTTGCCTCGGATGTGTCGCGGGCCAACTCGATATGTTCGGAATAAATTCCAATTTCGGCGCAGGCCTTGATCTTGTTGCCAACATACACCCTGGAAGCAGCATCATCACCCACGATAATGACAGCAAGACCGGGAGTAACGCCTCGCGCCTTCAAGGCGTCGCTGCGAAGTTTCCATTCAGCGCGCACCTCCTGCGAAATGGCTTTGCCGTCAATAATATGAGCAGTCATGGTTTTTTTCCTTGAATTCAGAACGCCGGTTTGTCTGTCGCGCTCTGGTAGTTTGCAACTGAAGACAGGATTTCTGCGCGCGCGTCTTCAACGCCGAACCAGCCTTGAATTTTGACCCATTTGTTTGGCTCGAGATCCTTGTAATGTTCGAAAAAATGAGAAATTTGTTTTAGGGTGATTTCAGGCAAATCGGTATGGCTCTTCATGCTGCGATACAGCGTGGAAAGTTTATCCACCGGTACAGCAATCAATTTGGCATCCTGTCCGCCTTCATCTTCCATTTTGAGTACGCCCAGCGGTCGGCAGCGCACCACTACACCGGTCTGCAAGGGGACAGGTGTAACTACCAGCACGTCGACAGGATCGCCATCGCCGCACAGTGTGTGTGGTATATAACCATAATTGCAGGGGTAATGCATCGCGGTGTTCATAAAGCGATCAACGAAAATTGCGCCGGATTCCTTGTCAACTTCGTATTTTACCGGTTCGCCATGCATCGGAATTTCGATAATGACATTAAAGTCGTCTGGTAAGTTCTTGCCGGATGGAACGTTGTTCAAACTCATAATGTAAAACCTTTGGTATATATAACAATTTTTAATTATAACATTTTGTTATTAACGAGATGAGGACGTAAAAAAGGGGAGCCTGTCGGCTCCCCTGATGCTGGAAAATACGAGAATTACAGCAAAGGCACGATCATCAATGCAACAGAGGCACGATCATCAATGCAACGATGTTAATAATTTTGATGAGCGGGTTAACTGCAGGGCCGGCGGTGTCCTTGTAGGGGTCACCTACAGTGTCGCCGGTAACCGCAGCCTTGTGTGCATCGGAACCTTTGCCGCCGTAGTTGCCTTGCTCGATATATTTCTTTGCATTGTCCCATGCGCCACCACCGGTAGTCATGGAGATAGCCACGAACAAGCCGGTAACGATGGTTCCGATCAATACGCCACCGAGGGCTTGCGGACCCAGAATCAGACCAACAATCACCGGTACGGCAACAGGCAACAGTGAAGGTACGATCATTTCCTTGATCGCGGCCTTGGTCAGCATGTCGACACAGGTGTCGTATTCAGGCTTGGCTGTGCCTTCCATAATGCCCTTGATTTCCTTGAACTGGCGGCGCACTTCCACCACGATTGAACCCGCAGCCCGACCGACAGCTTCCATACTCATCGCCGCAAACAGGTAGGGCACCATACCGCCGATAAACAGTCCGATGATCACCATATGATTCGACAGGTCGAAGGTCAGGTTGGGGTGGCTGCCGGAAAGCGCATGTGTGTAGTCGGCAAACAGTACCAGAGCGGCCAGACCGGCAGAGCCGATGGCGTAACCTTTGGTAACTGCCTTGGTGGTGTTGCCTACTGCGTCCAGCGGATCGGTAATGTTGCGGATGCTTTCAGGCAAGCCGGCCATTTCGGCAATACCGCCCGCGTTATCGGTGATGGGGCCATACGCGTCGATAGCCACGATGATACCGGTCATTGACAGCATCGAAGTTGCAGCAATCGCAATACCATACAGGCCAGCCAGTTCATACGAACCCCAGATTGACAGGCATACTGTCAGCACGGGTGCAGCCGTAGCTTTCATTGATACGCCAAGACCTGCGATCACGTTCGTACCGGAACCGGTAGTGGATGCGAAGGCGATGTGCCTTACCGGGCCATATTCAGTTGCGGTGTAGTACTCGGTGATCAGTACCATCGCAGCGGTCAAGGCCAGTCCGATTAGCGAGGCATAGTACAGATTCAGCGAACTTACCATTACGCCGCCTATCATCACGCCATCGCCCATCATTTTGGTGGTGATGAAGTAGAAGCCAATTGCGGCTAGAACTGCAGCGACGATCAAACCGCGATACAGCGCGTTCATGATCTTGCCGCCCTCGTAAGCCTTGACGAAGAAGCTGCCGATGATGGAAGCGAGGATAGAGAAGCCGCCCAGTACCAGCGGATACAGTACGGCATTTTCCGAACCGGTAATCATCAAGCCACCCAGCATCATGGTGGCGACAATGGTTACCGCATAGGTTTCGAACAGGTCGGCTGCCATACCCGCACAGTCGCCCACGTTGTCGCCCACGTTATCTGCTATCACTGCCGGATTGCGCGGATCATCTTCGGGAATATCGTTTTCAACTTTACCCACCAGGTCGGCACCCACGTCGGCACCCTTGGTGAAGATACCGCCACCCAGACGAGCAAAGATGGAAATCAGCGAGGCGCCGAATGCCAGGCTGACCATGGCGTGGATCGAGTCAGTGCTGCTTATGTGCATACCGACAGTCAGGAATGCATAATATCCGGTTACACCCAGCAGCGCCAAGCCGACAACCAGCATGCCGGTGATGGCGCCACCCTTGAATGCCACGTTAAGCGCGTTGTTGAGGCCGCCACTGGCTGCTTCAGCAGTACGGATGTTGGCGCGTACTGATACGTTCATGCCGATGTAGCCCGTCAATCCGGACAGAATTGCACCAATCGCGAAACCGACCGCAGATTTCCAACCGAGCGGAGAAAAGAAAATAATAACCAACAGAATAGCGCCCACCATAGCTATGGTGGTGTATTGCCGATTCAGATAGGCGCCTGCACCTTCCTGAATTGCAGAGGCAATTTCGCGCATGCGATCATTGCCTGTTGATTTACCCATAAGCCACTTAGTTGTAAGCGCTCCATATAGAAGCGCCAAAATTGCGCATAACAGCGAAAACCAAAGACCAACTGACATAATTTTTCCTCCAAAATAAGTTGTCCGATTAGGACCGGACAAACGTCCTCATACTTCACTACGGTGTTACAAACTGAATCCAAGAGGGCTCCTCCAAAAACTCAACAACATAACGTCATCAACTCCCTTGTGTTGAATTTTTAAAAGAGCCCCAAAACCAGATTCAAATTTTGAAATTGCCCAGCTTCTTCGCTACGGCTATGTTTTTAAGTCGCACATATTGGGGCAGGCCATCCTTATAGGGTGGGTAATCTTCGCCCTTGATCAGCGGAGAAAGATAGGTTCGGCACTTCTCTGTGATTCCAAAGCCATCTTTGGTAATGAAATCGCGGGGCATCATTTTTTCCACATTGGCAACATTTTTGAGTTGTGCAACTCCGATTTTCCACTTGTATGGTTTGTCAGACAGCCGGACTATTGTCGGCATTACGGCATTGTCACCCTTGAGTGCATGCTCCACAGCCGCTTTGCCAAGCGCATAAGCCTGGTCTACGTCTGTCTTGGAAGCGATATGACGTGCGGCGCGTTGCAGGTAATCCGCCACCGCCCAATGGAACTTGTAGCCTAGCGCAGACTTGATCATGTTGGCGACGACTGGCGCGGCACCGCCCAGCTGGGCATGGCCGAAGGCATCACGCAAGCCTTGATCGGCGAGGAATTTTCCGTCTTCACCCTGCACACCTTCAGAAACCACTACCGAACAATAACCGAATTTTTTGACCATGCTGTCCACTTTGGCGAGGAAATTTTTCTGGTTGAATGGCACTTCAGGGAACAGTATGACTATAGGTATTTCACACTTTTCGTCTGAAGCCAGACCGCCGGCAGCTGCAATCCAGCCGGCATGGCGTCCCATAACCTCCAACACAAATACTTTGGTTGAAGTCTTGGCCATGGAGGCCACGTCGAAACTTGCTTCGCGTACCGATACGGCAATGTATTTTGCTACGGAACCAAAGCCGGGACAACAATCCGTAATGGGTAGATCGTTATCCACCGTTTTGGGTACATGTATAGCCTGAATGGGGTAGCCCATCTTGTCGGCCAGTTGTGACACTTTCAGGCAGGTATCAGCGGAATCGCCGCCGCCGTTGTAAAAAAAGTAGCCTATGTTGTGCGCCTTGAAGACCTCGATCAGGCGTTCATATTGGGCAAGGTTTTCAGTCAGGCTTTTGAGTTTGAAGCGGCAGGAGCCAAATGCGCCGGAGGGTGTGTGACGCAGTGCCGCGATTGCTGTTGCGGATTCTTTTCCGGTATCGATTAAATCTTCAGTAAGGGCGCCGATAATTCCATTGCGACCGGCGTAGATCTTGCTGATTTTATCTTTGTGCTTGCGTGCGGTTTCAATTAAACCGCAGGCCGATGCGTTGATGACGGCGGTTACGCCGCCGGATTGTGCATAAAACGCGTTTTTCTTTGCCATAATGCTTTTACACTCCCTGAAAGAATTGATAGTCGCCACATTACCGTGGTTGTTCGGTGAAGCAAGACGCTTTCCAATTCTGCCAATGGCACCTTTTTCGACGATCCTTGATGCTTTTCTGGACAGTTCTGGGAAAAGTGTACTTGTTGCAGGGGTGTATATTACGCCATTTTTCCCTTTAAGAAACGTGCAGGCAGTCTCAGGCCTTAAAAATGACAAGCAAGACATGACCCGATAATAATATTGGCGTGCTGCATATATATGATATGTAATAGATAATTTTTTTAAGCAATGTGGTAACCCGGCGAGGTTTGAATTTTTGGCGGTGCCCTTCAGTTACAATATTCCCATGAAACATGATCGCGAATGGAATCTGGCAGCATTACTGCAATCTCCTTTGTTCACTCCTTTGCACTTTATTCTGCTTCGTCTTGGAATCGGCGGATTTCCGGCCTTGCACGAACTCAATGCTTTGTCTGCAGGGTGCCAACCTGTCATTACGGTTCAGTCGGGCCACAATTTGCGTTTCGTGCCGCAGGAGCGCGGCAAGGCGGGGTTCGAAGCGCAATACGAGCCGCGCTGTTATTTGACCGGCGAGGTGCAGACGCGCACCGATAATTGGCATGACTTTTTCAATGCGCTGGTGTGGCTGACTTTCCCCCGCGCAAAAGCAGCTATAAATACCCGTCATTTCAATGCTTTGACCAGTGAGACTGATGTAAGGGATAGCCAACGCGGAAGAGCGCGTGACATGGCAACGCTGTTGGATGAATCCGGTGTAATAGTGGCGTGTGCCAATGCCGGACTTGCAGAATTATTACGCACCTTTCAGTGGAAGGAATTGTTTTGGCAGCGCCGCGAACAAGTGTGCACAGCAATGGGTTTCTATATATTCGGACACGGGCTATATGAAAAAGCAATTCATCCATACGTGGGCATGACGGGGCAGGGCTTGATATTGCATGTGCCGGTTGATTTCTTTAGCTGGACTTTGCCGGTGCGGCTAAGCTATCTGGATCAACGAGTGGCAGAATATATGAATACTCCGGGGCACTGCCTCAGCCCTGGCGAGCTTCATCCAGTGCCCTTGCTGGGAGTGCCGGGATGGGAGGATCAGAATAATAATGCGGCATATTACGATAACACCGCATATTTTCGGCCAGGCAGGCGCAAACCCAAATAGGGTGTGCTGCGAGCAAGAATTCCTGAAAGCGGTCGTGATTCTGATAATGCTTGATGTGGATCAAAGTTCAGAGAGACTCAATGACTTAGAATTCTAAAAACAAGTTTACAGGAAAAGTAAACGGCGCATAACTTTGGAGAGTTGGGAAAATAATGTCAATTGTATTGTTCGATAACGGCACGCATAAGTGTTTGATGTTTGACGATCTGGTGGACGAGTCAGCGGATCATGTGGTGCAGTCCAACCAGTTTTTGATTGTGGATAATGGCCACGGAGCGATCATTGATCCTGGAGGCAATATGACCTACAACGGGTTGCGAGTGGAGATGACCCATTTTTTCCCTCCCAAGAATCTGGAATATATACTTGCTTCACATGCTGACCCGGACATAGTTGCTTCCCTCAACAAATGGCTGACCAATACCGACTGTAATGTTTTGATATCCGAGCTCTGGGTAAAATTTTTGCCGCACTTCTGTACGACTGGAAGCTCGGAAGGACGTATTCATGGCATACAGGATCAGGGCGCGAATATTCCATTGGGCAATTCAACGATTAAGGCAATTCCGGCGCATTTCATGCACTCCGAGGGTAATTTTCAATTTTACGATACAGTCAGCAAAATCCTGTTTTCGGGTGATATGGGCGCCTCCATGGTTGCGCATTCTGAAGCCCATACGCCGGTGGAAAATTTTCGCGCTCACATTCCTTTCATGGAAGAGTTTCATCGCCGCTATATGGTTTCCAATAAAATTTGCCGCTTCTGGGTAAATATGATCAGGCAGATGGATGTTGAAGCCATAGTTCCGCAACATGGGCGTATGTTCAAAGGCAAGAAGATGGTGAACGAATTCTTGAACTGGATTGAGAATCTGGAATGCGGTATCGATTTGCTGACGCAGGAAAATTATTGCGCTCCATAATATTCAGTAATGCAAATTATGAGAGCGAGCTACTGTTTATCTTCCTGGTAAAATTTGTCCTGGTTAATATCGACTTGAAATTTTACCGAGTTAATGCCGTGGGCCGACCAAAATACCAGCCTTGGCCAAAATCGCATTTCATTTCAAGCAGGCTGAGATAAATATCTTCAGTTTCAATTCCCTCGGCAACCACGTTCATGCCGAGTGAATGTGCAAGTTTGATCGAGGAGCGCACAATTTCATTGCTTTGCGCCGAAGAGAGCATGGTGCTGATAAAAGACTGGTCAATTTTCATCGTGGCGATGGGATAGCGCTGCAGTGAATTCAAACCGGAATAGCCGGTGCCGTAATCATCCAGAGCGAGGCTGCAGCCCAGCGTAGTTAATTGACTTAGCAGCAACAATGCTCTCTCGGGATTGTTTATAAATATGGATTCTGTCAGTTCAAGTTTTAGTTGGCTGGCCGGGATCTCGTGTCGCATCAGCAGATTGCTTAAATCTGCAATCAAGTTGTCTCCTGCCAGTTGATTGGCAGACAAATTGACACTGATAAATGGAGCTGCATGATTGGTATGCTGGCGTAATATTGGCCAGTCTCTGCAGGCGCGCTCCAGCGTCCAAAGTCCAATTTCCAGTATTTGTCCGGTACTCTCTGCCATCCACAGAAAATCCAGCGGAAAAACGAGCCCGTTGCGTGGATGATTCCATCTGATCAGGGCTTCATAGCCCGCAATTGAACCCGTAGCCAAGTCGCAAATGGGCTGATAGTACAATTCAAACTCGTTGTGCAATAAACCGTGTGCAATGTCATGTACCAGCGCAAGTTTTTGCGTGACTTCACCGCGCAGTGATTCACGGTTCCCTGCTGTATCAGCTTTAATATGTTGAATGTTTTCTTCGGGTGCTATGGGGGTATTGCTGTTTATTCTGTAGCGCTCCAGAACAACCAGCAGCAAATTACGGACGATAGGATCTGTTTTGTCAAGTAAGGCGTTGACCATCTTGCGCTGAATCGGAATGAGAACGGTCTTTTCCACACACTTTGCCGTTGCGGTACGAGGCTTGGAGTCAAGCAGCGCGATTTCGCCAAATATTTCACCGCGATCTACCAGCGCGATGGGATGTTCATAACCGTGAGTGGACATGTAAATTGCAACACTTCCAGACTCAATGATGTAGGCACAATCGCCCGAATCACCTTCGTGAAAGATGAACTCACCCGCAACATAAACTTCCCGATTTAAATGTTCCAGCATAAGTTAGGGTTTTCCCCAGCCTCAAAGGATCGTTTTATTCGAATGCCAGTTTCCTGCGTTTACGCTGATGATTCTACTATCTCTTTCTGCAGCTTGTGCAACAAGTATGCGATTCTGTGAAAAAACGCATGGACTTGATCTGCGCAGCACTCCTTCCAGCAATTAATCTAACGCAGCCGCACCGGTCTGAGCGATTTGCCCATCCTGAAACGAACGTACGCCACTTACTCCAATTGCACCAATTACTGTGCCGTCGCAAAGTAACGGTATACCGCCTTCGGCAGGTATCACGCCGGGCAAGGCGAGATGGATCAGACGCCCGCTCATCACTGCATCTTCAGACGATTTCGTTGGGCGCTGAAAGGCTACGGCAGCATTGGCTTTCATAATTGCGGTTTCCACGCTGCCAAATTGGGTATCGTGACTGCGTTGCAAATATAATAAATGGCCGCCATCATCAACTACGGCGATCACAACTCTCCAGCTGTTGGCTTGCGCTTCGGCTTCGGCTGCCGCTGCAACACGCTTTGCATCTTGCAGTGTAAGGATTGGTTTTGTCAGCATATCTATGTTCGCTTTGTAAAAAAATTAAGGGCGCCAACAATTGCGCCCCCGGTGTCGAACGACTGGATAAAACTGTTATTTTTTCGACAGCGCGGCAAACACCTTGTCGCGAATTGATTCCACGCTACCTACGCCCGGCACTTTGACGCAGTGTGGCGCATTTTTGACGCCACTTTTTTCCCACTTTGAGTAATATTCCACCAACGGTTTGGTTTGGTCGTGATACACCGCCAGACGCTTTTTAACCGTTTCTTCTGCATCGTCCGGGCGCTGCACCAGGTCTTCACCGGTGACGTCGTCTTTGCCGGCCACTTTGGGCGGGTTGAATTTTACGTGATAGGTGCGTCCCGAAGCCGTATGCACGCGGCGACCGCTCATGCGCTGCACGATTTCGCTGTCCGCGACATCAATTTCCACCACGTAGTCGATCTCGACACCTGCCTGTTTCATTGCCTCGGCCTGTGGCAGGGTGCGCGGAAAACCGTCAAACAGGAAACCCTTTGCACAATCTTTTTCTTTGATGCGCTCTTTAACCAGGTTGATGATGATCTCGTCCGAGACCAACCCGCCCGCATCCATGATTTTTTTGGCGGCGACCCCCAGAGGGCTGCCGGCCTTGACTGCAGCGCGCAGCATGTCGCCGGTTGAAATTTGAGGAATACCGTATTTTTCTTTTATGTAATTAGCTTGAGTGCCTTTACCGGCGCCTGGAGCGCCGAGCAGAATAATTTTCATTTTTGTTTCCTTGTAGTTAAATGTTAAACGATGGTCGTACATTGAACAACTTGAATGCGCTTGGTGTCTGGATGGGGTGTCGTTCTCCTTATGGTTTATGGCTGTTAGGTAAGAGCGCTGAAAATTGCTCGCGTGCCGCCACTAGATCGGCTTCTGTATCTACTCCGGCAGGCGGCGTATCCTGAGTGATGGTGACGCCGATTTTATAACCGTGCCACAGTGCACGCAGTTGCTCCAACGATTCTATCTGTTCAATTGCCGCGGGAGCAAGCCGGCTGTAAGCGCGCAAAAAACTGGCGCGATAGGCATAAATGCCGATGTGTCTCAATACGGTCAGGTTTGCCGGTAACGGTGTGTTGTTTGCAAAGGCATCGCGCGGATAAGGGATAGGGGCGCGGCTGAAATAAAGCGCGTTGCCTTGATTGTCCAGCACCGCCTTGACGATGTTGGGATTAAGCATGGCAGCTTCGTCATGAATGGGGTGGCAGGCGGTAGCCATCGCACATTCCGGATGGTCGTGCAAATGCCGGGCCACTGCACGTATCAGTTGCGGCGGTATCAGCGGTTCATCACCTTGCACATTGACCACGATGGTCTTGTCCGGCCAGTCTTGTTGTGCGACTACCTCGGCGATACGGTCGGTTCCGCTGACATGTTCTGTTTTGGTCATGCAAGCCTTGAAGCCGTGCTCATGCATGGCGGCCATGATGGGCTGGTGATCGGTGGCAATCCAGATTTGCTGTGCGCCGCTTTGCGCTGCCTGCTCGGCGACGCGCACCACCATGGGCTTGCCGCCTATCAGCAAGAGGGGCTTGCCGGGCAGGCGGGTAGAGCTGAATCGTGCAGGAATGACGACGTGGAAAGCCAGCATTACAGCTTCTCGACTTCTTCCGCTGTGAGCTTGCGCGCTTCGTCAGCCAGCATCACGGGTATATCATCGTGGATGCTGAAGGCCAGCCGGTCAGCCCTGCAGATCAACTCCTGTTCGGCCTTGCGGTAAATCAACGGGGATTTGCATAGTGGGCAAACCAGGATATCGAGTAGTTTTGCGTCCATTTAGTGGGTTATCTTCTTTAAAATAAGTTGGGTAAGCGCAGAGTCGAGTTTTGCATCCACGCGCAGCACCCAGCATCTTTCGTCGGCGAAAGTAATGCATTTTACCGCATCTTTTTCTGTCATGAGTAGCGCATTTGCATCATCGTACGCCAGATCAGCGCCCGTATATGCATGATGGTCCGGAAAGGCGTGGGTTTGAACCTGTGATATTCCCAGCTTCTTCAGGTGGTTGAAGAAGCGTTCGGGATGGCCGATTCCGGCGAGGGCGTGCACACATTGCCCGTGGAAGTCGGCTGCAACCGCGGTAATTTCCGGATTAAGAAGGTTGTAAAAATGCACGCCCTCCAATTGCATTGAATACTCGCCATGTTCTGCTTTCCCGCCATTAATTACGACCGCATCCACCTCGCGCAAACGCGTCGTTGCTTCGCGCAGCGGCCCTGCCGGAAGCAGAAAGCTGTTGCCAAAGCGGCGTATGCCGTCGACCACGACAATTTCCGCGTCACGTTGTAGCCTGTAATGCTGCAGTCCATCGTCGCTGATAATTACGTCGCACTCCGGATGTGCCGTCAATAAGGCTTGGGCGGCGGCCGGGCGGTCACGGCTGACCCAGACCGGGCAAAGCATGCGTTGCGCCATCAACACGGGCTCATCTCCAACTGACGCTGGATCGCTGCTATCCAGTACTTGTTGGGGTTTGCTGGCGCTGCCTCCGAAGCCGCGGCTGATAATGCCGGGATGCCAGCCATCGGCCAGCAGTTGTCCGGCCAGCCACAGAGTGAGAGGTGTCTTGCCGGTGCCTCCCACAGTAATGTTGCCAACAATGATGACCGGAACGGGAAGTCTGACGCTGGATAATATGCCGCGACGGAAAAATAAGCGGCGCGTAGCGGCAATAAGATAAAACAGCAGGCTGAGCGGCAGCAATAGCAGATGCAACGGCGTGACGCGGTACCAGCGCCTTTGCAGTCCGTGTATTCCGCGCTGCGCCATCCTTACCGGTCTTGGCTTTGGGTGGTGAAGGTAATGCGGCCATAGCCAGCCAGGCGAGCTGCTTCCATGATGTTGATCACGGACTGGTGCAGTGCTTTGGCATCGGCGTTGATCACGATGGTGGGGTCAGTCTGGCTTCCAGCCGCCTTCTGCAGTGCCTGGGACAGGTTATCCACGCCATCGTATTTGACAGGTTTGTTATTAATGGCGTAATGCTCGGTGGCATCAACTGCAACGTCAATCTGGTTGGCTGCTGCCGATGCCTGGGTGCCGCTTGCCTGCGGCAAATTGATCTGCAATTCGGCATTTTTGGAGTAGGTGGTGGTTACCAGCATAAAAATCAGAATTACCAGTAATACGTCTATTAGTGCGATCAGATTGATTTCCGGTTCTTCCCGGGTGCGTCCCTTTTGGAAATTCATTCCTTACTCCCGGCGCTCGCCATGCACTATTTCGACCAGTTTGATTGCTTGCTGCTCCATCTCTATGGTCAAACTGTCGACCTGGGCGCGGAAGTGGCGATAGAAAATCATGCTGGGTACGGCGACGATCAAGCCGAACGCCGTGTTATACAGTGCCACCGAGATGCCGTGTGCAAGTATCGCGGGGGAGTTGCCGACAGCAGTTTGCGAGCCGAATATTTCAATCATGCCCACTACGGTTCCAAACAAACCGAGCAAAGGGCTGGTGGATGCGATGGTGCCCAGGGTGGTAAGAAAACGTTCCAGATCGTGGGTGGCTGCACGTCCCGATTCTTCAATGGCTTCTTTCATCACGGCCGGCGAGCTTTTGACATTCTTCAGGCCGGCGGCAAAAATGCGTCCGAGCGGCGATCCCGCTTGCAGGCGCGCCAGCATCTCGTCGTTCACCCCCTTCTGCTTCAGTTCCTGAATGACCTCGCTGAGTAAGGTTACGGGCGCGATCGTTTTACTCCGCAAGTACATCAAACGCTCTGCAATCAGGGCAACTGAGGTAATGGAAGCAATAATCAGGAACCAGATCGGCCAACCGGCAGCTTCGATAATAGTGAACACGCAGACTCTCCAGAAAGAAATAAACAGAATTGGTAAACCAGACTAGCTGAAATCCCAGGCTAGCTGAAATTCAAGAAACGAACTGTAACTTGTCAAACTTGTTTGGGCAAGATTTCTGCTGCGTTAAATTGTTAAATTGAACTAACTCTCAATACTGTAAGCACTTTTTCAATTATGCACAAAATCTGTGGATAACTTTGTGCATAATGTAAAGCAACGATGCTTAACCCTCTATCCGGTAACCGTTTTTTAACATTGCTTATTTATTACGCTTGCAGATATTTTGTTATAAAACAATTAGTTGCGGTCAGTTTGCTGGGTTCCCGCGAGACTGTTGTCATTAAAGTGCCGTGGTTATTAAGACCTGTGGATTATTATGAATTGTCAACAGGAATTTTTTCGCAGAGTTTGGATGGAACGATAGATAGATGGCGTGAGATTTGCTATCACACTTGAACTGCAGCGGGACGATTTTAAAGAATTCTTTCTTCCAGACTGCGAATGCGCTGTTCAACATATTGAATTTCATCCATATCCAGTGGAAGCACCAATTTCATCGCCATAAGAAACCCTTGAACCTGTCCCAATAATTGACGGTTGCCGCTGATGTTGGCGGTATTGGTCATGATTTCCATCTTCGTGTTGGAAAAAAGATCTTCAAAATACTCGATCATGTCATCTTTGTTTGCCATTTTATTCTCCGGATTGTTTTGAGCAAGTATACTTGCAGAAGCCGGGCAGTATGGTGAGCACGCCATACCCTGTCAATTACACACAATGCTCGAGTAGGCTTGGCTTGGACATAACATTCCGCATAAACCCGAATAGAGATAGTCCCGAATTGATAATAGACAGGAATAGAGTTTTAACTGTGCGCGAACTGAATTTCGCGGCGAAACAGTTGATTGAAAGCGGGCTGCCATTGCTGTGGGTGCGTGGCGAAATTTCCAATTTTGTGTGCGCGGCTTCAGGGCACTGGTATTTTTCGCTTAAAGATGAACAGGCACAGGTGCGTTGTGTCATGTTCCGCCACAAGAGCCAATACCTGGACTGGCAGCCGAGGAGCGGCATACAGGTTGAAGTGTTGGCCCTGCCGGGATTGTATGAGGCGCGCGGCGAATTTCAGCTGACGCTGGAACAGATGCGGCCTGCGGGCATGGGCGCTTTGTATGAAGCATTCGAGAAGCTGAAGAAGAAACTGGAAAGCGAGGGTTTGTTCGCCGACGCGCGCAAGCGCGCACTGCCGTTTTTTCCGGCGCAAGTCGGTATCGTTTCCTCACCCCAGGCGGCTGCTCTGCGCGATGTGTTGACAACGCTGGAGAAACGCATGCCCGGGCTGCCGGTTGTGATCTATCCCACCCCGGTTCAAGGCGCAGGATCCGCGCAGAAAATTGCCGAAGCCATAGCTCTGGCCAACAAGCGTAAGGAATGTGAGGTAATCATACTGTGCCGCGGCGGCGGCAGCATTGAAGATTTATGGGCGTTTAATGAAGAGGTAGTGGCGCGGGCGGTTGCAGCCAGCCATATTCCGGTTGTTTGCGGAGTGGGGCATGAAACCGATTTTACCATTGCCGATTTTGTGGCCGATCAGCGTGCCGCCACACCCACTGCTGCCGCGCAAGCCGCAGTGCCTGAACGCGAGCAGCTCAAACAGAGTTTGCGGCAGTTCGAGCAACGCATGACGCGCGCAACGCTGCGCCAGTTGGAGCGTGCGATGCAACAACTCGATTATTTGCAGCGCCGTCTGGTTCATCCGGCGCAGCGCACGCAGCAGCAATTGAGTCATTTAGGCCAGTTGCAACAACGCCTGCGCGCCGCGCTGACGCATACCGTGCGCAACCAGCTGTGGCGCATGCAGACACTGCAGCAACGCCTGCACGCAGCGCGGCCGGATATGGAACCGCGTTACAACCGCCATCTGGATGCGGGGCGGCGCCTGAAAGAGGCTATGCGGCGTACGCTGGAGCGATACGATCTGCGTCTGGCCGCAACACAACAGCACTTGCAACACCTGGATCCGCAGCAGGTACTGGCACGCGGCTACAGTCTGGTGCGCGATAAACATGGCACGGTGGTGGTCGACAGCGCGGCTCTGCAACGTGGCGATCCTCTGCAAATAACATTTGCGCGGGGCTGGGCTGAAGCAGAGGTGAAGGAGAAGGGCGGTTAATTGGGTTAAAATGCAAAAATGTTTTTTCGCCCTGTAATCTTCAGCCGATCTGAATGAAAAATTTCTTTAATAGCCTGACGCCGTTTCAAGCCACGGTGTTGCTGATTCTGGCAAGCACTTTAATGCGTCTGGTTGCGGCCCACTCTACCGAGCTAACCACCGACGAGGCGCACTACGCACTCTATGGTTTGCATCTGGATTGGAGCTATTTTGATCATCCGCCCATGGTCGGCTGGTTGCAGGCGGTCGTGCTGCGCTTCTCCGATTCTGACCTGGCGTTAAGAGTGGTGCCGGTACTGTTATTTTCCGCAGCCAGCCTGGTGTTATACCGGGTCAGCGTGACATTCTTTCCGAACGAATCGCCATGGTTGGGATTCGTTAGTGTTGCTATCGTGCAATCAGGGGTGATGCTGCAATTAATTGGCCTTGCCATGCTGCCGGATGGACCGTTGCTGTTGTTTGGCTTGCTGGTGGCGCTTACCCTGCATGGGGTGCTGTACGACCGGCGCTTGCGTTACTGGTTATGGCTGGGCCTCTGGCTCGGACTTGCCGGTTTGTCCAAATATACCGCGATCTCGCTGATTATTACAGTGTTGCTGGCTTTGCTGTCGAGCAGGCAATGGCGCCAGTTGCGCACCCCCGGCCCGTGGCTGGCATTGATAATCGGTGTATTGCTGATCATGCCGGTGATTTACTGGAATTACCGGCATGAATGGATCTCTTTCCTGTATCAGATGCATCATGGCACCGGCAAGTTGAACTGGGAACTCGGGAGAGTGCTTGTCTCGCAAGCCGGGCAACTGCTGGTATACGGCCCGGGTATCTATGTATTCGGGTTGATCGCGGCGATTGCCGGATTGAATGAATGGAGACGATCAAGTGGGCAGGGAGCGCGCGGAGTCATGCTGTGTCTGGCATTGGCGCTGCCGGTGCTGCTGCTGTTCGGCTGGAACTCCGGCTACGAGATGACGCTGCCGCACTGGACCGCGCTGGGCTGGGTGGCATTATCGCCGCTGGCTGCGCGCTGGATAATCCGCTTCTGGAACAAGCGCTGGGTTCGTGTCGGGGTTCGCAGCTCTATCGTTTATTCAGCGCTGTTTATTGGTGTCGTGTTCAGCCAGCTTATTTCACCGTGGCTGCCATTCCTGGATAACAAGAATGCATTACGAGATCTTTATGGCTGGAACCAGGCCGCGCAAAGGGCAGAGCAATTGCGAGCCGGCCTGGCCAGCAGCGCGGGCTCCGTTCCGCTTATATTCACACAAAACTGGACCCTCGCGAGTCGTCTGGCCTGGTATGCAAGACCAACCCCGGTGCAGGTATTGGATACCCGCCGGGACCAGTTTGATATCTGGTTCGGCTCGCCGCAAGACGGCGCGCGCGGCATACTGGTGCTGTGGCCTGATGAAAACGCGAAGCCGGAAACCGGCGCGAGCGGCCAGTTTGCAGAATGCTCGCTGCGTGACAAATTGCCGATCATATCCCATGGCCACCTGAGCTCGACTTTTTCATTTTATGCCTGCCATGACTACCACAACTGACCACATCAAAACTTCCCTGCCCTCCGATACTACCGTCGCTTTTAACAGCGCATGGCGCTGGGCTGTGCCGTTGATCACAATGGCGGCTTTGGCTCTGTTGCTGGCGTTGGGGGATAACGTGCCGCTGTTTTATTTTATGAACCGGATCATGTCCCATGCCAGCGACAAGTTGTGGGTACATCTGTCGCTATTGGGGGACGGTCAGATGGTGGTGCTGTTTGTACTGCCTTTTTTGGGGCGCCGCCCCGATGTGGTATGGCAATACGTACTCGCGACGATTTTCGCCGGGTTATTTGTTCCTGGCATGAAAGAGCTGTTTTCCTCTTTGCGCCCGCCCGCCAGCTTGCCCATGGACAGTTTCCACCTGATAGGCCCGGCTCTGCAAAATAATGCTTTCCCTTCAGGTCATACCACCGCGCTTTTTGTATTGGCGGGCTTGGTCTGTTTGCAGCGGATCAATGTCTGGATCAAGATTATGGCGTTGCTACTGGCCGTATTTGTCGGTTTTTCCCGTATCGCCAGCGGGGTGCATTGGCCCGTGGATGTGCTCGGCGCGGCCATCGGCGGCTGGCTTGTCGCAATGCTGGCGGTATGGCTGGCACAATATTGGCGTGCCGGTCTGAATATCTGGGCGCAGCGCGTATTTGCACTGATTTTTACCCCGTTTTCCGTTTGGGCCGTGTGGTCCCTGTGGCATCACTACGACAGCGTTTACCCCGGCACTGATGTAATGAAAGTCTTGCTGTTGGCCATCTGTCTGGCCCTGTCCGTACCAGGGCAATTGCGCCTGTTTAATATAAAACAATGAAACTCGGCGATTGGGCTCGTTGCTCTAAAAACTTCAGCCAATATTTAAGTTAGAATAAGTTTTTTCGAAATTAACCATTTCATTTGTGTGAGACGCGATGCCGAAATTAGCCCTTAAAATTGACGTAAATACCTATCGCGGCACTCGATTCGGGGTGCCGCGCCTCATGGAAACACTGCAACGTCACCAGGTACAGGCCAGTTTTTTCTTTACCCTGGGCAAGGATCATACGGGGCGCGCGATCAAGCGTATCTTTCGCCCCGGCTTTCTGGCCAAGGCGTCGCGATTGTCTGTCTGGAAGCATTACGGAATACAAACCTTGTTGTACGGCACCTTGCTGCCTGCCCCGGACATTGGACGTAAATGCGCCGATATTATGCGATTGGTCCGGGATGCAGGTTTTGAAGTGGGAATACATTGCTATGACCAGATTCACTGGAATGAGCGGGTTGCCGGCAGGGATATGGATTGGACAAAACGCGAAATGCAGCGGGCGGTAGACAGGTTTACCGAGATATTCGGTATTGCATCCAAGTCCTTTGCCGCTGCGGGCTGGCAGTTGAATCGCCATTCCCTGCGCCTGATGCAGCGCTTCGGTTTTAATTACACCTCGGATACGCGTGGCACTCACCCTTACATTCCCACCTGGAATGCGGAGATTATTGCCTGCCCGCAAATCCCGACTACGTTGCCCACGCTGGACGAGTTGATCAATCGCGACGGCATTACCGTTGAAAATGTCGCGCAGCACCTGTTGCAATTGACAAAAAATCCGCCGCCAACCGGTCATGTTTTCACCCTTCAGGCCGAACTTGAGGGTGGGAAATGGCTGCCCGTGTTTGAGCAATTGCTGGAAGGCTGGAAGGCGCAGGGCTATGATATTGTGTCATTGCGGCTTTATGCGGAAGGCTTGCCTGCCAGCCTTCCGCGCCACGAAATTGCAATGCGGACGATAGAAGGCAGTGTTGGCACTTGCGCAGTGCAGGTTTAAGCCGTATAGATTCAAGTTCATTGAAAACAAGCCGATATACTCATTATCCTTTTAGTTTGTCTTGGGAGTGAAAATGCAACAGGGTGGAAAAGACTTGCACGGCTGGGTGGCTTTTCTCAGCAATACGGAAATCCCGATTCTCAAGCAGACAATGCGTGATTTGCAAGCTTTGCTTGAACAGGACGAGAGCGCCAGTCCGCACGCCATCGCCAGCATTATTGCGCGTGATCCACTGATGACAGCGTTGCTGTTGCGGTATTTGCAACTCCACAAGCGGCGCAGCCAAACCAATGAAGTTCTGGAAATAGAACAGGCTCTGCTGATGCTGGGTATCGAGCCGTTCTTTAAAAGTGTCGTGTCAAAAGTATCTGTCGAAGAAATGCTTGGCGCGCAAATTCCTGCGCTGGTTGCAGCCTTGCGCGTAGTTCACCGCTCGCACCGGGCCTCCTCCTATGCGTTTGACTGGGCTGTGCGAATGCGCGACCTGCATTTTGAAGAGGTGCGTATTGCGGCATTATTGCGTGACATGACCGAAATTCTGATGTGGTGTTTCGCGCCGGTTGACATGCTCAAAGTCAAGGTCATGCAGGAACAGGATAAATCGCTGCGTAGCGGGGTTGCGCAGGAACAGGTGTTTGGATTCAGGCTGGTGGCACTTCAAAGAGAGCTGGTGAAGGAATGGAAATTGCCCACTTTGCTGCTGCATTTGATGGATGGCGAAAATAGCCAGCAAGCGCGAGTCCGGAATGTAGTTTTGGCAGACAGATTGGCGCGTCATTCATCCCATGGCTGGGACGATGCCGCCTTGCCGGATGATTACAGGGACATTGGGGAATTGCTCAATATGAAAGCCGAAGAAGTGGTGAATATTGTCGGTGCTGAAATTCCCGTTTGACCCTGCTGCTATCGCAAATCGCCAGCCAGCGAGTCGCGCTTGACTGCCGGTAACTCTGTCTCCTGGCGATATGCGGGATGATCAATGCCGGCCTTGATGGTTGCGTCCTGTTTGACTGCCGCAACCATCTCGGGCGTGAGTTCAAAACGCATGAAATGAACCGCTGAAGTCTTGTCCGGCGCCGTGCGATCAAGATCTTCGTTGGCAATCGCAAATACCTTGTTAAAGCTCCCCACTTTCACCCAAACGGTATTTTCAATGCCGATGAGTTGCGCCAGCGCTTTTTTTCGCTCTTCCACATCGTCGTATTCCACCATGAAAGTGGCCTTCCAGTTGCTGCCATCAGGAATGAGGGGGTTATAGACGTCCAGTTCTTCCTGGATACTCTCAGCTTCGAAAATGCGTTCGAGACGCAGCATTTCCTGTACCTGGTACTGCATCGTGAGGGCATCTTCGAAATAGAGAGTGGCATGGTCGCCAATAGGCACTCTGCGATTTTTTTTGTGTTCCATCACCCTGGCGCGAAAATCGGCTTTTATCGCCGAATACTTTTCCAGGGAATAAAGGTCATTCCGGGTCAATTGGGGCATGGTTTCTCTTTCTGTAAGCGTTGTTATTTGTGTGCAATCTGCTTGTCGGTGAACAGATAGTCTCGCAGTTCCTTGTCAAAACTGGGGTCGGTGCGCCTGATCCATTCCAGCACCATCGCGGCATGCTCTTTTTCCTCGTCGCGATTGTGCGCGAGAATAGCCTTCAAATCCGGGTCGGAGCATGCATCCACACGCTGGTTGTACCAGTCAACTGCCTCCAGCTCTTCCATCAATGAGACAATTGCGCGGTGCATGTCGCGGGTCTTGACGCTTAACTGTTCTACGGGTTCGTGATAGCCTTCATGGGACATTTCATTCTCCTCATTTGGTTAAATGGCATAAGCCTTGCGCAGCAGGCTGATAGGGTGCTCGGGTGCCCGCCCTTCCTTCAGGCCGTTCTCGATGTGGTGGCCGGCCATCGCACAATCGCTGCCATAGTGAGCCGCCCCGGCATTCTTCACCCGTTCAACTACCGGTTTGACGATCTTCATCGCCGACAGATGAAACTCTTTTTTCACCGCGTAAGTGCCATCGTGGCCGGAACAGCGTTCGATAATTTCCACTTCCGTATCGGGAATGAGGGACAGAATCTCGCGGGTTTTGGGGCCGATGTTCTGCACCCGCTGGTGGCAGGCGGCGTGGTAAGCCACTTTGCCCAAACCCTGTTTGAAATCGGTTTTCAGCTTGCCTTCCTTGTGGCGCAAAATCAGGTATTCAAACGGGTCAAAGAACGCTGCTTTCACCTTCTGCACATCGGGATCATTCGGGAACATCAGCGGCAATTCCTGCTTGAACATCAGCACGCAGGAAGGAATCAGAGCCGTCAGATCCCAGCCCTCATCCACCAGCTTGGACAGCACAGGAATATTAAATTCCTTCGCCGCCTTTACCGCTTCAAGATCGCCCAATTCCAGCTTGGGCATGCCACAGCAACGTTCTTTCTGCGCGATGGTGACTGGAATACCGTTGTGCTCGTAAACGGCAACAATATCCTCACCCGGCCCGGGCTCATTACGGTTGGTATAGCAAGTGGCAAACAGTGCCACTCTGCCTTTTGTTTTACCCGCGGGCTCGGCTACAAGCTGGCTGCTGTGTGATGAAAGCCGCTTGCGCAAGGTATTGCTCTGATATTCAGGCAGCTTGGCATCGGCATGTACGCCAAGAACCACTTCCAGCGCCTTGCGCGTGGGGCCGAATTTGTTTGCAGCGTTAACTATCTGTGCCACTACCGGGATACCGGCAAGATTGCCGACTGTATCCGTGCTGGTCAGAATACGATCACGAATTTTTACATCGCCATTTTTGAATTTGAAGGCCTTGGCACGCAGCATCAGGTGAGGAAAGTCCACATTCCACTCGTGTGGCGGTGTATAAGGACACTTGGTCATGTAGCATAGATCACACAGGTAGCAATGGTCCACTACCTTCCAGTAATCCGCTTTGTTGACGCTATCCACTTCCATTGTAGGAGACTCGTCCACCAGGTCGAGCATGGTTGGAAAAGATTCACACAGGCTCACGCAACGGCGACAACCGTGGCAGATATCAAAGACCCGCTCCATTTCTTCAAACAATGAAGCTTCATTGAAGAAGTCGGGGTTAAGCCAATCCAGAGGATGGCGTGTCGGTGCTGCGAGATTTCCTTCACGGGCGGGTCCAGCCATGGCGTTGTCTCCAGTTATCAATAAAGTATGGTTGCAGTCCGCCCGCTATGCAGGCAGATCGCAAGGAATATCAGGCTTGAATTATTTAATTCAAGCCATGTAAATTACAAAGCAACTAAGCACGCAGAGATAAGCGGGCGTCCGGTGTTTTAGCGTTACAAGCTACAGCGGCAGCTTATGCACGACAAAATACGCAGGCATACTCTTTTCTCTGCGAGCTGATTACTTTTGCTTCTTGTTACTTTGTGGACTGCATTTTTTTACAGGGATTAAGCCACGAATTCGCTCAATGCTTTCGAATAGCGGTTGGCGTGTGAACGTTCTGCTTTAGCCAGTGTTTCAAACCAGTTGGCGATTTCCTCGAAACCTTCCGCACGGGCAGCCTTGGCCATGCCAGGATACATGTCGGTATATTCGTGAGTTTCGCCTGCCACTGAGGTCTTCAGATTGTCACTTGTCGAGCCGAACGGCATGCCGGTGGCAGGATCGCCGCATTGCTCAAGAAACTCCAGATGACCATGGGCATGACCAGTTTCGCCTTCAGCCGTGGAACGGAACAAAGCCGCTACATCGTTATAACCCTCTACGTCGGCCTTTGCAGCGAAATAGAGATAACGACGATTGGCTTGAGATTCGCCAGAAAAGGCATCTTTCAGATTTTGCTCGGTTTTGCTACCTTTTAGTTTCATTTCATTAACCTCCAGAGTGAGTTATAGACAAAGTGGTCGGGTAACCACAGTGACAAGTATAGACTTGTGCGTTATTGAGAAAAGTAGATTGTTTCAATGGGAGTGATCGATTTCATCGATCAAAGATTGTGTTTGTGCAGGAAGTTGTTGAGGTTCGGATGGCGCTGCCTTATAAACTTGAAAGAAGCGGCTGTCTGCAGATTACCTCGGAGAGGTTCTTGTGCCCTTTGGGTATATATATTAAACAAGTAATTATCGAAATAAGCTTGATGAGCAATTGGGTCTACTATGAAATTTTAGCAAATGATTCAAAATCTGTGTACCTGATGGCACAAGAAGCTCTCCGACGTGAATTTGCGAAATCTGCCGATTGAACCGCAGTTTAAGGATAGAAGCAACATAGCGTTGCAGTTCGTTAAGCAGTATATATTAGTTGCATTGCTAACTAATTAATTGTATATTGTTTCCATGCTCGATCATTGCCTTTACTTCAACACCACAGCTCTTGCCCGCCAGCTGGAAAAACAGTGGGCCAAGGCATTTGCGCCCTTCGAGCTGACACCGCCCCAGGCGTTTCTGCTCAGAATTGTTCTGGACCGGCCGGGTCTGATGCAGTGCGAGATTGCGAGTGCGTTGGCGATTTCAAGACCGACGGCAACCCGCGCTCTTGATGGGCTCATGGCAAAAGGATTGATCGAACGCAGAAGCTCCGGGCGTGACGGACGTGAACAGGCCATTTTTCCAACGGCTCCCGCCATTTCCATGCATATGCAGTTGAATGAAGCGAGCGGACAGGTAACCAGGCAGTTAAAAAAATTGCTTGGAGCCGATGTTTTTGCAGACACAGTTACGAAGATTCGTGGTGTACGCTCCGCCCTTAAGTGAGTGTTTTTTTATGCATATGGTTGCATAGCTAACTATTGGAGTCAAACATGCCTATCCTTGATATTAAAGTCAGTGCCAGGAAGTCTGCCGAACTCACCAGGTCCATTTCGGATGTCCTTCTGGAATTGACATCGCGCATTCTCAACAAGAAAGCGGAAGTCACGTCTATGGCGATCAGCTATGTCGATCCGGATGACTGGATCATTGGCGGGAAGTCACTTTCTGAGCAGGGCAAAAGCAGCATCTATTTCGGCATCAAGATTACCGACGAAACCAATACCAAAGCCGAGAAGTCCCAATATATCCGCGAGGCGTTTGCCGCATTCAGCAAATTGCTCGGCAACCTGCACGAAGTAAGTTACATCTACGTTGAAGACGTTCGTGCTACCGCCTACGGTTATGGGGGACGCACTCAGGAATACCGTTTCCATCATCCGGCGTGATGAGTCAAAGATAATCCGTTGCGCTCCGCGTATTCACGGTGGAATGTTGTTTAAAATTATTCTGTTAAATGATTATTTACGGTTGATTTTACTTACGTTGTCTCTATTAGCAACGGCTGATGTATGATGCGTGCCGCACGGATTATTCCGCGAAAGAAATTTATCTGTCATTGGAATGTCACAGTAACATGACGTTTCAGTGCCGCGTGCGTCCTGCCATGCATCCTGCGTAAAACCCTTGCATAAGCTTCAGGCATTTTATTCATTTAATATTTTACGAAAGAGAAATAACATGACCGCTCCCCTGTTTACGCCCATCACGCTGGGCAAACTGTCACTCAAGAATCGCATCGTAATGGCGCCTATGACACGCTCCCGTGCAATCGGCAATGTGCCAAACGAAATTATGGAAAAGTATTACAGGCTGCGTGCCGATGCCGGACTCATCATCACGGAAGGGGCATCTCCTTCTGCCAATGGCCTTGGCTATGCACGCATTCCCGGCCTGTTTAACGGCGAACAGGTAAAAGGTTGGCGCCGCGTTACTGATGGCGTCCACCAGGCCGGCGGCAAAATATTCGTGCAGTTGATGCACACCGGGCGTGTCAGCCATCCCGCGAACATGCAAGCCGGCAGCAGGGTAATTGCGCCTTCCGCCATCTCTGCTCCCGGCGAAGTGTGGACGGATAGCAGCGGCCAGCAACCACATCCGCTTCCCGCCGCGATGAGCGAAGCAGACATCGCGCAGGCCATTGCCGAGTATGCCAATTCTGCCAGGCTTGCGATCGAAGCCGGATTTGACGGCGTAGAGTTGCATGCGGCAAACGGCTATCTGATCGACCAATTTCTTAACACCGCATCCAACCGCCGCACCGACCAATGGGGCGGCAGCATCGAGAATCGCATCCGCTTCGCAGTGGAAGTTGCCAAAGCTTCCGCTGCAGCTATCGGCGCGGAAAAAATCGGTATGCGCATCTCGCCCTACGGTGTGTTCAACGGCATGTCATCAGATACTGATATGGATGCGATGTACGAACGTCTGATCGCCGAACTGAATGCGATAGGACTGGTCTATATTCACATCGTCGATCATAGTTCGATGGGTGCGCCAGAAGTCAGTCCGCTCTTGAAAGCGAAGATTCGTGCTGAATTTAAAGGAAAATATATTTTGTCGGGCGGCTATGATGTGGCGCGCGCGAATGCAGATCTCGAAGCCGGGCGTGGCGACCTCGTCGCATTTGGGCGCCCGTATATTTCCAATCCTGATCTGCTGCAAAAACTGACCAAGGGGCAACCTTTGACCGCGCCGGATTTTGACACCTTCTACACGCCCGGAGAAAAGGGCTATACGGACTATTGAGCGATATGCTCAGTGGAAAAATTCCGGCATCAGGCCGTATTCTTGTATTAACAGTAAGATATTGTTTTATAATAGATAATGTCGTGCATGAGCAAGTTAAAGAGTTGTGATCCTGCTCTTGAAAGTAAGCAAATCTGTCCACATATAACCGTATCAATTTCATGGAGGGTAGCTAAATGTTTAAAAGCGTAACTTACGGATTCGTGTTGCTGTCCGCATTGTTCCTGGCGAGCGGGATTGCGTTGGCAGACAATACTCCAATGATCGACCAGGTCTATAAGGCAGCACAGGCTGGCAGGCTGGACGATGCCCAAAGGATGATGGATAGGGTTCTCAAGGAGCACCCAAACAGTGCCAAGGCTCATTTTGTGGACGCTGAAATATTGGTCAGGCAAGGCCAAACGGGCAAAGCCGAGGCTGAGTTGAATAATGCCGAACGCCTGAATCCGGGTTTGTCATTTGCCAACCCGCAAGCTGTGCAGGACATAAAAAACCGTATTGCGATGACCCACCATGTCAGCCAGACTAATGCCGGCGGTTACCAAGCCATGCAAAGCAACGGTTTTCCATGGGGCTTGATATTCCTCGGGCTGGGTGTAATCGCGCTGATCGTTTTCGTCATGCGTGCATTGAACGCACGTAATGCTGCGATGTTTCCTGGCAGCTACCAGGGAGGCGTGCAAAACAATTCGGCATCGCCGGTTCCAATGCAGCTTTATGGCGGCGGCATGGCACCAATGGCTTCTGGCGGCGGGATAGGCAGCGGCATCATGGGAGGGCTTGCTACCGGCGCTGCGGTTGGCGTCGGCATGGTGGCTGGCGAAGCACTGGCGCATCGCTTCATGGACGGCGGGCGCAGCGCTGCTGATAATAATAATAATAATAATAATAATGTGTCTCCGGTGGCGGACAACTGGGGCAATTCATCAAATGATATGGGCGGCTCGGACTTTGGTATAGCCAACAACTCTTCGTGGGATGACAACTCGAATATTGCTGATAGCGGTTCGGATGTTGGCGGCGGCGACTGGAGCTAATTCCATTTCCAGATCAAAAGTGGTGCGAAGCTGACTGCAGATACAAGTTCCCTCTCCCGCAGGCGGGAGAGGGTTAGGGTGAGGGCTGTTGGGTGCAACCAAGTTATATTTCTGCACATAGACCCTCATCCCCAACCCTTACACCCGCAAGGAGTACGCCGAGGGTGCCCCGCTGCTGTGCAGCGACCCTTTCGCAGTCCCGCCTGCGGGAGAAGGGAGTAAATTCAAGTATTGAAATAGAAATGGAATAACAAGATTCTCACGGCGTGATGCTGTGGGCACACCGCATCACCGGCGAGCCGGAATCCGGCTATGCTTCCAGTTCCCGCACCAGATTGTTCAGATTGAGGAGTCGAAGGCTCAGTTCGACAGCTATGTTGCGCATCAATTTGGCGCCCAGTAACGGTTGTGCGCGGTTGAGTCGTTCAAAGGCGTCTGTCGTCATTTCAAGCAGCGCAACCTGGGTTTCGGCCACCACGTTCGCAGATCGTGGTTTAGCAGAAAGCAACCCTATGACCCCGACAGTTACTCCTGCCTGGTAATTTGCCAGGCGCAACGTTCGTCCCTCTGTTTCAGAGAGCACGCTGACTCGACCCTGAGTCAGAAACAGAAGACTGCGGCTATCCTCTCCTTTACGGATAATCAGTTCGCCGCGGCTTCGCTGCTGCCTGATCAGCACGCTGCCAAGCAGTCTGACTTCATCTTCAGTCATGTCGCGACAAACCTCGAATTTTTCCAGCGGAAGCTCGTCCGCAGAGTCCTGGAAGCATTCGAGTTGTATCAGCAATTCATCTTCGGCACGTGACAGTGCGGCGTCGGTATCCTCGTAAATGCGCCCCTCCGCTTCTGGCCTGGTAAGACCAATGCTGCGCAGGAAATGCCGACGGTTGCCGCCAGCGGGCAGGTAGGAGAAGAACAGGTGCCTGTTTGATTTGATTGCGCGATCGTCCATGCGCTTCAGCATCATCACGCCACTACTGTCAAAGTGCCCGACGCGCTTTAGATCCAGCACAATCCAGTCGGCGCTCTGCAATACGCTTTCCACGCACTTGGCCACAGTTTCCGCCGTACCGAAAAAGATCGGACCATCGAGTTCGATGATTGCAATGCGCTGACCATGGCGATCCAGAGCATCGATGGCTGTGCGTGATCGTTCGGTGCGTGATCGTGTGCGATCAGCATGCAGTATGCGCCGAATCACCGTGGCATTGGAGCGGTACACAAAAACCATGAAAACCGCGGCCATCCCGACACCAAGCGCGGCAAGCGCGCCAGCCAGAACAACGAGTGCGGCGACCAGCACAACCACCACGAGGTTCATCGTGAGGTCTCTGCGCCACGCGACTTCTCCCCTGTCGCCGATTCTGACGACGAGAAGCTGTTGCGTCCATTTGTCCATGGCCCCGGCGGTGGTAACGATCACGACACCTGCCATTGCCGACAGCGGAATCAGCGCAATGGCCGGACTCAACCAATAGGACAGGCCTAACAGCGTTGCCGCGTAGGTCAGATTCGCGACGCTGCTCCGTCCGCCGTTGGCAAAAACGGTCTGGGTAACGTTGGGCGAGCCTCCGCTAGGTGCACCGCCAAACAGGGCAGACAATGCGTTGCCCGCTCCCTGAACCATTAATTCCCGGTTGCTGTTATGGGGAGTACCGAACAAACGATCAGACGCGGAAATACTCAACAAGGATTGTATGGAGGATACAAACGCCAGCGTGACACCGGTTGCCAGAATTTGAAAGGTGTGGCGCGAAAAGGCGGTGGTGGAAACAAATTGCAGAATATCGTTCACCCGCAATGAAAAGGAAATTCCGCTTGGCAAGGTTCCAATCGCCGGCCCCAAATCCGCGGGCGCAATATATTTGGCGGCGAGTATCTGAGCCAATGTTCCCCCCAGCAATCCGATGATGGCAGAGGGAACCAGTTTGCTGAATTTTCCAGACCAAAGCACTAGTCCGCCGGATAGTGCGGCGATGCCGAGGGGCCACCACTTGATGCCGATTGCACCGCTCAGTACTCCCAGCAATTGGCTCTCGTGATCCAGGCCAATCAGCTTGGGTACCTGGGTAAGCATAATTTGCAGGGCAAAACCATTGATGAAGCCAGCCAGCACGGGATAGGGCACGAACTTTACCAGGGCTCCCATGCGCGACGCCCCAAGCAGTATCTGGGTCATTCCGGAAACCAGCAGCGTCAGAAAGCATATGGTCATAAGAGCGGCCGGGGCCTTCTCACCGCCGTAACTGTCGGTAAAAGAATGGTGTATGGCCACGGTGGCGATCAGGCCGGACAAAATTGCGGCATGTGTGGTTTTGGGTGAATTAACATGCAACGGGGCGCCGCCAAACAGTCCGGATACCACGGCCGTGACCACTGCCGCCACAAATGCAGCCGATATCCCTGCGGTAACGTAAGCAGGCCCGATGCTGTGATACAACACGACGCCGCAAGTGAGAATAATGGGTATGGCAATCAGCGCCCCGACTGAACCGCCGATAACATCGCCCCACAGTGACTTGACAGTAAACTGGATGTGCATATGGTAATTGACGTCCTCTAAAAATATTGCTGCTGAAAGTCGACCAGCCTTGGCCGGGCTCCTTGCTTTGTGAACATCCCCATCTGGCTCATTGCGTTGAAAAACTCTTCCTGCACGCCAGCAATTATTGCTTCCTCGCCAGTTTTGCATCCCATGGATAACTACTGCTTTTGAATCATGGTTCGTTCTTCAATACTTAACTGACTGTAGATTTTTCCCATGCAACATCATCTTTCAAAAATGTTGCACTTGGGTTTAGAGCGCGCCCAACTAATCATAACTCATACTTCAGCCAAATGGTTAGCCAGTTATTCGCGATCATCCATTGCTGAAACTTGAGCAATTTCTGTACCCAATGGGTAGAAGAACCCCTCCGAGGCAATCTGCGAATAACTGCTTTTTTTAAGTTTATGGATTACATGTAAAAATATTAAATATAATCAGCATGTTACTGTTAGATGGGTTGGATGACAAAAACTCGGGGCTGCCGAAGCAGCCCCGAGTTATCACCTGCGCTACAGCAGCCTGGTTTGCACTCTTCTCAGAATTTGCCTGTGCCGGGAAGGATTGCGGTGTGCTCTTCGTTGACAGCCTTGAGATGTCTGGGATCAAGAGCCAGCGCCTGCAGAATGGTCGGGGCGACCTGTGCGGTTTGCACCGGGCCGGTGATGGTAGCCGGAGCGAAGCGGGGGTTTGCCAGCAACAGCATTACATTCCTGTCATCGTGGGAGAATCCGCCATGCTCGGCAACTTTCTTCGTGCCACCGGTATAGACAACGCCAACAGTCGGTGTCACCAGAAGGTCGGGAGCGCGCGAATCCAGCACAGGATCATTGAAGATCAGGCTGAGAGACTTGCCGGCATAAATTTCGCCGCCGCCAAATACCTGCGGATTGGTACTCAGCATAGCAACGGCGTTGGCGGTCTGGCCCTGGTCGGCGAGCCACAACATGGATACGTCGTCTTCAATCGAACCTGCAACCAGCGGGCCCAGCACGTCGCTTGGCGACATCAGCGAGGCGTTATCGGCCGGAATACGCAGCATGGCCTTGGGGTCGATGGCTGACTGGCCATGTTTTGCGGTAATGATAATAAGTGTTGAATCATAAAGACCGCGTTTTTTGAGTTCCGCAACCATCTGGCCAATCGCGTTGTCTGCAAACCGGATTTCATTCAGCAGCTCATTGCTGGGCGTGCCGAGTGCATCAACGTAACCACCTGTTTGCGAAGCGGATTTCTCGTGCAGCTTCTGCCCCACGCTGATTGACTGGAAGTTTGCGCCAAACACGGTTGGTACCCTGGACGGCAGGCCATCGTGAGTCTTGCCGTCGATCTGGTTCAGTATCGCCTGCAGGTGCAGCCTGTCGTAACACTGGATGTTCCGGAAGCTGTCGGTCCACGCGCCGGTGGCAGAGGGGTCATTCACCTGTTCACAACCAGCCACGGCGGGCAGGCCTACCACCGTAGAGTTTATTTCAGGACCGTAGAAATCGTTGAGGCCATTGCCGCTCGGGCCCTTGACGAGTTCATAGGCCTGATGCTTATCGGTCCACGCGGTATAACCGCCCGCTTCGCGCACGACTTCGAACAAAGTGTTGGTGCGCAGAAACTGATGCGGGTAGACCGGTGCGCAGGCATTGACAGGATCGCGAGGCAGGTAATCGGGATTGATTCCGTTACCGCCATCCACCCGCGAAGTATCGATGTCGATGGATTCATCATAGACGACCTGGGTACCGATCTGACCAGGGCATGCGCCACCAGGGAGGCCGCTGATAGCATTATCCAGTTTGGGTGGTGACAGTTTGCGGTCGTAGCTGACGTCGTAGAAGATACCCGTGGAGCGGGTGGAACCACCGGTCAACAACGCCATCAGGCCTGGGAAGGAATCAGACGGTGCGGAAGTCGATGCCTGTACATAATTTAGAGCATGTTCGGAAAGTGCACCCATATTGGCACAATAGGGCGCGCCACCGTTGACCGTGGGAATGCCGGCAGAGCAGTTGGCGTAGTCGATGGCGTGCATGCCATCCAGGCTAATCAGCAGAACGTGTTTTATGCCGGTCTCGTGCATGGACTCATAGTCTGTCCCGGCAGCGCGGGCACCCATGACGCCAGTCAACGCTGCAGTAATCATCAAACTCATTGTGGTCTTCAGGAATCGCATGCTCGTACCTCTTTCTGTTGTGGTTGATCGAGCCATGGATTCTAGAGCTGCATTATTACGATTACGTGAATCTTAATGCGGGAGTAAAGGAAGGTTTGGGAGAGGTGCCGCCGCTAGCCCGAAAATGCGTTCGGCTGAATTTAATTGTCACCGTTTACTATTTGACCCACAGCATTTTGTCTTGTTGGCGGTGTAGCCATGAAGCGCCGGTTATATGAAACTTTTCAATTGCTATGCTGCCCGCTACGGTTTTTTAAAATGGCATAGACTCATCCAGAGCTACAGGTTTGGCACTTGTTTTCAGTCCATCGGCCGCGTTTTCGCTGCATCTGCGTGACAAATTTAAGATTTTGATCATAAATCCTTGCGGTCTATTAGCGGATGGTCGCGACTATTTCCTTTCGGGACTTTGCCGTCGTTCCTGACAATCTACTTTCAGGTAAGCAGCATCAACGCCGCCCCTTTGCGTGATGCTACTTTTTAAATATAAAAAAACGATCAGTGCGTAGCCATAATCGCCTCGTGCTATTTTGAGTGGCTGCTTTCGGGTAATATACTGCGAATCTCAAAGGGCGGTCGTGTGCCAATTGCTGCCAGTCGATATTGCTCTTCCAATCAAGGAGTCTTAAATATGGCCAAAAAAGCGGCAATCGCACTTGCGTTCGTCATGCTGATCATCCTCGCATGGGGATTATTTTTTGAGGCGAGGTCAACAAGGATCTTCATCAACGGCCAGGAACTCATCGGGCCATTCAAGGGCACTATCGGAGCAGCCGGACTCATCGTCGGCATGATAGCTTTATTTTGTGCAGCAATCTTCCTGATCTTTGTGTTTGCCGGAATCGGCATTTTTATCCTGGGTGGAGTGATAGTTGTTGGGCTCATCTTGGCGGGATTTGCGTTCCCGTTTCTGCTTGTTTTGCTCCTGCCATTGGCCATTGTTTGGCTGTTCATTGCGGTCACCCGGAAAATCGGGACATAAATGTTTCGGGGTTTTACTCATGACCGGATGAGAAGTGGCGATGGCAGTATCTGGCCGCTTCCGGGTAGGCCGTTCCAAGCCTATTGTAGCGTTGCGAGCCAGAAGCCCTTTGCAGCACCAGGGAATTTGAGTTGATTTGCGTATTTTTTTTGCGGATAAATTCAGTCCCTCGGGCTGTAATGACTGGCACACCCAAAGGGAAGAGAAAACAATCCGAAAATGACTAAAGACGGCGATGTTAAAGAGGATTTTTTCGACCCGCTGATACTTTTGCGTACTCGACGCTTCGGTACATTCTGGTTTGCCAGCTTCCTCTCAAATATTGGCACTTGGGCTCAACAGGTGGCGCAACCATGGCTTTTACTCAGCCTGGGTGCTTCTCCATTCCTGTTGGGGCTTGATACATTTGCTCTCGGCGCGCCGGTCTGGCTTCTGACACTGACAGGTGGCATATTGGCAGACCGCGCCGATCGCCGTCGCGTAATTGCAATTTTTCAGTCGATTCAAATGCTGTGCCCCACGCTGCTGGTGGTTCTTTTGCTGACCGGCGCGGTTAAGCCATGGATGGTGATCACGCTGTCGCTGGTTATAGGGATTACGGATGCGTTATCCATGCCGTCTTTTCAAACCATCGTATCAACCATTGTAAAACACGAGCAGATAGCTGCGGCTCTTGCCCTGAATTCAACGCAGTTCAATCTTTCGCGCATTCTCGGACCGGCCATCGCCGGTGTTCTGCTGGTGAGTGCTGGCGCAGTCGGATGCTTTGCAGTCAGCGCCGCCTCCTATTTGCCGTTCATTTTTGTCGCCTGGTGGATTCTGCCCCGTCAAAACATCACATCTAACGCACACGATGTATTTGATCGCCGTCACCCGTTTGCCGGCGTTCTTGAAGTGATCCGCATTCCCAACCTGCGAGGAGGGGTCATGACGGTTCTGGCATCCAGTACTCTGTGCGGTCCACTAATTACTTTCAGCCCGGTACTGGTCAGAAGTTCGTTCCAGGGGAGTGCAATGCAATTCAGCATCGCCATCAGTTCGTTTGGCGCCGGCGCACTTGTTGGCGCTATCGCGCTTCTTTTTGTCGATGCCAACCGCGACCGGCGGATGATAGGATCGCTGTTTGCCGTGGCATTGGGGATAACTCTGGTATTGGTTGCGATCAATCCCTGGCTCTGGGCGCTGCCCCTTCTGATGTTGCTTGCGGGCCTTGCAATGAGCGTCACAAACATCTCGATCAATACCTTGTTGCAGACTCAGGCTTTGCCACAACTGCGCGGACAAGCTGTCAGCCTGTTTATGCTCGCCATGCGAGGCGGAATTTCGCTTGGCAGTCTGCTGACGGGAATGTCAGTTAGCCTGCTTGGCGTGCACCGGGCGTTACTTATCGATGGAATCCTGGCAGTGGCAGTGCAGGCGCTGATTGGCTGGAGTTGGTTTAAAAATAATGGTTGGAATCGTAGAGTTGGAGGAGCCAAAACCGATTCATCCTAGAAAAAGCAGTTGTTCGCAGATTACCTCGGAGAGGTTCTTGTGCCCTTTGGGTACACAGATGACACACGATTAAGCAACGAATTATCGAGATGTGCTGCTTAACCTAAAAACCGTAGTCGAACAGGGCAAGTGGTGCGTTTATTTCTCTGTCCGGCAAGGCGCGACGAAGCAGAATAGTCATTCTATTCAATGAGGAGCAACGCAGCTGGGCAGGAAAATAAACGTGCCAATTGTCCTGTAGCGACTTCACCCAAATGGTGTGAGTGTAAACAGTACATATCTCTTTTATGTTCATGATGATACGGCCTAGATGGAGCGGTCAACTGCGGTTTTTAGGTTTAACCAATCGGGCGTACGATCAAATATTTGTAAGTGATTCAAAATCTGTGTACCCGAGGGCTCAAGAATTTCCCCGGGGTGAACCTGCGGAATCTGCGGATTGAACTGCGTTTTCTGGATTCAGGGCACACTTGCGCAAGCCGGGTTGTACAAAACGGGGTGACTGTTTTTGAAGTGCAGCGCTTGGCCACCTCTAGAAAGTTAGAAGCGATTCGCTACATTCCGGCTACGACGGTTAGTGCTTTTCAGGAAGAGGCTGTTTTGCGTTAACCATTGCCCCTATTAGCCAGCAAGTCTTCAAATGCCTCGATGGGCACGGGTTTGCTGAACAGGTATCCCTGGAAAGCCTGGCAGCCGCATAACTCGAGAAACTGGCACTGGTCCTCATTTTCCACACCTTCAGCGATTACGTTCAGCCCGAGCGTAACGGTCATTGCGATGATGGTTTGCACGATGGAGGCGTCGTTGGGATCGCTGACGATGTCGCGAACAAACGACTGGTCAATCTTGATCTGGCTTAGCGGCAAGCGTTTCAGATACTGCAGCGACGAATATCCGGTACCAAAGTCATCCATCGAGAAATGCACGCCCAGCATTTTAATTTCACGCATCTTGCTGATGGTGCCCTCGACATCATCCAGCATGGTACTTTCGGTCAGTTCCAGTTTAAGGCGAGAAGGCCTTGCACCACTCTCCAGCAATATGCGCTGTATCTGGCTGACAAAGTCAGCCTCATGGAATTGCTTGGCGCTGACATTTACCGCCAGTGTCAGGTCGCGGGTAAGTTCATCATGCTGCCAGGCTGCAAGTTGCGCGCAGGCTGTTTGCAGCACCCATATCCCTATCGGTATGATGAGTCCGCTTTCTTCGGCGAGTTCGATGAATTGCGCAGGCGATACCAGGCCGCGTCGCGGATGCTGCCAGCGCAATAGCACCTCTGCCCCTATCGAACGGCGCAAGCTGTCGACCTGGATTTGATAGTGCAGATGAAACTGTTGTTTTTTGAGTGCAAGATGCAGTTCATCATTTAGCTCTGCGCGTGCATCAAGGGCGAGTTGCATCGCCGAATCATAGAAACGGATAGCGTTACGGCCACTGGCCTTGGCCTGATACATTGCCGTATCTGCATATCTGAGCAAATCGTCCGGACTTTCCCGCTGACCAAGAAACATGACGATGCCGATGCTGGATGTGATATAGCTCGGCCGTTCCTTGAGCATAAAAGACTCGCCCAGGCTTGCGCGTATCTTTTCCGCAACTCCCTTGGCTTGCATTGCAGCTTCGTCGGCATCGGTGCTGAGCGCCTCCAGCACAAGCAGAAATTCATCGCCCCCCAGGCGCGCTACTGTATCGCTTTCACGCACACAGCTTCGCAGTCGGTTTCCCGCTTCAACAAGCAACAGGTCACCAACGTCATGTCCCTTGGTATCGTTGATGGTTTTGAAGTGATCAAGGTCAATAAACAGCACCGCGCCGTAATGCTCATTGCGTGTGCTGGCTGCAAGCCCATGATTCAGGCGATCCATCAGCAGGCGGCGATTGGGCAGTTGCGTCAATGCATCATAGAATGCCATCTGGTTAATCTGATCCTTGGCATTCTTGAGGTCAGTCACGTCATAGAACCAGCCCAAAACAGCCCGCTCATTTTCATATTCCAATCTGAAGTAGGAGGCTATAGCCCAGCTTGTTTGACTACCGGGGATTTTTAACTCGACCAGTTTGTCATTGACCGCTTCCCCGTTATCGAGTTGCTGCAGAATATCTTCATAAACCTGGGAGTTAGCGTAGAACTGTGTTAAATCTTTGCCGATAACGTGGTCGCGAGCAGAATTGATCAATTCCGCATAGCGCTGATTGGCAAACAAAACCCTGTGATCGGAAAATGTTGCAATTCTTATGGCAATGGGGCTGGTTTCCAGCATATGGCGGAAACGCTCCTCACTATTGCGCACAGCTTCCTCTGCCTGCTTGCGTTCGGTGATGTCAATGTAACTGCCTCGCACCAGCAAGCGATTGGCAGACGGCAGCTTGACCAGCCGCACTTCGCACAGAATGTGTTGCCCTTTGGCATTGCGTATCACACGTTCGAATACCAGCGATGCGCCCGCCATAACCGCTTCGTTTTTCTTACGCAAACTTTCTGCGGGTGTTATGGCATCCGGCTGTTGCGGAGGATAAAAATCTATCGGGGAATGTTTCAGCAATTCCTCCCTGTCGTAGCCAAACAGGCGTTCTGCATTCGCATTGGCATCTGTGAGGCGGCCCAGTCCCAAATCGAACACAACGATGGCTTCCGGAGCATGTTCCACCAGCACGCGAAATTGCTCTTCGCTCTCGCGCAAGCGGCTTTCGGACAGGCGAACCGCCTCAAACGGCGCACGAATGCTCACGATGTAGGTGGCCCAATACAGCAGCGCATAGGCCGCCACTTTGTAGAGATGGCCAAATATGTTCTGGAAATCTGACGGCGATACGTAGGCGGTGAAGGAAATTTCACCAAGGCCCATCAAGAAGGAAGACAATGCCAGCAAGTAATAGCGTGACTGGCCGCTGTTTCTCGCGCGTTGCCACAAAAGAAGGGCAACTGCGATATAGAGGAAGCACAGCGCATACTCGTAGAGCGCCTTGAATGAGGTTACGCCCTGGCCTTTGATAAAAGTCGCCGGAAACGCATCGATATTATAGGAGCCGAACCAGATCAGCAGGCCTGACACAAAAATACCCAGCACAAGCGACATCCAGCGCGACCAGGTGGGTCCCCAGTTGAGCGCAAGCAACAACATGGTGCCGACCTCAAACGTACGCCCCATCAACCAGAAAAAGATCGCTCTCGGCGTGCTGCTCTCCGCGAGGAAAGGCGGCATTCCCTCATAGGTAAGCGCATGTACCAGATCGCAACTGGCGACGATCATAAAACCACAGATCAAAACATTGGCAGAGCTGGCAGCTTTTGCATCAAAGGTATGCCAGGATATCGTCACGATAAGCATCGCGATGATAATGGCGAACAACTCCAACAGCAGGTGGATTGCCAGCATGCTGGTATGCCCGGGCAGCAGCGAAGTTGCCGCTGGCATTACCATCATGAAAATCAGGGAGAAAACAGCCAGTGCGGCAAACGCAAGGACTATATTCTGCGGTCGGATATTCGTTTTAATAGTACCCCCCGCCAAGTCGGCAACTGTCCGGGCAGTGAGCCAGACAGCATACTAATTCAGAAGCTGGCAGCGATGGCCTGGTCACGGTTGTGCCTGACCTGCCGCCTTCAGCAGTTGGGAGAGATCGGCCGAGTTTTGTGCCGCCGGCTGCGGCCCTTCTATTTTTTGCTGTGTCCAGTCCGTCACTTCTCCCGCGCCCCATGAAACCAGAGAAGCGAGCGCAAACACCAGTATGCCGCGGGTCATTCCCTTGGGGATGCCCTGCTCATCCAGGTAGCGGCGGACATACCAGGCGGCGATAAAAAATACGACGGTCGAGATGATCAGGTTCCACATTGATGGCAAGGTAAACATTATCGGTTTTCTCTTTTTGTGATGAAATTATTGGGAATAGACGCGCCTGTACAAGCTCTCAGTTCACCGCCAATGTCTGCGGCGGCAACGCCTGTTTAAGAGATTGTGCCAGTTGTTCCATGGTTGCAGCCAGCGGGGAACGTTTGCGCCACACCAGACCTATGGTACGTGAAGCACCGGGGGGAGCAAGGGGCCGTAAGACAACCTGGGTGACATCGGCGCTGGCCCCGCCGCTTGCAAGCACCGGGATCAGGGTTACGCCCAATCCCATGCCCACCATCTGGCGCAAGGTTTCCAGGCTGGTTGCGCTGATTTCTTCATTCTGCAAGCCATCCAGGTGGCAGGCCTCCAATGCGTGTTCGCGCAGGCAGTGGCCTTCCTCCAGCAACAGCAAACCCGCTTGGGCCAGCTCGTTTATCTTCACCCTGGCGGCGCTGGCCAGCTTATGGTCCGCAGGTACCGCCGCGAGGAATGGCTCAATAAATAGGGGCACTACTTCCAGGTTGGTATCGTCGATGGGCAATGCCAGCAGCCCTGCATCCAGCTTGCCATCGGCAAGATGTGACAGCAGGTGGGGCGTCATTTCTTCCCTGAGCAGCAGGCGCAGCTTTGGATACTTGCCATGCAGCAAGGTAAGCACATGCGGCAGATAATAAGGGCCGAGAGTGGGAATTACGCCCAGCTGTATGGTGCGTTCCATCGGGTCGCCGGTATGCCGCGCCAATTCGCGAATGCGGTTGGCTTCATCCAGAATCAGGCGTGCGGATGACACGATTTCGCGGCCAACAGGAGTCAGCACGACATGTTTCAGTGAGCGGTCAAACAGTGTCACCCCGAGAAAATCTTCCAGTTTTTTAACTTGAGTAGACAGGGTCGACTGGCTGATAAAACAGGCCTCGGACGCTTTGCCGAAATGCCCTGTCTCAGCCAATGCCACAATATAGCGCAGCTCTTGAAGAGTCATAAATGCGTTTACCCTTGAAATCCAGAACGTTTGGAAATTTTGTCCAACGGTTTGAGTCGGCGGAATGTTGCCGTTAATTCTTAACCCCGTAATTGGCATTCCATCAAATGGTAGGTTTTGTAACGCTCGAAAGTTTCTTTGCAACGATGGCCCGAGAAGTATTTGTAGTTCGTCCTGTCGAGTTTTTTACGCAGCAGCTTTCGTACAATCCAAGACGTTTTTGGGTAGTTGTCGCACAGGTACCGATTGAGTGTCAGTCCCACCGGCTTGATGGTGTTGTTTAAAAAATCGTTAACCAGTTGCAGATTGGGACTCATGCGCGAGGTGATATCTTCATCGCGTGCCAATTCAAATTTTGATTCTTTAATCTTCTTGTAAAATTCAGCCATTGAATGGCCGCCACCGAAACTGCCATCGCCAGAACCACCGTCACCGTGATGCAGGGTTTTGAAAAAATCGCAAATTACGACTTTCCCGCCCGGCTTGAGGATCTTCTGCAAGATCTCGAACGACGCTTCCATTGAGATATATTGAAAACTCTCGCAAAATAACGCGACATCGTATTGATAAGCCAGTTCGTCGACAGGGAAATCTTCAAAGCGGCACTCGAACAAACGGCTTGGTTTTTCCGGATGTTTGTCCTGTTGTTTGCGCACCAGTTTGGCCAGGCTGGCGGAGGGAACCAGGCCGTCGGCCAAATAACCGGCATTCAGCAATTGCCCCAGCACATGCCCGGTGCCGCAGCCAATATCCAGTACTCGCACCGGATATGCTTTTGCAGCAGGCAGCGCTGAAATAAGGAGGTCGGTGTAGCGCTGTTGCGCCATGCCAAGATTGGTGAGCTTTAATTCAAGATCGTCATCCCACAAGCCATAATGTAAATCGTCAACGCCCAGTATTTGTTGCGTAAGTACCAGCCCCAATTCGCGGCTGTGCATTTTTTCATTGATCAAAGCATTCTCCCTGAGTAATACGATTTATTATCCTGCCATCATATCGATTGAATTATCCTAGAAACCGCAGTTGAACAGGGCAAGTGGTGCGTTTATTTTTCTGTCCAGCAAGGCGCGACGAAGCAGAATAGTCATCCTATTCAATGAGGAGCAACGCAACTGGGCAGGAAAATAAATGTGCCAATTGTCCTGTAGCGACCTCACCCAAAAGGTGCGCGTGGATATTGTGTATTTTTCTTTTATAAACATATTGATGTGGTCTCCAGGGAGCGGTCAACTGCGGTTTCTAGGATTATATCAGTCGTTTGGTTTCTTTCCGATATATCCGGAATTCATCCGGCAGGAAATGTCGCGCAATTTAAACCAGGACCCGGCAATTCCATTTACAAGGTAGCGGCGCAAGTACTTGTTTATATGTAGCATCTATAAATTGTAATCTTTTTCGCGAAAACAACAGCTACAGAAAAAGCAGGGAATATCCGGTCTTTTCTGTGGCTGGGATTGTCGGGCTTGAAAACCGTTGCGGGAAATTGTTGACAGGGATAGATGCAGATTCAAACTACCCAGGTGCCGTTGCGATATACAACATCATCGTCAAGCATGACGGATTCTGTTATCGCAAATACATCGACATGGTATTTGGTGTCCTTGCGCTTGAAATTGGGTTTGTTATAAATGCCGTGTTTGGCGCCGAGCGACAAGTGTATGCCGCACATGCGTTCATAAGTGCCGATGTCATTCACTACACGCTCGCGTGTAAAAGCGCGGTTCATGCCAAAACCCAGCTCGCGCAGCCACACCTCGCCTTCATCGGCGCGAATGTTGGCGAGCACCTTGTCGAACTCGGCAGTGGAGTCTATCGCGTCAATCACCCGCCCTTTGCCGATGACCAGTGTGATGGGTTTTTCGGGACGGTTGACCATGAATGAGGTATCGCCAAAAACAAAAATGCGCACGCGTCCGTTCACCGCTTCCAGATCCTGTGCCTCGGTGAATACTTCGCCGATAGGAAACTGGCCGCCCACATTCCTCATGTCCGAGTAATCGCCCACGTTCAGCTTTGCCGGTTCGAAAGGGGAGGCGAATAGCAGACGTTCACCGCCGCTATCGACCGTCCCGGATTTCGCGCGGTCTATGCGCTGTTTCAGGGCTTGGCCCGTGACCCGGTAATATGCCGGGTCGTAAGCCAGCGACTCGATGTAGTCGAGAGCCTGAGTTCCCGCCATGCGTGCAAGATGAACATGCTCGATTACCTTGAGCGAACGTTTAAACAACTCGACACGAATGCGGAAAGCCTCAAGCCGAAAGCTGGTTGATTGTATGAGCACGACCAGATCGGAAGGTGCCAGCGGCTTGAAGGCCAAATGCACGGCTTCTGCTGTAACCGCATCAAAGTCGACAAAGCGGGCGCCCGGCAGGCAGCGCCGGTATGCCTCAGTCAGCGCACTAGCGAGCTCGCATCGGGAGTCGAACACAACCAGCGCAGCATGCGCGGGGGAGTAGTCCATCGCAAGGGCAAGAATATCAGTCACGTTTTTTGTGGCCGTGTTGATCGCTTCCGCCGCTATTGCGGCGCAACCTGGAGGGGAGGGTTTATCGTTGATCATGTAAGTATGTCCGGATTTTTGACGGCAGGTTAAGTGTGGTTTGTTTAAGGATGCGCTGCGTTAGTCGTCATCCTTGCGAAGGCGGGGATCCAGTTGTTTGATCTGACCATGTTCCCGCCTGCGCGGGAACGACAACCTGGGTTTAATCTGTGTTCCCTTAAAGTTAGCGGGTAGATACAAGGTATTTCTTCAGTACCGAAACTCTGGCGGAGTCATGGTTCAGTTTTTCAAAGCCGTATCGGCGGCAGATAAACTCAATGGTTGTGGCATGGTAAAAACACACATGAGTCATGTCCTTGGCATAGTGCCATTCTGCAAATCCTTCGAGCGACGCCCACGCTTCCGTCATGATCGTCAAAATTCCGCCGGGCCGCAGCAATTCGCTTATACGCTGCAACTCTACGCCGGGATTAAAGAAATGTTCCACCACTTCGGTGGCAAAAATAAAATCAAAGCGGGTCTCAGGAAAAACCGGATAAAAGAAGGGGTCATAATTTTCACAATGCAAGCCGTGCTGTCTGAGCAAACCGCTGAGCGTGGGGCTTGGGCCGCAGCCATAATCCAGCCCCCGCATCGTGTCATTTAAATAGGGCAGGGCAGGAGCGATAGCAAGCTTCAGGAAACGCACATAGCCTTCATCCTGCGGGCCGTTTTGGTGTGCCTGATAGCGTTGTTTTTCTGTGGCGCGGTCAGGGAGAAATTCCTTTTCCATGAAGATCAGCCAACACTCCGCACACAACAGATAACCGCGATTTTTGGGGCCGGCAAGATGCGTGAAGGGCGCGACACTCGCGCACAGCGGACATATAGGGTATTTTGTATCTATTTGATTATATTTAATTAATTGTGTCAATGTCGATTCTCGTCTAAAGGCGCTCGCGAACTGCAGCCAGTACCTGCAGATTCAGATCCCTTGCCAGACAATCGAATTCAATATTGTCCGGCATGCCGCGCAGCCAGGTGAGCTGGCGTTTGGCGAGCTGGCGGGTGGCGGCAATGCCCTGTTCGAGCAACGCTGTTTTGTCTATGTCTCCCGCAAGATATTGCCAGGCCTGGCGGTAGCCCACGCAGCGCATGGAAGCCATGTCGCCATGCAATGCATATTTTTTTTTCAGCTCCTGCAGCTCATCGAGCAGGCCCAGTTTCAGCATGTCGGCAAAACGGGTGGCGATGCGCTCGTGCAGTTGCTTGCGCTCGGAAGGAAGCAGCGCGAGCGGAATGAGCTTGTACGGCAACTGATATTTCTGCTGTAACGCCAGCAGTGCGGTCATCGGCTGGCCGCTGATGCGGTAAATTTCCAGCGCGCGCTGGATGCGCTGGGAGTCGTTCGGTTTGAGCCGCGCGGCGGTTTCCGGGTCTAAGCTGACCAATTCTTCATGCATGCGCGGCCAGCCCAGGCGCGCGGCCTGTTCCTCGATTTCGGCGCGCACGGCGGCATCGGCTTGCGGCAAATCGCTCAGGCCAAATCGCAGCGCGCGGAAATACAGCATGGTGCCGCCTGCCAGCAGCGGGATGTTGCCGCGTGCGGTGATGTCCTGCATCAGCCGCAGCGCATCAGTGCGAAAAGCTGCGGCGGAATAAACCGCGGTCGGGGCCATGATGTCGATCAGGTGGTGCGGTGCTGCTGCCAGCGTGGCGGCATCCGGCTTGGCGGTGCCGATATTCATGTCGCGATATACCAGCGCGGAATCGACGCTGATGATTTCCACCGGCAGATGTCGCGCAAGTTCGACTGCCACTGCAGTTTTGCCGCTGGCGGTGGGGCCCATCAGGAAAATTGCGGGTGGAAAAACGGACATTATTTGCCGCGCATGAACATTTTATCCAGGTCTGCTATCGTCATCTGGAACCAGGTGGGGCGACCGTGATTGCATTGCCCCGAGCGTTCGGTGTTTTCCATTTCGCGCAGGATATGGTTCATCTCAGTCAGGGTCAGGGCTTGATTGGCGCGCACCGCGGAGTGGCATGCCAGCGTGCCGAGCAATTCGTTGCGCCGCTCGGTCAAGGCACGGCTGGCACCGTATTCGCGCAGCTCATACAGCACATCGCGTGCGGCTTCTTCGGCGCGGGATTGCTTGAGCAAGGCCGGCATCGCGCGCACCGCCAGCGTGGTGGGCGAGAGCGGGGCGATGTCGAAGCCCAGGGTTTGCAACGCTGCCTGTTCTTCTTCGGCGGTGGCAACATCCAGCGTGTCGGCCTGAAACGTCACCGGAATCAGCAGCGGCTGATTGGGTATCTGCTGCCCGTCCAGCGCGGTCTTCAGTCTTTCATACACGATGCGTTCGTGTGCGGCATGCATGTCGACCACCACCATGCCATGCTGGTTGTGCGCCAGAATATAAATTCCCGCCAGTTGCGCCAGTGCAAAGCCCAGCGGTGGAATGCCGCTGGCGGTGGCAGGCTGTGAGTCATAAGCAGCTTCCATTTCCCTGGCTTTGGATTCGTTGGCTTCAGCATGCTGTTGCGAACTGAACATGGTGTCGTAGAAAGCCAGCGACTGTGACGGCGTGTGCAGCGGCACAGGCTGTTGCACGCGCATGCCTTGAGCGGCGCCAGGCCACGCCGAAGTATTCGTGCCGGCCGGCGCGGGGGATGCTTCAGTCATCGCCGTATTCATTGTCGAAATGGGCCCGCTGAGCGCCTGTTGCAGGGTATGGAAAATAAACTGGTGCATCGCCTGGCTTTCGCGGAAGCGCACTTCGCTCTTGGCCGGATGCACGTTCACGTCCACCAGCTCCGGCGGCATATCGAGGAACAGCACGAAGGCAGGGTGACGCTGGTGATGCAATATATCCTGATAAGCCTGGCGGATGGCGTGGGCTACCACCTTGTCGCGGATAAAACGTCCGTTGAGGAAAAAATACTGGCTGTCGCGCGTGGCCTTCGAGTAAGCGGGTTGCGTAACCGTGCCATGCAGATGCAGCCCCGCAGCGTTGCGCCCGATTTGCACCGCATGCTGCGCAAACTCTTTGCCCAGTATCGCGGTGATGCGTTGCCGCAACGCGGCTGCACGTTCGTCTTCCGTATCCGCCAGCGCCGGAAGAGTGGTGGCAGGGAGTTGCCAAACCATGCGCGCATTGTGTTGCAGGCTGAAAGCAACGTCAGGGCGCGATAACGCGATGCGCTTGAAAGTTTCCTCGCAATACGCAAATTCGGTGGCTTCGGATTTTAAAAACTTGCGCCGTGCCGGGGTATTGAAGTACAGCTCGCGCATCTCCACACTGGTGCCCGCTGCATGGGCGGCAGGCACTGCCTCGCTTTGCGAGACATCGACAGACTCAATCTTCCAGGCATGCTCGGCTTCAGCATTGCGGCTGATCACCGCAACCCGTGCAACAGCCGCAATGCTCGCCAGCGCCTCGCCGCGAAACCCCATGCTGGCCACACGCTGCAGATCATCCAGCGACGCGATCTTGCTGGTGGCATGGCGCATCAGCGCGAGCGGCAACTGCTGCCGGGCGATACCGCCGCCGTTGTCGCGCACGCGCAGCAATTTCACGCCGCCCGCTTCCAGCTGTACCACGATCTCGGTGGCACCCGCATCCAGACTGTTTTCCAGCAGCTCCTTGAGCGCAGAAGCGGGACGTTCAATCACCTCGCCAGCGGCAATCTGGCTGATGAGCAGGTCGGGCAGTAGACGGATAGCGGGGCGGATAACGGACATGGGGAAGGCTGAGTGAAAATACACGCCATTATATAACGGGGAACATGGCCAGGTTATTGAGACGTCATATAAGTGGGTAGGGTGCACCCTGAAGGGCATAAAGGCCATACGCACCCTGCAAGATAGAATGACTATTCTGCTTCGTCTAGACTTGTTGGACAGAGAAATAAACGCACCACTTGCCCTGTTCAACTGCGGTTTCTAGGATAATGGTATATCAAGAGCAAATGCGAAAATTTGGGGGGTGTGGCATAACGAAAGTTAAAGGGCGCCCCGCTTTTGCGGCGCCCCGCTCGGCCGGGTTAACGTAGTAATCGGGCCGCGACCGCAAATCGCCACGAAGAAAACAAAATATCGCGAACTTTAATCATTTATTATCGATATGTTATATGCTAGACAGTGCCAAGTTCTCTCTGCAACTCAATCTTTCTCCTTAACAAGCCTCAATATTGACAACTCTGTCGCCAATTCGATCCAACGATCCATCAGCAGCTTCATGCGTTCGTAATTTTTGAGCTG
>Ga0315268_10000428_pt1 | contig 49269 bp, 42 predicted proteins | sample C1_top_MG_FD_204535 | JGI IMG/M metagenome (GOLD analysis project Ga0315268, IMG submission 204535) | Sediment microbial communities from Yellowstone Lake, YNP, Wyoming, USA - C1_top | ecosystem: Environmental > Aquatic > Freshwater > Lake > Sediment | place: USA: Wyoming | collected 2017-08-01 | reverse complement strand
AGCGGTCTGAACTTGGCTACTCTTATCGCCTGAATTTCCTTCCTTGCGGGTCTATCTTCTTCCGTATCTCATTTTTTACCAATTTCCGAACGATCACCGCTTAATGGCGTAAGTTGTTGACTTACATTTGATTTGAGTCTGTGGGGATAAGTGTAGATACGATTTCTAATAACTTCTTTAGATTCGTGTCTGTCGGAATACCATTCTCATCCCAATGATACGTGCATCCCACGTAGTCCAACAACATGCCTTGCGCGGGAAGTCCCAGCGTATCGGCGTCCCATCCGCCGCTCCAGTTTGTCAACACGCATGAAATCCCTACTACGCCAATATCGCCCATTCCCGCGCGTGAACCAAATACACGCAGTTCATCGGGGATGATAAAAACGTCAAAGCCGCTCTCTGGCGATGTCTTTCGCCGTTTCTCGCCCAACTTCGTGATCTGGTGGACGCGGCACCCCGGCGTGCAAGCCTGGCATTGCGCGCCGAACGGCGTCAGCTTCGCCTTGCATTTTTCTTCCGGCTGTGCGCGCATACAAGGCGGAACAATTACAATTTTACGCCCGGCAGTCAGGAACCGCTCGCGGTATGCCCGGTTAAGAATTTCCGTGCCTAACATGCCCAGATGATATTCCAGGCGCGAGCGCGATATTAATTCAGAATCATATCGCTGGCGATAAGTCGGCGCTATCTCCGAGACAAAATGTTCAACTCCTTCGGTATAGATACCCAGCGCCTGCCGGCTGGTTTCAGCAAAAGTCTCTGCCAACGCAAGAGACCTGACGATCTTATGCCAGACTGCGCGACGATCAAGTGTGTCGAAATAATCCTGCCATTGCGATAGACGGTCAGCCTGCGTGGAATTTCCAATAGACCTCAGCCATGTCAATAAACGGTTTACGTCGCCATATTCACTTCGCCCAGTTTTCAGTTTCTTCCCAAACCAACCCACCCACCCGCGACAGAACTTGATCGTCTCCTCTAATTTGGGAAACCTATCCTGTATTCTCAGTAGTATTTTTTGCGTATTAGCTAACCAACCCGGCAAACTCGCCGCATCTGCCCCATGCTCATGCAACAGGACGCCCAACGCCAGCAACTCAAACGCATATTCCGCATCTGATCGCGCGGACAAACCAGCTTGCTGACGAAATGCACGGAAGTCAGCCAGCATATCCCCCACTGCGTTTTTGGCGCTCTCCAACCATTTGTCCGTGAAATTCGCTATGGTCTGGTAATAAACAGCCGCGTCATGTCCATCCGCTCGCAAGGAATATGTAATAACGCGTGCATGCTTTGAAATAGAGTTATCCATAGTTGTCAGCCATTAATCCTCGTTTCAAATTTTTCGATGCGCCTGTCTCAGCACAAATAATGAGCAGCCTTGAATGATCAGCGCCATGAGCGTGGCAGATAAGAACGCGGCGGCGATACTCGTTCGCTCAAGTAAAAGACCAAGCGTGATGAAGAAACCGGTGAAGGCGAACATCCCATACAGCAGACCGCGGAATAAGCGCGCGGCGGCGGTTGGACCTTGATGACGCTGTGCGAAGATTCCCATGATGGTTACATATAGCGGAATGGTCGTCAGCAAACCTGTCAGGCGCGGACCGATGAACGGCGCTATGCCTGTCAGCAAGAGAATGAAACTCGTCCCGATCAGGATGCGGGCAGGAATATCCCAGCGGCTCGGTTCTGTCTCAGTGCCTTCGATGACCGCGTCTTTTGGCATGAGACGTATACCGATCAAGAGCGCCGCGCAGACCGCGATGAAAATCGGGATCAGCGGGAATATAAAATTTTGCAACACAGCGACGCTGATTATAAACACAAGCAGGCTGCCTATAAGAGTAACCTGCCAGCGAAAACGGGTTGCCAGCCAGGCATAAGTCAACGCATAAGCTACGAGTGAAAGTCCGCCGCTGATCACACCGAGCGCGGCATTGGCGGCAAAAGCCGCGTCGTGGCTGATTGCAAGGATGAAGATAATAGGACCGGATGTAAGCGGCATCCCCACGATCCAACCGCTGACAGCGGATCCCCAGCGCCTGCCTGCCAAACTTGCCGAGCCAATAATAACAGGAGCCAGAATTAATTTTAATATGAGGATGTTCATTGTTATTTACACATCCAATATACACACAGCATAATCGAAAAATCCGCGGCCATATGACCCAGTACCGGCGCCAACAAGCCACCATCTTCACGCGCGATTTGCCGCCAGAACCAGCCTATGATGGTCAGTAGAATCACAGCAAATAGGATCAAAAACGGAAGCGCCTTTCCCAAAAGAACAAGCGCGTGGTAACCTGCATAAACGGGGTCGCTTATATACAGGTTTTTTGAATTGCTTCCTAAAAACCCGCGCCAGAAATATTCTTCGATCAAAGGATTGACCAGTGAAAAATAGGCGGTAAAGGCGAGCCATGTGAAGGATGCCAGACCGAGGGATTGAAGCTGAGCGGGAAGATCGTTTGCTATCCCAAATATCGGCCAGAGAAAATATAAAACTATTCCACTGCTCCCGCAAAGAAGCAGGTTCAATATGATCCATTTTATGTTTTTGCTTTTGAACAGCAAAGCAACAGGGATATTTGGTCTATAGATAAGAAGCGAAATAATGATGACAGCATGAAACCCAAGTAAGGCGGCCCAGGCGCTATGCAGCCGAAACAATCCTGTCCATATAGCCAAATATGCAAGGATCGGGGAAAGCTGCACGCTGAGCGAAGTCGAAGCGCATTTCATCAGGCGTCTTCTGCCAGCGCATACTCCACAGCCTTGACCGCGTGAATGCGCGTGGTATCGAATAGTGATACGCGGCTATCCTCGTCTTTCACCAACAGACCAATTTCCGTACAGCCCAGGATAATGCCCTGCGCGCCCGCTTCGATCAATGTTTCGATGATGCGTTGATATTCGGCTCGCGATGCCGGGTTAATGCGACCCAACACCAGTTCATCGTAGATCACGCTGTGGACAATGGCACGGTCATCAGCCTGCGGGATGATGACATCCAAGCCGTATTTTTCCGCCAACCGTCCGCGATAAAAATCTTCCTCCATTGTGAACCTTGTACCCAGCAAGCCAATTTTATGCAAGCCGCGTGCCTTGACAACCTCAGCGGTTGCATCCGCGATATGCAGCAGGGGAATGCCGATGTTCTTTTGCACCTCACCGGCCATTTTGTGCATGGTGTTGGTACAGATAATAACAAAGTCCGCGCCACCCGCTTCCACATGCCGCGCCGCTTCGATCATCAATTGCGTGGCTTTATCCCAATTTCCCTGACGTTGCAGGGCCTCGATCTCCGAAAAATCAACGGAGTACATCACGCACTTGGCGGAATGTAGTCCGCCCAGTTTTGTCTTCACGGTCTCATTAACGATGCGATAATATTCGCTGGACGATTCCCAACTCATCCCGCCAACCATGCCGATCGTCTTCATGATACATCTCCTCTTATTGGATGTTCTACTCGACTTTTGTGATGATGACATTCCTAGCCCCCGCGGATATTAAAGCGCTCGCGACAGCCTCCGCTTGATCTTGCTCGACCAACGCGATCATATTGCCGCCGCGTCCGCCGCCGCTCATCTTTGCGCCCAGCGCGCCGGCTTTACGCGCGGCGCCTACAAGTTTATCCAATTCAGGCGAAGAGACAGTTAACTCTTGCAGGAAGGTATGATTTTGATCCATTAATTCGCCGAGCATATCGGGTCTTCCGCTTTCGATGGCGCGGCGCGCCATGAGCGCGATCTGTCCGATCTCGTCAAAAACGGATTCCCAGTGTATTTGATTCATTCGCAATAACTTGCGAACGTCTGCGACAGATTCTTTCGTCAGCGCGGTGATGCCGGTATCGCCAATTACGATGGTGAATGGGACGCCGACTTTGAACGTCTCAATTATCCCGCCGGTATCTTTGTTATTAGAGGCTGGTAGATTTTTTATAAAGTAAACAGGTCTTGCGTATGTGATAACGCTATTGTCAATGCCGGATGGCGTTCCATGATGTATTTTTTCAATTTCGTAAGCGAAGTGATTGACCTGTTCATCTGAGAGAGGATGAACGATGGAAGTCCCTTCGATTTCGCTCAATGCAAGCGACAGCGCGCGTATCAATGCAACAGACACAGCCGCGCCTGAACCTAATCCAGACGCGACGGGAATTGTGGAAGTAATCTTGATTTCGAGCGAGGGTAACGGAGAAATATGAAAGAGGGGAAAAAGGTCATTTATAACGGATGCAATTGGATGGTTGGAAGGAAGCGTGTTAAGTTCGGCGTGTAAATCCACATCCGGTGCGTTGATCCAGATTCCAGCGCGGGGCGAATCCAGGACTTCGACATCCGCATGAACTTGCATGACCGGCACAGCCAGCGCCGGTCGGTTATAAACGACTGCGTGCTCGCCAAAGAGAATGATCTTGCCGGGCGCGGATGATTTTGTCATTATGAAAGATAGAACACCATAAATACGGCAAGCGCCCATAGGACCATCGCGATCTGAAACGGACGGTCAGTGAGTAAAATTTCTTCGGGCGCGCCGCCTTCGTCTTCGACGTGGATCAGGTAAAGGTAACGGAAAATGGCGTAGACCACAAATGGAATGGTTAACATCATACTGTGATTGGCTGGCACGTTCGGCGCGGAGAATGTGTAAAGCGAATATGCCACAATGGTTGTGCCGGAGACGATCATAATATATTGATCGAGAAGCGGAATGGTGTAACCGTCCAATACTTTGCGATGCGAACCGGCGTCATCTGTCAGCAAAACCAGTTCGGCGCGGCGTTTGCCAAAGCCGAGGAAAAGCGAAAGCAGAGTCATCACAACATATAGCCAGGGCGAGAATCGCTCGACGTCAATAAGCGTCACGCCCGCGCCCACGCGCAAGACAAAGCCAGCCGCGAGCATTAGCACATCCACAATCGGAATATGTTTGAGCCATTTTGAGTAAGCCAAATTGATCAGGAAATATAAAAACATCACGCCGGTAAAAGCGGGCGCAATCAGCCAGCCAAATCCAAGCGCGGCGACAACTAATAAAATCCCAGCGACCCATGCCGCGCCTATGGATAATTGACCGGATGGAATCGGGCGGTTCTTTTTCTTCGGATGTTTGCGGTCTGCTTCAATATCAGCCAGATCGTTGAAGATATAAACCGCCGATGAGATCAGGCAAAATAACACGAAGCCTGCAATCGTTCGCAGTAACGAATTAACGACAAAAAGTTGTTTGTCGAAAACGAGCGCGGCAAAGATGAAAACATTCTTCGTCCATTGGCGCGGGCGCATGGTTTTGAATAAGGCTTTTAGCATGTGACAATTTTACCTTTGTATATCAAAATTGGGAAATGAGATTCGAGAGCGATATAATCTGGTCATGATAAAAAAAGTTCGTTTGGATGTTTTATTGACCGAGCGCGGATTAGCCGAATCGCGCGCCAAGGCTCAAGCTTTAATTATGGCGGGACAAGTGCGAGTGAACGGTCAGGTCGCGCTGAAACCTGCCGCCGCCATAGACGGCAAATCTGCGCTTGAAGTGGATACCGGTCCGCGCTTCGTCTCGCGCGGCGGCGAAAAGCTGGATGCCGCGCTTGAGGCTTTCGCGATTGATCTACATGACCGCGTCTGCGCGGACGTGGGCGCGTCCACCGGCGGATTCACCGATTGCATGTTACAACGCGGCGCGACGAAAGTCTATGCAATTGATGTGGGCAAAGGCATTTTACATTGGAAGTTACGCAATCATCCGCGCGTGGTTGTAATGGAACAGACCAACGCGCGCTATGTCGAGTCATTACCGGAACAGGTATCGTTTGTAACCATTGACGCTTCGTTTATCTCGTTGAAGATTTTGTTGCCGGTGGCGAAGAAGTGGTTCTTGACCTCACCCCCAGCCCCTCTCCCAGCCCCCTTCGGGGGTGCTTCGCGAGGAGAGGGGGGTATTCTTGCATTAATCAAACCTCAATTTGAAGCGGGGAAAAAGGATGTGGCGCGCGGCGATGGCGTGATCCGTGATCCGTTAATTCATAGGCAGGTTTTGCTGGATATTTTATCTTTCGCACAAGAGAATGGATTTCACATCCGCGACCTGATCAAATCGCCGTTGTTGGGACCAAAAGGCAATGCCGAGTTTTTGGTGTGGCTGAATCTGCAAACAGAAACCAGCGCGGATATTCCGGCGCTGGTTGAAAAAGTTTTGGCTTAATGGCGGCGGAATTATTCAAAAAAGTGTTCACGGCTCGCTGCATGTTTTTTGGTTTCAGCTAAAATCTGGTCAATGGACATGTCGCGGCGTTTCTCGTCTGCGGGGTGATAATGGACATGTACGCGGCGAATATTCGGAATGGATTTGTAGATCAACTCTTCCACACTTGTGGCAATGTTGTCGCCGGCGGTTACGCTCAAAGCGCCGTCAATGCCTATCGTCATGTTGATCAGCACCTGAGGTCCGAAACGATGCGCTTGTATTTCCTCCAATTGTTTTACGCCTGAAATTGTCTCCAGCAGCTTCGCGATTTGTTCAGCCAGCGCTTTATTCGGCACGGCTTCCATTAACTCTATGGAAGATTCTTGCAAAATAAAAATGCCGGTCCGCAGGATCAACAACGCAACCAACGCGCCCGCCAGCGGATCCACCCAGGGCAACCCGCGCTCACCGAGAAAGATGCCAACCGAAGCCGCGCCTGCGGAAAAGATGTCGTTGCGATGGTCATACGCGAGCGCGGCTACAACGGGATTGCGAGTCTCATTTCCAAGTTTGCGGACGTAGAAAAATAAATAAATTTTGATGACTACTGTCCCAAGCGCAATCCAAAGGGTGAGCGGATGCGAGCCAAGTAAAGTTGATGTGCCATCCAATAAATCCCACATCTTATCCACTGAATCCCAAAAAACCGCCACCGCGGTCGCCACCACAAATGCGCCAACGACCAATGCCGCGATATTTTCCAGTTGCCGGTGACCGTACGGATGTTCATTATCCGGGGGTTTATTCGCCAGCCGCACAAAAATTCCGGCGACCACGTAATAAGCCACGTCCGATGTGGAGTTGATGCCTTCAGCCAATAACGCGGGACTATGACCGATGACTCCAAAGGTAGTCTTCAGCGCGGACAGGACGATGTTAATTCCCAATCCGAGATTAATTGCCCACAGGCTTTTGCGGTCGCGTTCAAGCGTCATGGGTTGATTGTATTGTCTATTCGCGCGCGATGCAATGACGAAAATCCTGTTTTGGAAGTGAATGAGGTGATTGGTGCTTGAAGTTTTTGAATTTGATGCTAGAATTATGGAAACGTTCCCGATAGTCAAGAGCTACCACTAATGCAAGGTGGATACAGATGAAGTTCTTAAAGCAATTCGCAAGTAAATAAAACGAACTCCGACGAGCGCAAAAGATGCAAAGTAATAACAATTTATTGAAAGCTTAATTTAGTACTTCTCTTATTTAAGGACAGTAATTTTATGGATAAACCAGTTAGCTCAAAGCCACAATCTGTAAAAAGATTTTATTTTTTTGAGTATTTTTATGTTTTGTTGAAGAGCATTCAGCAATACTCAAATGAAGATGAAATTTTTAATTACTTTATTTCCTTAAAGCATGATTATAAATTAGGAGAATCAAAGTATAAAAAACTGACTATCGGCGAGAACGTAACATCCCCCAAAATGGCAAGATATAGATACACTTTTAATCAGGTACTAAGTGAGACTTCTGAATACAAGCTGATAAAAAAGCTAACAAAAAAACGAGGCAATGAATATTTACTACAACCCTCTGGTGAAGAAGCATTGGAACTTGTTAAGCAGGATAATTTGACAGATTTCAACAAATACATGTTTAAGTTAATGGAAGATAAATATCATGCCTTCCATTATTTTTTGAACATGTGTTATGAGGCAAATACTGAAAAAAATGGTTTGTTGATATTTCCAATATATTCTCCTTCTTTATTAGGATTTGAGCGCGATTCGCTGAAAACATCCAAAGATCTAAAACGTTATTTGAATAGTTTACAAAGAAAAATGGAGCAAGATATTGCCTTACACCTCGGGAAAAATATTTCGCTTGAAAAAAACAATAAAGATCTTGTCACTAAATTGATTAACGCACAGTTGATATCTAAAGACCCCTTAGAGTTGTTCGACGGGGAAAACTTCAACGCTCTTGTAAAGCGAGTTCGGGATTTCTGGATTTCATATTTTTTGAAGGAATTGTATGGCTATCAATATTCCAACACAACTTTTGAAATTTGGGCCTATCGAGGGAAACAAGTAGGTGTCTTGCACGCAACAGAATTTTATCCAAACTTTAACGGTAAAATAGTATATCCTTTGTCAATATTATCTGAGTCTGTAAAACCGAAGGATTTTAAGCCTTTATATAAATATACAGATAATGTCCAGTTACTTGTTCATGAGCCATCTTGGAATGAAAAAACACAAGAAAGATTTATCGACTCGTTATTTAACGCTTATTTTGACGTGCGCGAGACTGCTAGAAGTTACTTTGTAAACTTGTTTAGTGTTAGAGAAATTGTATGTTACAACATGAAAATCTCAGAAGATTTTTTTGATAAGTTTCTTGGAAACACATATAAGTTAAGCCTAAATCAAAAAATAAAGCGAATTCGCATTTCTCTTGAAGTAGATAAATTACCAGAAGAAACCAATGCCATTTATCTTAAGAGAGCCCCAGTGATGGTCGAAGGCAGATATAGAAATATAATTGCTATTGACCGAGTTTCATAACAAAATAAGGAATAAGAGGTTGCTATGGATAAGTATCTTACAAGACCTAAAAAAGAGCCAGCCATTAGAAAAGGTCGTTTTGAAAAGTTTAACTTAACTGAAAATCCATTTCCATCATCTCCTTTTGTGAATCCAGAATCTAATGATGCACGTAGTAATGGAGGCATTTACGAACCAAATATTAGAGTAATAGAATATGCCAATATAAAGAAAAATTTCCTTGCTTTTCCTCAAAGTGATCCAAATCACTTGAGGTTAGGCTATATTATTGATACATCTTATATTGGTAGAGGTAATGGAAAATCCGCTTTTTTGGTTAATTTGCAAAAAGAGATAAATCAAGATTTCGGATTAAGTATCTCTGCGGGTCTCAATAAATGCTTTTCATTGGTTCTGTCGCCAGAGCCAAAAGGTTTGACGAAGACCTTTGATAGCTTTGTTGATTTGCTTGTAAATTCAATATTTAGATCAGACATAATAACTGAAAGTTTGACAATTCTTCGATTGGAAGCAATAATTTCGCTTAATCCTAAATTCAATGTGAAAAAGAGCTTTCCCAATGAGGAAGACATTAAACAAAAAGTAAATTCTGCTGCTTGGTATAAATCTCAAGGTATTAATTTTAGGGATGTGACGCAGCAAATAATGACTAATTCACATCTCCAAAATCTCCCCTCTGATTTTCCGCTTAGCCACTTAGGGTTGTTTGATTTTGAACCGCCAACACAAAAATTGTTTGATGAATATTATCAAAACTTAAAACGAGGAAAAGAAAGAATAGAATTTGTTTTTTCTCACTTGGTAGATTTGTTTTTGGCTGCTGGCATAGGTGGAGCCTACATTTTTGTCGACGATTTTGAGAGAATACCTGATTTTCAAAGTGAGAGACAAAAACGCGATTTTGCATTAGAGCTTCGAACTTGTTTGTTTGATGGTTTATATACTAGCGCGAAAATAGGGTTTTATGTAGTCCTTCTTGTTTTGCACGCTGGTGTTCCTAGACTGATTCAAAAAGCTTGGGAAGAATCCGGCCTTGAACATCGTGCCCCCATTTCTTATAATGGAACACCGCGAAATATTATTCGCTTTGAGAAAATTACACGAGATCACGTATCTCTACTGCTGAAGAAATATCTAAATGAATATAGAATAAAGGCTATAGCATCGTCAGAATTATCTCCTTTTCAAAAAGATGCAATTTCGTTGATAGCAGAATCTAATGAATACAATGCCTCAAAAATATTAAAGAAGGCTTATGAAATTTTAGAACTGGCTGCAGAAAGTGAAATTACATCTATTGATACAGGGTTTGTTAAATCAACAGAAAGTAGTAATTCGGCAGAGGAAAGACCATCAAGTGGTATTCATGATGCTCCTACTATTGATCTTAGAAATAAGACCGAATAGTTGGGAGGTAAAATGCAACGTTGCCTGAGTAAAAGGGAATTAGATTTACTCGTTGATAATACTTGGAGTTTAACTGGAGACGACAAATCTGATGATCTGGTGCGATTGCTAGATCAATGTGAATCTTGGGAAAATGAATTGATATGTTTTTCCTATTTTCTATCACAGACGCTTGAGCGCAAAGCTAAAATCGGTGCGGATTGCCAAGTAGCTTTACGAACCACATTTCAAAAGTCTTCTGAAATGTGGTTGACGATTCAACAATTTGACGCGAAATTTATTAAGTATTTGTTTCGAAATGTGCGAGACAGAAATGTAACGTTAGAAGATGGATTAATTGAAGTTCAGACAAAGTTGGGGCAACATATTTATGAGTAAGCAATTTGTGGTCATTGATACTACAGCTTTGATTTCATATTTTAGTACAGTATTTAAGCAACAACCACAGATTTCCGAAGACGCAATAAAGTTAATCCAGCATGCTTTTCGATCAAACAGCGACATTTTGCTGAGTATTCCCAGTATAGTATTTGTCGAAATTTTTGATAAATGGGTATTGGATGATGAATTTAGAGCCATGTTTGTATCCGAGATTCTTGAATTAATTTCCCAATGCCCTAATATTGAAATTAAATCAATTGATGAAGAAGTGCTTCAGATGTTTATTTCTCTGAGTGACTCGATTGTGAATTTAGAAAACCATGACAAGATAATCCTTGCTAGTGCGATGACGCTACAATGGCCATTAATTACATCAGATAGCAAGATAGTCAAGTATGTCAAAAAGTATAAAGTAATTCCAGCAATTATTGAATAGATTGTGGATATAACATAAAACTGTCGAGCAAGGAATTAAAGAATAAGAAAAAATAGGGCAGGCCGTAAAGCCTGCCCCTTTCATAACCTTACAACCCATTCCTTCGCCTGCCCACATACGCCATACTTTAATGCTTGAAATATGTATTGTAAAACGCGGCGTAATGTTCATTCTGGTTGAACAGATCATCTTGATTCCCTTTTTCCATGACTATCATTCTATCCCGTCTTATCGTCTGATTCATCCGGCGAATGGCGGCGCATGGCGCTCGCTTTCGTTTTCAAATCCTGAAAAAACTCGCTATCCACGATCTCACTGACTTGCTTTGCACGTTTAGACTGGTCAATCTCTATCCGCAATTGAGCCACTTCCTGCTTTAATTTTTGTTCGCGCGCCTGCACCTGTTCAGCCATTTCGCCAAACACATGCGCCAGTATGCCCAACTCATCAGAACGGCTTTCCAAATGCGCCAGTTGTTTTGCATCGAACGGCTCGTTGCGTTCCAGCGTACGCGCCGCGTCGGTGATACGGAGCAAAGGTCTGGTGAGAGTATCTGAAATCATGAACACGGCGATGAAGACAGCGACAAGCGCGGCGATGAAAACAAGAATACTCACGTTTCTGATCCGCTCTTGAAGTTGGATCACTTCGTCCGCGCTCATATCCACCCCGACGATTGCTACGGCGTTTCCAGCCGCGTCCCGAATAGGAGCATACCCCGAAAGCCAAGCCCCGAATTCATCCGCGCCCATTTCGACGTCGGCAATCGGTCCATCAAAGGCTTTCAACATTTCGGGCGCGCCGCTTGCGTCATACGCTTCGCGCAAGTGCGCGCGGGTAGACGGGTCTTCATCAGCCGAAACAACGAAGAATAATTCATTAGGATTGGATGAACGCACTGCGGTGTAAACCGCCGCGGCGCGTGGATTGGCGTCGCGTATCAGGCGCAACTGATCGGCAATCTGATTGTATTGCGCGTCGCCTTCCGTTCCATTTTCATAGAGTTGTGTATGCGCCTGCGCGTCGATCATGCTGGCGGCAACGCTGGCAGATACCACCAGGTTCTTTCTCAATTCGTCCATCATTCTAGCAGTGGAAAATTGATAAAACCAGTAGAACGCGCCGGCAAAAAAAACGGTGAAGAGCGACATAAATATGATCAACAACTTTGAGCGGATATTTAAGCGAAGCATAATATTTCTCCTGTAGAGAGTTTATAACTTTTACGAATACAAGTCAAGCGGAAATAATGAAACGCAATGGATGACGATGAAGTACAAGTCCTACGCGCTCCATGCACACAATCAATCCAGCAATTCTCATTACAAAAGACCTTTATCCGCAGATGGCGCAGATTTAACAGATTTTCAATGCTCTTTCTGTGTAATCGGCTAAATCTGCGGATGAATAAACCATATTGAGAATTTCTGCAATCAATCCGCATGTCACCAGCGCTTTATAATAGCAATAGTTCGCCATGATTATCATTCACTCCATCACCTTCGGTTATCCACACAGCGCGCCCATCTTCCAAAATTTCAACTGGACGGTTCAACGCGGCGAGACGTGGGCGATCCTGGGTTCATCCGGTTGTGGAAAAACGACCTTGCTTTATCTTCTCGCGGGATTACGCTTTCCAATAAGCGGAACCATCGAAATTGACGGCGAACAACTTACTCGTCCGCGCCCGCGCAGTGGATTGATCTTGCAGGATTATGGATTGCTTCCGTGGTCTACCGTCCGCGAGAATGTCGAGTTGGGATTACGCGTCCGTAATTTTTACGGTCAGGATGGCAAACATACGCCGATAGATTTTCAACCTGAAAATAACATTGAACATTGGCTGGATAGATTGGGACTAAACGAAGCCGCGGATAAATTCCCTTCGCAAATTTCAGGCGGACAACGTCAACGCACCGCCATCGCGCGCACCCTGGCTTTATCTCCAGATTTATTATTAATGGATGAACCATTTTCTTCGCTTGACGCCGTCACGCGCGAGGATTTGCAAACCCTGACATTATCGTTGTGTGACGAACAAAAATTGACATTTATTATCGTCACTCATGCAATCGAAGAAGCGGCTGCGCTTGGAAAAAAAATCCTGTTGCTTGATTCTTCGCCACGCGTATTTGAAAATCCGCAGGCAGGCGCCGCAGATTATCGCAATAGCCAGCCTTATCACGATCTATGTAATTTGTTGTTAAAGGAAATGCGCCATGAATAGCCAGTTACATAGGCGTGACGTTTTCTTCTCCGCGCTGGGACTCGTTATGTTATGGCAAATTATCGCCATGCTGGTCAACCGTCCCATTTTGCCCGCGCCCTGGGAAGTGTTTGTTGTATTCTTTCAGGAATTAGGCAAAGGCTTGTTGATCCATTTTGGAGTCAGCTTGTGGCGCGTCGTCGCGGGGATGACGTTGTCAGTGTTGGCGGCGGCTCCGGCGGGGCTGGCAATTGGCGGGTCCGAGAAAATGAATCGCATCTTCTCCCCCATTATTTATTTGTTGTATCCAATTCCAAAAGTTGTCTTCGTTCCCATCGTATTTTTATTTCTTGGGATTGGCGACACAGCCAAGATTGCCATCATTTTTTTGATCCTGTTCTTTCAGATCATTGTGCTGGTGCGCGATCAAGCGGCTGGACTGCCCCCACAGTTGATCCAAAGTTTACACAGCCTCGGCGCGGGACGACGCGCCATGTTCCGCTTCGTATACTTACCTGCCAGTTTACCGGCGATATTGACCGCGCTTCGCCAGTCCATTGGCACGGCGGTGGCAGTGTTATATATTACCGAATTGTTCGCGACAAAATATGGGCTTGGCTATTATATTTATTACAACGGCAGTACGTTGCTTAACTATCCCGCCATGTACGCGGGCGTGATTGCCATGAGCTTATTGGGATTAGGGCTGTATTTCGCTGTGGATTGGGCGGAGCGAAAATTATGCAAATGGAAGTTTGTTTCTTAAAGACACGACCATCATTCCGAAGAGTGGCTCATTAGCAAATGCGCGGAAGCATTTCCCCGGGAAGCATATCCACCAAACGAGTCCCGCCGATTGCTGTCTTCAGTCTTACCTGCGGGCTGTTCGTTTGAATCACTTTGCCAATGATGACAGCTTCTTCGCCATATTTTGTCTGACGCATGATGGAAAGAATTTTATCCGCATCTCCGGCTTTGACAAACGCGACCAGTTTCCCTTCGTTGGCAACATACAGCGGATCGAATCCAAGCATCTCACATGCGGCATGTACTTGCGGCTTGACGGGCAATGCAGTCTCTTGTAACTCAATGGTAAGATTGGATTGAATAGCAATTTCATTCAATGTGGTGGCAAGTCCCCCGCGCGTCGGGTCGCGCAAGACATGGATTTCGCCCGCGCTTATCATTGCCGCGATAAGATGATTGAGCGGCGCGACATCCGATTGCAGATTGGTTTCAAAGTTAAAGCCTTCGCGGGCAGACATAACAGCAATGCCATGATCGCCAAGCGTGCCGGAAATAATGACCACATCGCCTGCTTGCGCGTTCGCGCCAGAAATGTTGATATTTGATTCGACAAAACCAACGCCGGCGGTGTTGATAAAGAGTTTATCCGCGCCGCCTTTTTGCACAACCTTGGTATCGCCTGCCGCGATATACACTTCCGCTTCCGCCGACGCTTCGCGCATGGACTGTACGACGCGTTGAAGAATCTCAAACGATAATCCTTCTTCGATGACAAATCCACATGTCAGCGCGATAGGTTTCGCGCCGACCATCGCCAGATCATTGACTGTGCCGCAGATCGCGAGCTTGCCAATATCTCCGCCTGGAAAGAATAACGGCGAGACGACATGCGAATCCGTGGTAAGCGCGAGGCGCTGTCCATTGATATTCACAATTGCAGAATCATCCAAAGCGCGCGGCGCGGCTTTACCCAACTCGGGCAGGAAGAGACGATTGATCAGGTCGTGACTCAACCGTCCGCCAGAACCGTGACCAAGCACAACCGTGTCGTTTGGTTTTATGGGGACAGGACAGGTATAGCCTTCAAAATTAAAATCGTCAGTCATTACAACCTCTGAATAAAGTTCAACGGGCATGTGATTCCAAAATCAAGAGACTTTGGAATCCACGCTATCGCGGTGATAACGATAATATGCCGAACACGCGCCTTCCGCAGAGACCATCGGCGCGCCGAGCGGAAATGATGGCGTACATTCTTTTCCAAATGCGGAACATTGCGGTGGCTTCTTCAAGCCTTGCAGAATTTCCCCTGCGATGCACAAAGGCGATTCTTGTGTAACGATCTCGCCAACAGAAAAACGGGTTTCTGCATCAAAGGATTCGAATTCAGGGCGCAAGCCTAATCCGCTGAGGGGGATCATACCAATGCCGCGCCATTTCCGGTCCGCCGGTTGAAAAACGGTATTGATCATTTTTTGCGCGGGCAGGTTGCCTTCAAAAGTCACGGCGCGTTCGTAAGCATTTTCGGCTTCGGCTTTGCCTGCTTCCAATTGCTTGACTGTCGCCAGCACGCCGCGCAATAAATCCACAGGTTCAAAACCTGTCACAACAATCGGCACTTTATATTTTTCTGCAATCGGCGGATATTCGTGATAACCCATTACCGCGCAGACGTGTCCCGCCGCGAGAAAGCCTTGCACGCGGTTATGCTTTGATCCCAAAATAGCTTCCATGGCGGGCGGAACACACACATGCGATACCACAACGGAAAAGTTTTTAATATCCTGTCTTTTAGCTTGTAACACAGTCATGGCATTGGGCGGCGCGGTGGTCTCAAAACCAATCGCAAAAAAGACAACCTGTTTATCGGGATTGGCTTGCGCGATCTTCAACGACTCAAGCGGCGAATAGACCACACGCACATCCCCGCCTTTTGCGCGCACGTTGAACAGGTCAACAGTGGAACCCGGCACGCGCAGCATGTCGCCATAGGAGGTAAAGATCACATCAGGGCGCGCAGCGATTGCGAGCGCGCGATCAATTTGCTCAAGCGGAGTCACACACACCGGACAGCCGGGACCATGCACCAGTTCGATTTTATCGGGCAGCATGTCGTCGAGTCCGTGATGAAGGAAGGCGTGAGTCTGCCCGCCGCAAATTTCCATGAGCGTCCACGGGCGCGTGACGGCTTTTTCTATTTCTCCAAGCAAAGCCTTCACTCGCGCGGGATCACGATATTCGTCAATATATTTCATGGATTCTCCTACACCAAACTCCCGAAATTTTTACGTGTTTCCAAGTTCATCTATTAGCTAGACTTTATCGGAATTAATTTCTATCCGCGAAGTTCACAAAGAAACACGAATTCTAACCGCTTTTTTTGTGAACATTCGTGTTCTTCGTGAAATAGTTTTTTATTTCCGATAATGTCTATTCTACCTTGCAATCATTGGCGGACGATCATTTATTCGACATCAATACTATCCACTCGAAACTCATCGCCTTTGGTGATCTTCACAAATTGACTCTTGCAGTTTGGACATGCAAAATCGGCGTCTTTGGGATGGAAAGAAAATTTGCAATTAGTACAGGTCATCTCGCCGGCGATGCGTTCAAAATGAAGCTGCGCGTCTTTTGCGATGGTACCGTCGGCAAGCATTTCCCAGTAAAACTGAACCGAATCATCCACGATGGAAGCGAATTCGCCGATCACCAAATTGATGCCCGTAATTTTTTTCGCGCCCGCTTCTTTCGCGTGACGCAGGGATATATCGAGAATACTTTGAGTTACAGCAAGTTCATGCATGGTGTTTGATTATTTCGAAAGTAAAATCCCTATCCAAAACAATACGCTATAAACAAACGCGGTTTGACCTGTGCCTGCCAGCGCGGCATTAAGCGGACGCCCCTCTTGCGTGAAGACCACGCACAAAGTTTTCCATGCAAGAGGAATCGAAAGCCATGCCAGCAATGAAAACGCGGGGACAATATTAAATAAAATCAGCGCGGGCAGAAGCAAATAAGCGCTTACCATGCAGGATACATATTCAATGCGCGTGCCGCGCACACCGAATCTTACAGCCAGCGTATGCTTGCCTGCTTTTCTATCATTCTCAATATCGCGCAAATTATTGACGACTAATATCGCGGTGATAATCAACCCAACCGGCGCCGACATCCACCACGCGGCGGCGCTGACCGAACCGGCTTGCACATAATATGTCCCGGCAACTGCGGCGATGCCGAAAAAGATAAAGACAAATATATCGCCGAGACCATAATATCCCAATGGAAATGGTCCGCCGGTGTAAGCAATCGCGGAAATGATCGCGGTTAATCCAATCGCAATAATAACCCAGCCGCGCAAAGTCGCAAGATACAAACCGCATATCGCCGCCAAGCCAAAGATGATCCACATGCCGCGCTTCACTTGCGCGGGAGTCAATAATCCCGCCTGCGTGACGCGCAACGGTCCCTGCCTTTCAGATGTATCTGCGCCGCGCTCAAAATCAAATACATCGTTGGCGACATTGCTTCCAATTTGTAAAAGCAAAGCTACGCATAATGCTGCCAGCGCGGGGAAAATTTGAAATGAACCATCCGCCCATGCCAGCGCGCTTCCCATCACCACACCAGAAGCCGCGGCGGGCAATGTTCTGGGACGAATGGCAAGCCACCAAATTTGAAATAGATTCATCTATTCTCCATTTTCAAAGATGCCGCAGTATAACATGCGTTTATAATTGGCACACTTCAAGGAGAGCCATGACCCATCTTAACGGACAGGAACGCGCACGATTTGTACAATCCATGTTCACGCGCATCGCGCCGCGTTACGACTTAATGAATCGACTGATGACCGGCGGACAGGATATCCGATGGCGCAGAGATGTGATTCGACTCGCGCGGCTGAATCCAAACGATTCCCTGCTGGACCTCGGAACTGGCACCGGCGATCTGGCTTTTGAGGCGCTCAGACATAATCCGGACGCGCGCGTTGTCGCCGCGGACTTTACGCTGGAGATGATGCGAATCGGTCAACGAAACGGGAGCATGTCATGGTCCGCGGCAGACGCGTTGCATCTTCCGTTCGCTGATAAATCCTTTAATGCAGTCGTCTCCGGATTCTTAATGCGTAATGTGATTGATTTGCAAAAAGCATTACAAGAACAATATCGCATCCTCAAGCCCAACGGACGAATCGTCATCCTCGACACCACGCGTCCCAAACGCAATTTATTTTCGCCGTTCATTTGGTTTCACATGCATGTTATTATTCCGGCGCTTGGCGGAGCGCTTTCCGGTTTTCGCGACGCTTATCATTACCTGCCTGATTCAACTGAAGGTTTTGTGACCGCCGAAGAATTGGGCGCGCGCATGATTACTGTCGGTTTCAAAAAAATCCAATATGAACGCCTGATGTTTGGCACAATCGCCATACACTGGGGAGAAAAATAAAATGACACATCCGATCAAACAACCTAATTCAAAAATGTGTTTCATCTGCGGACTGGAGAATCCGGTCGGCTTGCATTTGCATATTTATGAAACCGAACCCGGCGTGATAGAAACAAAATATATCGCGCCCGATCATTTTCAAGGTTACCCCGGCGTATTACACGGCGGCATTGTCGCGGCTATTCTTGATGAGGTCAGCGGACGCGCACACATGGGCGATATTAATGAGCCGCGCTTTATGTTCACCGGCAAACTTGAAATCAAATATCGCAAGAATGTGCCAATCGGCAAGTTATTAAAGATCGTTGGTAAGGCGGGAAAAGTAAAAAGCAAACTGGTCGAAAGTTGGGCGGGCATCTATGACGGTGAAACAAACGAACTGCTTGCCGAAGCAAACGCTTTACATATCAACGTGCCACAGGAAAAACTTGACATGAGCAAATTGGAAGAATTAGGCTGGAAGGTTTATCCTGAATAACGCGGCTGTGATGAAGTGTATAATATTGCAAGAGAATTAATCCGCAAGGAGTTACGCATGATCACGACTTATCACCGCCCACGAACTCTCGATGAAGCCTTGACTCTTTTGGCGCAACCGAACACCGTTCCACTTGGAGGAGGAACGCTTCTTTCGGCGCGTCACGCTTCGACTTCGCTCAGCGCGACTGAATCTGTTTCAGTGGTTGACCTGCAAGCCCTCGGCTTGGACTCCATTAACAAAAAAGGCAATGACCTCATTATTGGCGCGACTGTCACGCTTCAACAATTGCTTAAATCCAAGCATTGCCCCGAAGCGCTGAAAGTTGCCATCAAACTCGAAGCGCCGATTAACCTCCGCAATTCCGCCACCGTTGCCGGGACTCTCGTCGTTTGCGATGGACGTTCGACATTTGCGACAGCGCTTCTCTCACTGGATGCAAAACTTGAACAAGCGATATTCGATAATTCGAAAGTCGAATATCGAATATCGAATATCGGTGAATTCCTTCCGCTACGCTCTGCAAATCTCATTACGAAAATCACCATTCCCCTCAATATAAAATTCGCATTTGAATATGTCTCGCGCACACCCGCGGATAAACCCATCGTCTGCGCCGCGTTGACTCAATGGTCGTCAGGACGCGCGCGGTTAACATTGGGCGGTTATGGAAAAAGTCCCTTGCTGGCAATGGACGGAACTGAAGCCAAAGGTTTGGATTCCGCCGCGCACAACGCCTACCACGAAGCGACAGATGAATGGGCTAGCGCGGAATACCGCATGGATGTCGCCGCAACGCTGGCGAAGAGATGCTTGGAAAATATGTAGCCTAAACAAACATCTTGTATTTTCACGGCTTGTCTTGTAAAATAGAATTATGTCTTATTTTACGGAGGCAACATGAATATAGAAACCATCGTATCACGACGCGGACAAACTGTCGTACCCGCATCAATTCGCGCGAAATACAACATCAAAGATGGCGATCAATTGGTTTGGATTGACGATGGCAAAACCATTCGCGTGATACCTGTTCCAGCCGATCCGGTTGCGGCTTTGTATGGGCGCGGAAAAGGGCAAGGCTTAACCCGCAAACTTATGGATGATCGCGCAAAGTATAGGAAAAAAGAAAATGGCGGGTAAATCCTTTGTGCTGGATACATCGGCATTGATGGCTTTCATTGAAAAGGAAGAAGGCGCTGAACGCGTTCGAGATATTTTGTTAAGCAAATCAATCATCATCCCCTGGCTCTCCATTCTGGAAACAGTTTATATTTCACAACGCGAACTGGGCGAAGAAGAAGCCTTAACGCGCTATGCCCTGCTGAAAAAACTCAATGCTAAGATTATTTGGAATGCGGATGAAGCGCTCCTGCTCAACGCAGCGCGTATCAAATCAACGCACAGTCTGTCCCTTGCAGACTCAGTCATCGCCGCAATCACGACTCAACATCATGCAATTTTGCTTCACAAGGATCCTGAATACATACCGCTTCAAGACATCCTTGACATGGAAATTCTCCCATATAAAAATAAAAAATAGCCGCTAGCCAAATAACAAGCGCCGACAATTCCACCGAAACGAAGCATTCTATTCATCGCCTTCATCGCCAGCCGCGCCAGGTTGCTCAATGCTCAACACCTCGCCGTGATGATTGATCGCCACTTTGAATCCCATCATTCCCAGATAGGCGCGCATATCTTCGGGGATACCCGCCTGGAGCAACGCGTCAAACTGCTTATCCATGTGTTTGAGCTGTTGCTCGATCATGGCTTTTGAAAAAACGTCATCCTGCCCCATCATCTTCGCGGCTTGCTCCGAGACAAAACCCTCGCTGCCTTTAAGCGCTTCCTGCATTTGCGTCAACACCTGACGATCCACTTGTTCAGACGGGATATGACAACGAAAGCCCGCATCGTCCACAACATAGAAAGGCTCGCCACCGACGATGGCGGTATCCACAGGACGTCCATTTTCATCCACTACAAGACCAGCAAACAAAGCTTGATTTGTCATATATTTTTATTCCACGAAGATATTAAAGGTTTTAAGGAAACCTTTAATATCTGAATTTAGATTAAATAAACTACGAACTCTGTTTGCCTTCAATGGCGGCTAACAAAATTCCAGCCGCGATCCCAACACGACGATCCAATTTATTACCGGTATCCATGCTGAAATCAATGTCGAGCTGATACAGGAAAATGTTGAAGCGTTGTTTAAGATCAGCGACACGCGTCTCGCCGAAAGTGATGTCATAGTTCTGAGGCAGGAGCGAACCGAGAAAAACACGGCGCAGCATGGCGAGTCCCATGCTGTCTTCAAAAAGCAAGCCGATCACGTTATCGTTCACATCCAACACTTCCCACTCATCCCGCAAAATGGATTTCAATCCCTTGCGCCTCAACGCGCCCACCTTCTGGTTCGCGGCGCTGTCAATCACATCATACGCCGCGGAAAAATCAACGATCTGGCGCGCCTTGATCTGCAATACTTCCTGAGTCTTGGCTTCATCTGCAAATACGCGGATATCCTCGCGCAAGCGGAACATCTTCTGCTCGCTGAAAAGCAGGAGCTTGCCCGCCGGATCATACACGCGGAACTTTCCCGTTAACGCGATAGCCTGGCGTTTAAGCAAATATTGATTGCCTTGAAAAATTAGATTCATTTTATTCTCCTATGAAATTGACGATATGATTTTGACTCGCGTTCCCTCGCCCGGCAAATAGATATAATCCACATCCGCCGGGACCGTGGGTTTGGTCCAACGATAAAGGAACTTCGCCGCGTCTGACGGCAGATTCACGCAACCGTGCGAACGCGGACGACCATAATCGTTATGCCAATAGGTACCGTGAAAGGCATTGCCAATTCCGGTGAAGAAGGTACACCACGGCACACCCGGCAGATCATAAATACCCGACACTTCATCGCGCTGATTGGTCATGTGAATGGACGGACCTTTATGATATGTCAGAAAATCTCCCAGCGGAGTCTTGGTGCCTTTTGCGCCGCTTGAACAACGCTGAGAAAATACCATTGTCTCGCCTTCAAAAGCGGTGACCAATTGCGTGGATGTATCCACGACTATGCTTTTCATTTCATCCGGCACATCCGGCGAAAGCAAAGTAAGCTCATTGTCAGGGATCAGGCGCAAAGCGTAATAAGGCACATAAAACGATTTTTCCAATTCTTTATCATAAATCTCATACCAGATACTTTTTTCTTCGCGCGTCACAACAACCTTCTTTACCCAATGTGTACTGCCATAATATAAACGGTATCCTTTTCTGGCATACACATAAGGCGCAAGTTTTGTGTCTACAACAGGCAGGGTGATTTCGCCTACCTGTCCGGCGGCGGGAATTTCGAATACCGATTTCTGATAATTTGTCTCAACCGGTTGTATCCAGCCGGAATAGGAATATCCATCATCAATTTGATACCAGACTTTGTTGTACGGATTCCCTTCATCGCCATCAACATCAGACTTAATGCTGACAACTTCATCCTTGCCAAAGATATGGGTTGAGTTTGCATTGAACGCCGGCGCGTCATATAGATTAATGCCGCTAAGAGTCATCCGCCCCTGCTTGGGCGGCGCGGCAAAGACGCGCTCGAATCGTAATTCATTCAAAAAAATTCCCAGCGCGCCCGCGCCGGCTAGTTTAAGAAAATCTCTACGGGATAGGTTCATATTTTTAGTTGATGGGTAGAGCAAGATGGCATTTTGTTCTACATTGTGTCTCAATCCATTATATATACTTGCGTACTGCCTTCAGATTTATATGCAAATTCTTCACGCGGATTCACAATCGGGGTGGTCCAGCGGAAAAGCCATTTGGCGGCAGAAATTGAAAGATTGATACAACCATGACTGCGCGGCATTCCAAAGTCATTATGCCAGTAAGTTCCGTGCAGAGAAATTCCGCTTTCAGTAATATACATCACCCAGGGAACACCCGGCAGGTCAAAGCCATTTGATGTAAGGTCGCCTGCCGCCATGTGCCGTGTGGGACGCTTATGAAAAGTCAGGAACAATCCGCGCGGCGTGGTGTAAGTTCCATCGCGGAAGATTGCTCCGCTGGCGATACGCGTGGTAAAGACTGGATTGCCATATTCCTGCGCGATCAACAACTGCTGGTTGAGATGGATCTCGATCTTCTTTTGGTCGGCGGGAATCTCTGGAGATAACGGAGCCAGCTCATCGTCCGCAAAGAGACGCAGGTGTTCGGCTTGGGCATAGTACAAAAGTTTCGCCTTGTCATCCAGCACTTGAACCCAGACCAAGCCGTCGTCTGGATCAGCCATCGCTCCCATCACCCAATGCGTTGTCTGATAATACATCCGATAAATCACTTTGGATTTTTTATCGGGCGCTTCATACGCATCTGTATAAGGCACGCTGATCTCCGACAAAATTCCTGTGGATGGAATATCCATGCGCGGCGTATTTAGGATGGTGCGGACCGGTTGAATATTACCCGAATAAGCAAAACCTTCCGCGCCGATTTCATACCAAACGCGATTGTGCGCGGCTTCATCATTACTCACGGTGACATTTGTGATCGGCAGGATCAAGTCACGCCAATACATTTTCGTGTGTATGCCGTTATAGGAAGGTATATCGTACAACCATAAAAGATTGGATGTGACGCGTCCCTGCTGACCGTCAAATGGATCGGCTAAATAAAAATTGAGCGGCAATGGGGGCGCAAGAAAACTTACCAATCCCAGCCCGCTCAATTTCAGGAAGTCGCGGCGCGATAACATTTCACTACCTTAACATTTCCCGAAAGATGAGTTAGTAATGCACATTCACCACAGTGCCTTCGCGGGAGAAATCATATATCCATGCGGCGTCGGGAATACTCAAATTAACACAGCCATGACTCATCGGCGTGCCAAAGTTATTATGCCAATACGTGCCGTGCAAACCATAGTCTCCGTGGAAATACATTACATAAGGCACATCCGGCAAAAAATATCCAGGACCAGACATATCTGAAAAACGCAGCTTAATCCATATTTTGAATTTTCCAGTTGGAGTTGGCGTTTGCCATGTGCCGGTTGAAACCAAAAAAGAATTTACAACTGTATCGCCCGCATAGGCATAAACGCGTTGTTGCGAAAGGTCTACATCAATCCAATGTTCGCCTTCATAACTTGCCACTTGCGGCGCGGGCGCAAAAGGCGCGTCCGTTGGCGGGACGTATTCAGGCGTGGGCGTATCGGCAACAATCTCCGCGTACATGATTCCCGGCGCGCTGGGCTCAGGCGTATTAAGTTCAACGGCAGGTTCAAACGTGGAAGTAGCCGTTGGCTGCGCGGCAACAACTTCAACTGTAGGCAATTCCAAAACTGGAGACTGTCCAAACGACGCGCTCGGCTGAACAACCACCGCGTCCACAAATAAAGCGGCTGGCGTATAAGTCGGCTTGGCAATTTCAACATGCGCCCATGAACCCGGATGCTGCACCGGAGCCGATGTTTGTTGCGGCGTAAAATTCATGATGGATGCAAGAACCGGCGATGTCCTTGCCGACCATGCCGCAAACGCCAACACGATACAACCCAATGCAAATAATAGGATTGGATAAATTGGACTGCGCCGTTTTGTTTTTATCTTCCCGCTTCCTTCCAGACCATTAGCCTGTTCGCCGTTATATAAACTTTCCCTGCCATCTGGCGACTCCTGCAAACGCGTCATCGCCCAACTCATAGCTTTGTGTGCGCGCGGACTGTTTGGATTAATCTCCAGCGCCTTCTTAAGATAATTGACGCTTGTCTCTGGACTGGCAACCGCCGCCAAAATCAGCCACGGATCTTCCAACTGCGGCGTCAATACCGCGGCATGTTCGGCAAATTGCCGCGCCTGTGCGCGGTCGCCGCGGCGCAACGCATCGCGAGCTTGTTCAATTGCATAACGAGCTTCTGTAAATCTATTGTCCATGATGATGCCTTTAATTATACAACCTTACCGGCGAATTTCGACTGGCGTACCAACATCAGCCCAATCGTACAATAATTGCGCTTCATACGCGCCAAGAACGATACATCCATAAGAAATAGGTCTGCCGAGAAAACCCGCCCATAACTGCGCGCCGTTTGGCAGGATAGGCAGTGCATGGATGCCGTTTTCCATACTGCCAGCCCAATAAATCCCCAGCCAGTTTGGCATCCAGATATTCCAGGTGGCGCCATACGCGTTGGGAATTTTGTCCAATACGCTAAAAGAGCCGGCGCGCGTGGCGTTATTCATTCCAGTAGACGCGACAAAACTGTATGCCAGCGCGTCGCCTTCATACGCGTATAAATGTTGTTCTGAAATACTGATAAGGATATATTTATTCCCACCATAAACCGGCGCAGACTGTTGCTGTGTATAAGTCTGTTGAGCCGCGTATTCCGGAGTGGGCGTATCCGGTACGATCTCCGCGTATACGATTCCCGACGTGGATGTAGGATTTGCTGTTGGGGATGGCGTAAATGTAGGAGCGAGAGTTGGAGAAGGCGTGTATGTCGGTTTGACAATTTCCACTTGCGCCCATAATTGTGGATGGGCTTGCGCGGATACATCGTCTGCCAGAAAAACGGATTGTCCCGCGCAAGCCACCAGCCACGCGCTGAGCAAAAGAAACGGAAATATTCGATATAACGGAATCAGTTTCAAGACGCGGGGAGAAGCGGAAGGATTACTCATGGTGTGGGGATAGGCGTCGGCTCCACGTTCTCGTTATTCACAAAACACAGGATGCCGTTCACGATTCCATCGGCGACCTGATCTGTATGAGTTGTTAAGATTTCCTGGTCGAGATTCAAAAATCCAGTTTCGATGATTCCGGCAATCGTATTCGGGTCAATTTCAGAAAAGGCGTGATATTCGCGCATGTCGGCGGTGATACTGCCCGAGTGATAGGCGAGGCTTGTGGCGCGTTGATAACGATCCACGAGACAGGCTGTGAGGCGGCTGGCGCGATTGGCGTCGCGCGTGTTAAGCGCCGCAGACACTTTGAAACCTGTAGCCTGGTCATTAATAAAATCGCACGAGTCGTTATGGATAGATACCAGCGCCACCGCGCGATAGCCGTTAAGACGCGTATCGAACTCATTGAGCAAGTCCACTTGAAAACCTTGCGCGTTAAGTTTTTGTTGAACAAGGGTCGCGATCTTTAAGTTCACATCCGCTTCGGTGAGCGTGACTTCGCCAGCGGCGCCGCGGCAGACCGCGCCAGAATCATTGCCGGAATGTCCCGCTACAATGCCAATGCGTAATTGCGGCTGTGGCGTGTTGACAAAACTATCCTGTCCGGATTGCGGCGTGAGGATCAAGCGTAATTGTTCGGAAAAATTTGTAGTGAACAGACTGTTCGGAGTCCACGCGGTGAAAAGCGTGGCAAGCAGGATGGCAATGGCAAGTGTTGTTCCAAAAGCGCCGACTGAACGCGGTCTACGGCGAATGGGAGGTTTTGCCGGTCGAGGTTGGGTGGTGGGTTGCATAGTTGACTGGATAATAGTGTGCAAGCCAAAAAAATGCAAGAGGCTGAATTATGAAAAACGTTCAAATTTGGATAGTGATCTATCAGCAATTCTCATTATGAAAAACGTTGCTGGACGGTTGCTACCAGTTGCTGAATGGTTGCTACCAGTCGCTGAACGGTTGCTAACAGTCGCTGAACGGTTGCTAACAGTCACTGGACGGTTGCTAACAGTCGTTGGACGGTTGCTACCAGTTGCTGAACGAATAAGCAAATGACGCGAATTTTTCGCGGTTTATTCGCGTTGAGAAATTCCGGACTTTGCGAAAGCCATGAATTGCTTTGCTAATTTGATTGACACGATGCGCTTATCATGATACAGTTGGTTTCTACGGATACCAGTAGTTCGCTTTTGAAATGTAATCATCGGCTCATGGGTTCAAATCCATGAGCCGTATTGTTTAATCAGTTCTGGCGAAAGAACCGGGTCCTCCAATTTTTTTCTTGCCATAGGAGGCAAACAATGTCAGAACGTATCACAGGCACAGTCAAATGGTTCAATGGAAGCAAGGGCTTCGGCTTTCTCGCTCGCGAAGGCGGCGCGGATGTCTTCGTCCATTTCTCTGCCATTCAAGGCGATGGTTTCAAAAACCTTGAAGAAGGACAGAAGGTCGAATTTGCTGTTGAGAACGGACCCAAGGGTCCACAAGCCACGAATGTGGTTGTTGTCAGCAACTAATCCAACTGAATGCCAAAAAATCCCTGAGATGAAAGTCTCAGGGATTTTTGTTTGCTGGAATATTCAGGCGGCAGTCGTCTTTGAGATGACTGCCGCCTGAACAAATTACGGTACGTAGTATTGAATAACTAACTGCGGACGATTCGCCGTGCTCGCGCTACCGCTGTAGAACTTCAAATAATCCGCGACGCTATCGTGGTCATCGCCTTTTGTGAAATATACGCGGAATTGAGTCGTACCAGTGCGATTGACATAAGCAAAGCCCGTACTTTTCAAGGTGGCGCTGTACCAACTGCCTGATCTTGTAAACGTATTGAAAATCTTGGTTTTACTTGCCGTCGCCTGGAAATCTGTAATTGCCAATGCCGCCGACGTACCGAAGTACGGCTTCCTTATGTCAGCAAGCAGAGCGCCCAGCGTGGAAGTATTGCCGCTTCCTCCCGCCGATCTCATCATCCTGAGCGTGGCTTTGGAAATGATAGCGGTAGCGGGAAAACCGGCGGTATTGAAATGCAGAATGGCGCGATATTGTTTTTTCGCTGCATTATCGCCGATGTAGAAGCTGGTCCCGGATGCGCTCTTTGTGCCGCCCTTACTGCTGGTTGCAGTTGATTCGAGAATCCATCCGTCGTAGGCGCTAACGGATTTGTAAGTCGCGGAAGCAGGAGCCTCGAACGCGCCGATGTCACAAACAGCGACGGTATCTCCGTTTCCATCCTGTGGACGAGGCCATGAAGCCGCATCTATTACCGGGCAAGGCGCGATTGTCGCGTCAATCGCGGGACTTCCAGCAAGCAACGCATGAGTAGGCACATAACCGCCGTTATTCGCCAGCGGTCCAAGCAATGGATTTGTGCCTGGCATGTCGGATATTTGCCTGATGGTTGGCGTCAGGCAGGTTGAATCTCCGTCTATGTTGTATCCAGAGGAGTTCAGTGTGCCGGGAAGACAATCTCCGCCATCATTCCCGTAAACGATTGTGTTTGTCATATCAACCAATCTGTAATTTTGAAGCCCCCCTCCGGTATGATTATTCGTAATCGTGCTGTTGACGATGGTGGCGCTTGAAGTACCTGTTACTACAATTCCACCGCCCGCATTCGCAGTGTTATCGCTGAGGGTGACATTGGTCAGATAAAGCCCCGCGCTGCCCTGAGAGTGAATCCCGCCGCTATAGGTGGTGGCGGTGTTGCCGCTCACAGTAACCCTGGACAGAAAGACGTCGCTTGCGCTGGTGTTGAATAAACCTCCGCCGTTGCCGGCAGTGGCTGTGTTGGTGTTTATATAAACATCGGTGAGAGATAGAGCGCCATAGTTATAGATTCCGCCACCACCTAATGATGCGGTATTACTTGATACTATAACGCGCAATAGAGTGAGACTCCCGCTATTGGCTATTCCTCCGCCATAAGTAGTGGTATTTCCATGTTGAACAGTGAGATCGCTCAGAGTTGTGACGCCCGAGCTATCTTCATAGATGACCGTGCCTAACGCACTCCCATCTATGAACGTAAGGTTTTCTCCGGCGCCGACCAAATTCACGGTTTTGTTGATCGTCAGGTTTTCATGGTATGTGCCTGCCGCGATATGGATCTGGTCTGCGGTTGCCGCGCCTGATACCCCAATGGCGTAACCAATGGTGAGACATGGAGTCAAAGTGCAATCCCCACTATTCGAGCCAGTGGTGGAAACATAACGATTTCCGCCAAACGCCTTGGCATGTTGAACGGGCATGGCTGTAAACATGCCCAGCAGGACTCCTGCCGTTAGCAAAAAACGTACTATTCGATTTAACATTTTTTCTCCTATGGAACGTAGTATTGAATAACTAACTGCGGGCGATTCGCCGTGCTCGCGCTGCCGCTGTAGAACTTCAAGTAGTCCGCGACGCTATCGTGGTCATCGCCTTTTGTGAAGTATACGCGGAATTGCGTCGTGCCGGTGCGATTGACATACGTAAAGCCCGTACTTTTCAAGGTGGCGCTGTACCAACTGCCTGATCTTGTAAACGTATTGAAAATCTTGGTTTTACTTGCCGTCGCCTGGAAATCTGTAATTGCCAACGACGCGGCTGTGCCGAAGTACGGCTTCTTTATGTCAGCAAGCAGAGCGCCCAGCGTGGAAGTATTGCCGCTTCCGCCCGCCGATCTCATCATCCTGAGCGTGGCTTTGGAAATGATAGCGGTAGCGGGAAAACCGGCGGTATTGAAATGCAGAATGGCGCGATATTGTTTCTTCGCCGCGTTATCGCCGATGTAGAAGGTGGTCCCGGATGCGCTCTTTGTGCCGCCCTTACTGCTGGTTGCAGTTGATTCGAGAACCCAGCCATCGTAGGCGCTAACGGATTTGTAAGTCGCGGAAGCAGGAGCCTCGAACGCGCCGATGTCACAAACAGCGACGGTATCTCCGTTTCCATCCTGTGGACGAGGCCATGAAGCCGCATCTATTACCGGGCAAGGCGCGATTGTCGCGTCAATCGCGGGACTTCCAGCAAGCAACGCATGAGTAGGCACATAACCGCCGTTATTCGCCAGCGGTCCAAGCAATGGATTTGTGCCTGGCATGTCGGATAATTGCCTGATGGTTGGCGTCAGGCAGGTTGAATCTCCATCTATGTTGTATCCAGAGGATGTCAGCGCGCCGGGAAGACAATTTTCGCCATCATTTCCATAGACGATTGTGTTTACGATATCAATCAATGCGTAATTTTGAATGCCTCCAACTGATCCTCCTGCATCTAGATGGTTATACGCGATCGTGCTATTGACAATGGTAGCGCTTGAAGAAGCTGTTACTGTCATTCCGCCGCCCAAATGCGCAGTGTTATTGCTGATAGTGACATTGGTCAGGTAAAGCCCCGCACCCTGATTGTGAATCCCGCCGCTATAGGCGCTGGCAGTATTGCCGCTCACGGTAACCCTGGAAAGATAGATGTCGCTTGTGCTGTAGCCGAACAAGCCTCCGCCAGCGCCGGCAGTGACTGTATTGCCGCTTATATAAACATCGGTGAGAGATAAAATGCCGGGGCTTGGGGGAATCGCTGCGCTATCGCCGTAATTATAGATTCCGCCGCCACCAGATGATGCGGTATTAGTTGATACTATAACGCGCAATAGGGTGAGATTTCCAGTATTAAATATTCCTCCGCCCTCAGAAGCAGCGTTTCCATGTTGAACAGTGAGATCGCTCAGAGTCGTGACAGCCACGCTACTAACTCCAATGACTGTGCCTAACGCGCTCCCATCTATGAACGTGAGGTTTTCTCCGGCGCCGACCAAATCCACGGTTTTGTTGATCGTCAGGTTTTCATGGTATGTGCCTGCCGCGATATGGATCTGGTCTGCGGTTACGGCTCCCGACTGGGTAATGGCATAACTGATATGGCGGCATGGAGTCGCGGAGCAATCGCTACTATCCGAGCCAGTGGTGGAAACATAACGGTCTGTGCCAAGCGCCTTGGCATGTTGAACGGGCATGGCTGTAAACATGCCCAGCAGGATTCCTGCCATTAGCAAAAAACGTACCATTCGATTTAACATTTTTTCTCCTTTGGTTGGTTTCTGATCTTCATTCTAACGTCTAAACGATAGTATTCTAATCCCCCAAAATGGGGGCTATCCAGCTATGGAACATAATCCTAAATGACTACGTTCCTACGGAACATAGTATTGAATCACCAATTGCGGACGATTCGCCGTGCTCGCGCTGCCGCTGTAGAACTTCAAGTAGTCCGCGACGCTATCGTGGTCATCGCCTTTTGTGAAATATACGCGGAATTGAGTCGTGCCGGTGCGATTGACATAAGCAAAGCCCGTACTTTTCAAGGTGGCGCTATACCAACTGCCTGATTTTACGAATGTATTAAAAATCTTGGTTTTACTTGCTGTCGCCTGGAAATCTGTAATTGCCAACGACGCGGCTGTACCGAAGTACGGCTTCCTTATGTCAGCAAGCAGAGCGCCCAGCGTGGAAGTATTGCCGCTTCCTCCCGTTGACTTCATCATCCTGAGCGTGACTTTGGAAATGGTAACGGTAGCGGGCAAGCCCGCAGTATTGAAATGCAGAATGGCGCGATATTGTTTTCTCGCCGCGTTATCGCCGATTAAGAAGGTACTTGCGGAGGAATTTTTCGTGCCGCCTTTGGAGCTGGTCGCTGTTGATTCGAGAATCCAGCCGTCGTAAGCGCCAACGGAAAGAAACTTCATCAGCGTTGGCGCCTCTGCCGCACCGATGTCACAAACAGGTATGGAATCCCCATTCCCATCTTGCGGACGAGTTTTCCTATTTGCATCAATGGGCGGACAATAAGCGCCGTCCGCCGCGTCAATTGCCGGACTTCCCAATTGTAATGCGCGGGTAGCGACGTAGCCGCCGTTATAAGCTAATGAACTAAGCAAAGGATTGGCGCTCGGATGATCGCTAGGTAACGCAAGAAAAGACGGAAAGCATGTACCATCTCCATCCATATTATTTCCGTAGGAAAGAACGGCGCCAAGTGAACAATCCTTATCGTCATTTTGGGAAACGATCGAATTTACCATGGTGATCCCAGAACCAAAATTTTTAATCCCGCCAGTAGACGCAAATGGAGACGAATCAATATGGTTGCCTGCAATCGTGCTATTGGTTATAGTGATAGTGGTTGAACCCTCAACCGCCAGCGCTCCTCCGAGATGCGCTGTATTACCGCTGATGGTCACATTTGTCAGAGAATCTGTTCCGGATGTTTGATGATAAATCCCGCCGCCAAATACACCGGCTGAGTTGCCGCTTAAAGTAACATTGGTTAGATAAGCATTGCCGGCATTGTTCAGAATTCCTCCACCATAAGCGTTGGCGGAATTAGCGCTTATTTCCACATCGGTAAGATCCAAATTGCCGCCGTCGTTATAAATGCCGCCGCCTGCGTCAGCATGGCTGTTTGTGATTTTTACGCGGTTCAAAATGAGATGCCCCAATAAATTGTATATTCCTCCTCCAAAATTGATGGGATCATTTCCATTTTGTATCGTGAGATCAGATACGGTCAGGTTCTTCCCGCTTTGCACTTCAATAACCAAACCGGAAGATGTACCGTCAATAATAGTAGTATTTATTCCCGCGCCTGCCAGTGTGATATTTCTGTCAATAATTAAATGCTCGGAATATGCGCCGGCAGTAATATGGATCACATCCGATGCCGCCGAATTTAGAATGGCATACCCGATATTCAAACATGGGCTGGATGGATTATCACAGGTTGGACTATCCACACCGCCTATCTTTGCTACATAACGATCTGTGCCAAGCGCTTCAACATGTTGAATAGGCTTGGCAGTAAACATACCTAGCAGGATTCCTGCTATTAGCAAAAAACGCGATATTCGATTGAACATATTTTCTCCTTTGGCTTAAAAAAGGCAGCGACTCAATTACGGTCTGTAATCTTAAAGGACACATTCTTACGGAACGTAGTATTGAATCACCAATTGCGGACGGTTCGCCGAGCTCGCGCTGCCGCTGTAGAACTTCAAATAATCCGCGACGCTATCGTGGTCATCGCCTTTTGTGAAATATACGCGGAATTGAGTCGTGCCGGTGCGATTGACATACGTAAAGCCCGTACTTTTCAAGGTGGCGCTATACCAACTGCCTGATCTTGTAAACGTATTGAAAATCTTGGTTTTACTTGCCGTCGCTTGGAAATCTGTAATTGCTAATGCAGCGGCTGTGCCGAAGTATGGCTTCTTTATGTCAGCAAGCAGAGCGCCCAGCGTGGAAGTATTGCCGCTTCCTCCCGCCGATTTCATTATCCTGAGCGTGGCTTTGGTGACGACCGCGTCATTGGGCAAACCCGCAGTATTGAAATGCAGAATGGCGCGATATTGTTTTTTCGCCGCGTTATCGCCAATCAAAAAGGTTGACGCGGAGGAATTCTTCGTGCCGCCCTTACTACTGGTTGCAGTTGATTCAAGAATCCAGCCATCGTAGCCGCCAGTGGATTTGACTGTGAGCGTTGCATCGGCTTCATAGGAACCGATATCACAGTGCGCGCCTTGCGGACGCTTCCTGCCGCGCTGGTCGAATCCACCCGCACCGTAGTTTGGCGCGCCGACTGGATCCGCACAGACGGTATCATTCCCCGCGTCGATGGCCGGAGAACCGGCGAGCAGGGCAAAGGTTTGGGTGGGACCGCCATTATCCGCGAGCGCGCCCAGCAAAGGATTGGTAATGCTTTTCGAACCAGATATCGAACCCCAGTCGCAGGTTATGCCGTCATCAATGTTGTTGCCTCCATTGATGAACGCGCCGCTACAATTCCCTCCTGACGCGCTATTGGCAACAATGGTGTTGCGAAATGTCACTGTTCCGACACCGTTATAGACGACGCCGTTGGCTGCGCTGTTACCTGAGATAGTGTTGTTCGTAATGGTCAGATCACCCGCGTTGTTAAAAATACCACCGCCACGGTCGCTGACCGCGCTATTACCGGAGAAAGCGCTGTTCGTAATGGTCGCCACACCTGAAAGGTTGAAAACGCCGCCGCCATTGGACGCGCTGTTACCGAAAATGGCGCTGTTTGTAATAGTCAGATCACCTGCGTTGTTAAAAATGCCACCGCCGAAGCCACCGAGCGCGGTATTGCCGGAGAACGCGCTGTTCGTAATGGTCAGCGTGCCAACGGGGTTGAAAATGCCGCCGCCGTCGGCGCCGCCCGTATTGCCGTTCCTGACAGTGACGCCAGAGATGTTCACTGTAAATGCTCCGGTGACGTCAAAGACGCGATCCAAGGCGCCGCCATCAATGATGGTAGCGCCTGCTCCCACGCCATTGATCGTGATATTACTCGTGAGGTCCAAATCGCCGGTTGCCGCCGCGTCCTCGCTAGGACCAGCAATAGTCAAAGTATAAATTCCAGCAGGAACAGTAATCGTGTCATCACCAGCGACGGCGTTGGCGGCGATGATCGCTTCGCGCAACGAGCAATTGCCGACAGAAGCATATTCACAGGCTGTGTCGTTAATATCGGTATTCGTATTGACCACAAAGTTGGGTCCTGGCTGCCGAGTGGTCTCATACGAGCCGATGTCGCAGTGTGCGCCTTGCGGACGAGAGACGCCGCGTTGGTCAAGCCCACCTGCCCCGTAAGTGGGAGAGCCAACCGCCGCCGCACAGACCGTATCATTCCCTGCGTCAATGGCTGACGATCCAGTGAGCAGGGCAAAGGTCTGGGTGGAACCACCGTTGTTAGCGAGGGCGCCGAGATTGATTTGCACCGTAGTTTTTTGAGTCGCGTTATCACAACTCCCATCTGAATCGAGATTGTAACTGTCGGCAGTGATCGTGCCATAACAATTCCCGGTCATGTTATTGGCAACGATGGTGTTACGGAGTGTCGTTGTACCACCAGCTATGCCATCATTGTAAATGCCGCCGCCGGGGCTCGCGCTGTTGCCGGAGAAGGTACTATTCGTAATGTTCAGCGTCCCAAGGTTGTAAATGCCACCGCCGCCGGGACCGGTGCCGACGGTACCGCCGTTGGGGCTTGAGTTGTTGCCGGAGAAGGTGCTGTTCGTAAGGGTCATTGTTGCGCCAGTATAGATGTAAATGCCGCCGCCCTTGTACGCACCGTTGCCAGAGAAAGTGCTGTTCGTAAGGGTCACTGCGCCAGCATTGATGTAAATGCCGCCGCCCCAATTGGTCGCACTGTTGACAGAAAATGAGCTATTCGTAATGGTGGCAGTGCCGCTATTGTTGTAAATGCCGCCGCCATTGCCGCTGCTTGATGCGCTGTTGCCAGAGAAAATACTGTTCGTAACGGTGAGCGTCCCGCTGTTGAAAATTCCGCCGCCGCCAGCCAAAGGGGCGCTGTTGCCGGAGAAGGCGCTGTTTGTAACGGTCAGAGTGCCAGTGCCGTTGTTATTAATGCCGCCGCCGTAGCCTGTAGTGGTACTGTTGCCGGAGAACGTGCTGTTCGTAATAGCCAGCGTCCCAGCGTTGGAAATGCCGCCGCCGTGGTCACCGGCGAAAATTTTACCATTAGCAATCGTCAAATTATTCAGGGTTAGCGAGACGCCTGCATTCACGATAAACACACGCACGGCATTGCCTCCGCTGATGGTCACCGTTTGCCCATCGCCATTTATTGTCAAGTTTTTGGCGATAGTAATCGTTGCTGCGAGCGTTATAGTGCCACTGCAAGAAAAGTTAATTGTGTCACCCGATGCGGCGGCTGTGATCTGATCCACCAGCCGAGCGACAGTTCCGCTCGGGGCGGTGCAATCGCTAACGGTAAGTATCGCCGCGTGCGCGGGTGTGACCCCGATGGCGCTAAACATCAATGCCAGCAAGGTCAGGAAGACTGTCCATGATTTTGTAAATGAAAGTTTCATTTTATATTCTCCTTTGGCGTGAATCAGGTAACAGTCATCTTCGAGATGGCTGTCATCTGAAAAAAAATTATGGGACATAGTACTCAATCATCAACTGCGGACGATTCGCCGCGCCCGCGTTGCCGCTATAAAACCTCAAGTAATCCGCGACATTGTCATTGTCATCGTCTTTCGTGAAATATACGCGGAATTGAGTCGAGCCAGATCGGTTGACATAAGTGAAGCCTGAACCTTTCAAGGTGGCGCTATACCAACTGCCTGATTTCGTGAACGTATTAAAAATATTTGATTTGCCTGCCGCCGCCTGAAAATCTGTAATTGCTAACGCCGCCGTGCCGAAGTACGGCTTCTTCATATCAACAAGCAGTTTCCCCAATGTGGAAGTATTTCCGCTTCCTCCCGTTGACTTCATGATCTTGAGCGTGGCTTTGGTGATGACCGCGTCATCGGGCAAACCGGCAGTATTGAAATGCAGAATGGCGCGATATTGTTTTCTCGCCGCGTTGTCACCGATCAAAAAGGTGGTTGCGGATGAATTCTTTGTGCCGCCCTTTTTGCTGGTCTCAGAAGATTCAAGAATCCAGCCGTCGTAAGAGCCGACCGATGTGGAAATCATAGTGGAAGTAAGATATTGTTTAACAAATGTCCCATAAAGCGTGAGGCTTCCATTTGCTTTGAGCAGGGCGGGAGTCCAGTCGTGGTGATACATCCAAGCCAGATTGCTCAGGTTATTGCTGTCCATCCATTTCGTGAATGGTTCACCGTAAGAAGCTTGCGAGCCTGACCAGGTCGGACTTGCAACATCGCTGTCTTCATAACCCCATTCGCTGACAATGACAGGTTTTACGCCAATCAATCCGCCAGTGTCATTATTCCATTCTGCCGCGGTATTTGATCCATCAACGGAATATTTGTGATAGGCATAAACTACATTCGCGTCTGCAAGCGGATCGTCTTTTATGCCGCCAAGCCAGCTTGCCCAACCAGTTCCAGTGGCAAGCACTATATTTTGCGCGTCGTTATCTCGCACTGTTTGGATGAGCGTTTCGTAAAACGGTTTAAGCTCTGTCCAATAAGTTGTGTCATTCCAATCGGAAGCGTCGTGGACGGGTTCATTCCACAGGTCAAAGATGATGCGGGTGTCTGCTCCGTATGTCAGCGCCATTTGAGTCCAAAAGGATGTCGCCACATTCATACTGGAGTCATAAGTATCTTCCGAGTTGCCGCAACATGCGGCTTGATACCAGCCATTGGGCCAGCCAATGACATGATAAGAAATGATGACGTACATTCCGCTGTCGAGCGCGGCGTTGACCTCTTGCGCCAGACCAGCCAACAGGACAGCATGATCCATGTTTTTCCATTGCGTGGGAAAAATGCTGATGCGTACCACATTCGCATTCCAATTCCTGGCAATGTTGGCATAGTCGGCGGTTGAATACATGGGATACCAATCCGGATTGCGCGCCCCAAACGGATCTCCCATATTGACGCCGCGCAAGCGAATGGGTTGACCATTGGCAATAATGTTGATTCCAGAAACAGAGAGTCCGGATGTACACGCGTTGCTCACGGTTAATGTCGGGGCGGTATAGCCGGTAAATGTGGGAATTCCGCTTGTGACGTGGATCATCGTTTTGATTGCCGAAATAACCCACGCATCCCAATTCGCGAAACCGCGCGTGCCATGATTCCCGCCGGATGGGCAAATACTAAAGACATTGTGGTCGCCTCCAGCCTGATGCGCGTCTGCCAATGTACGCGCGCCGCAATTGCCCCAGGTACATTCATCTACGGGGAAGGTAGTGTCGCCCAAATTTTCGATCATGGCAACGCTATAAGAAACGGTATCAGCCAGACCCGTCCGCGTGAACGCGCCAGTGATAGGGTTTGTTAAATCGCCAGGCGCGGCATATCCGGCATCCTCTGAAACAAATCCCAGAACTTTGCCAGCGTAACCGTTATCGTACAAATATTCCATGACCCAATAATTTTGCGCGCCGCCATAAGATTCGCCGTCCAAAACGATGGCATTGCAATTGGCTGGGATGGTCGCGTCCGCACATAACAAATCCAATCCTTCCGCTGTTTTCACATCAATATTACTGGTCCAGCCGCCGAGGTCATCAAACCCGATTGCCAAAGTGACATAGCCTTGATTGACAAGGTTTGTATTCTGAGCAGATATAGAAGCGCTCACCGCGCCCGATCCGTTCCAGCCGGGCAGGAACACCACCACTGGACGTTTTTCTCCATCTGGGATTCCTGATTGCCAATTGGCAATTGCATTAACAGTCAATGCTTTACTATTCGATAATAAAGGCATGGCGGTTACAACGGAAAACGATTGCACCGCCATGAATGTACAGATAAGCAAAATGGAGAACCTGCGCAAAATTGTTTTTTTGGAAAACATGATTGTCTCTCTGTTTGTGAAATATCTGATAATCGGACTACTTTTGTTGGAATTCAATATTATTAGTGTACTGCTAATTGCGAAAAATACAATAGGAGAAATGTTTTTAGCAATGGCGCTAATAAGCGCCGGAATTTTGTAGTAACGACTTTAGTTGTCTTTTTACTACGCAAGAGCGACTAAAGTCGCCACTACCTCGTTAAAAGAACACAACCGAGTCCACCAATGGACTCGGTTGTGTTCTTGATACAACTTTACTTATCTCTTCAAACTGACGCCGTCAAACCAAACCGCTCCGCTGGATTTCTTGAACGTGAACTTGACAATTATTTTGGTATATGCCGCCGGCGCGGTGAAATTCAGTTTCATCTGCTTCCAGTTATATGTTCCTGTCGGACATTTCAAAGTTTTTGTTCCTTTCAAGGAAGTTCCGCTATAGAACAAAACTTGCGCCTGACAAAGACCGGATGTCGGCAGACTGCTGGCTTTAACATAATATGAAAACGCAAAGGCGTCGCCCGCCAAACCGCTTTTAGTTATCGTTTGCGTCAGAGTCTTTGTGGTTGTGCCTGCGCCTGTAAGTTTAACCGAATATTTGCCGGCTTGGTGGGTGGTATTCTTTCCATCCAGCGTACTGAAATTTACCGCGACCCAACTGACAGGTTTTTTGGATGTAGATGGCGAATAGGTTTCAAAGCCGCCGTTCTTGACGCGCTCTGTCGGCGCGGGGGCATTGTAAGTCACGTTATTATCGGAACTGGAACTTACATCGTTTCCATTACCCGCCAGATCCGTGACATTGGACGCATCCAGCGATGCTGTGACCATGCCGCTGCCGGTCATCCCGCTGACGGCAATCGAGAAGGTTGTGCCGTTGTTGGGAGAAATTTCGCTGACATTTGCCGAGAGCGTACCCGTTGCTGTGCCGCCCAACGTGACGTCGGAACCCGTGAAAGTGGAGACATTGATCGGTTCGTTAAAGGTGGCAATGAAATAGATCGGAGAAGCGTTGGTCGGGTCCGCCTGACTGACTGCCTGTTCAACCGTCACTGTGGGACCGAATATATCAACAAATTCGTACGAGCCGATGTCGCAATGCGCGCCGAACGGACGCGCCTCGCCGCGCTGGTCGAGTCCGTAGACCGGAGGTTCGGTGCAGGTCGCGTCGTCGCCCGCGTCGATCGCAGGGGAATCGCTCAGGAGCGGAAAGTATGCGGGCGAGCCGGCCAGGTTGTCAAGGCTTGGGTCGCTGGTAATGGTGGCGATGTTCATGCAGGTGGAGGTTGATTCGATGATGTTATTGCTGCCAGTAATGAAGCCAAGATCAACATTGACGCAATCGCCGGTTAAACTCCCATACCTGCCAATGCTATTCGCAAGAATGGTATTGCGAATGGTGGTTGAAGGAATGCCTCTGAACCCATCTGTCCCTGTTGCCACCCCGCCGCCATTGTATGCGATATTATTCGAGAAGGTGTTGTTTAAGATGGCAGCTGTACCACCATCGTTCATCAGTCCGCCTCCCAGAAACGCTAAATTATTCGAGAATGTGTCATTTACCACCGTAAGGTTACAAGTGTAATTCATATAAATGCCGCCGCCGTAACCCCAATTAGCGCCGGTCTCATTGCCATCTAAATAACTATTTGAAATGGTCATCGGACCGCTACAGGAGATACCCCCGCCAAGGTTATACGCGGTATTTCCAAGGAAGGCGCTGTTTGAAATGATCACAGATGTTCCGCTGCCACTATAAATGCCACCACCGTCTACCCCAGTATTTCCAAGGAATGAGCTATTTGTAATAGTCATTGAACCGTGAAGTATTGAAATACCCCCACCCTGGCAATAAACCCCGCCACAACTATCGCCCGTTGCCACGTTGTTGTAGAAAGTACTGCCCGTAATGGAATTATCGCCGGCAAAGATTTGGATTGCGCCTCCATACCAGTAACCAGTATTGGAGGAAAAAAAACTGTCCGTAATGGTCAAAGTGCCTCGGCTGGCTATGCCGCCACCATAGCCAAGAGGTGCGGAATTCCCTGAGAAAGCGCTGTTAATTACATTTAATGTGCCATTTTGAACATAGATACCGCCGCCATCAGATGTTGGGATATTCCCATTCGAAACGGTGATGTTTTGCAAAGTCAACGTGCTGCTTGTGTTCTCCAGGAACACCCTCACCAGGTTGTTGCCGCTGACCGTAATCACGCTGCCCCCGTCAATAACCAACGGGTGAGCATCAGTAATATCGAGAGACGACCCCAGCGTGATGGTGGCTATGCCAAGAGAGCCATCGAACACGATCGTATCCACTCCGTTTGAGCCGGAAGCACATTCAGACATGAGAGGTAAATTGAGATTGGCGTTGATGAGTGCTTCGCGTAACGTGCAATAGGTATCGGGTGTCTCGTTATCCGCTAAGGAGTTAACGATGATGACGGAACTTGCCCTTACTGGCACAGGCGGGACTGCAATAAACAGCCCCATGAGCAGGGATATCACCAGCGCAAAGCGCAAGAAACTGTAAAAAGACCATACCTGTTTCATGAAAACCTCCTTTGGCCAATTAACGAACATACGATGCTTTTCACTTGTATCTCCTCTTTATTGGGCAGAAATTACTTGATCCCGGACGGAGCGCGATGCCGGCTATTATGAAATACCCACTAATAAAAAATTGAACACATCCGATACCATATAGTTACTGATTTTTGTAATAAGAAAGTCTCATTTTTAGCCCAAAACACGAGTAAATTTGACCTTATTTTGTGACTTACTTTATTCATAAAGCAGTACGTTATTTGGAATACAGACCATATAATATTGAATTTCACATATGCGCATCAGAATAACAATACATCCCGCACGCCTTCGTACCACGTGCGGGATATTTTTTTTCAGAGTATTAAACTCTTTATCTTTGTACTATTTTTACCTCTTCAAACTGACGCCGTCAAACCAGACTGCTCCGCTGGTTTTCTTGAACGTGAATATGATCACCACTTTTGAATAATTCGCAGAGGCGGTGAAATTCAATTTCATCTGCTTCCAGGTAAATGTAGTGGCAGTGGTGGGACATTTCAGCGCCTTTGTAACCGTACCGCCGCCTGTCTTGTAGAGAATCACCTGTCCCTGACATATTCCCGTCTTTGGCAAGGCGCTCCCTTTTACCCAATACGAAAAGGCAAAGGAGTCAGTAGCTAAACCGCTTTTAGTTATTGTTTGTGTCAGGGTCTTTGTGGTTGTGCCTGCGCCTGCAAGTTTGACCGAATACTTACCGGCTTGGTGAGTGGTATTCTTTCCATCCAGCGTACTGAATTTTACCGCGACCCAACTGGCAGGTTTTTTGGATGTTGATGGCGAATAGGTTTCAAATCCGCCATTCTTTACAATTTCAAAATCGGCAACGTTTGTTAACGCTATGGACATGGATTCGCTGTCGTCAGGCGTTGTTCCCACGCTGGTATCGTCCACGTTGACCGTTACATCAAGAGATGGGTTGGTCTCAAAATCCAAGGCGGAACCAACTTTGATGTATAACGCGTCGCCTGTAATTTCAAACAAACTTGCATCCGCGCCGCTGAGTGAAAGAACATTATCGCCAAAGCCATCGTCGGTGATCGTTATATCCGCTACTTTGACTGTACTTGTGTTTTCAGGCAGAGATGTTGTTTTATTGCTCAAAGCAACCGATGGCGCGTCGTTGGCGATCCAGCCGACGCTAAAGGAACCTTCGCCAATTGGGTCCCTTTGATAGATCGAACCCTCAATGCCGGGTTGGATATCCACTGTAGCCTGTTCATAGTCCTTACTTCCGGTACCTGGGCTGGCAAAATCAACGAACCAGGCGCCGTTGCTATTTGCCTGAGTATGACGTTCATAATAATTGCCTGAATCCATCAAGGCAACATACACCCATGAATTAGGAGTTGCTGTTCCTATGATAAAGTCGCTTGCGCAATCTATTTCAGTTACAGATATAACTCCGATCGTTACGTACGCGTTTTCCAGGCTGTTTTCAAGCCGCACGACATCTCCCGTTTGCAGGTCAAATACTCCAGCCAGATCAAAGTCAATGCGCGTATCGCCATTATTAAGAGGCTCCGTTACAGTTTTTGTTTCACTCTCGGAACCGTTCACATAAAGCGTCACGCTGGATCCCATGGGCCAATAGTAGCCGGTAATGGAATCAGTATACTGATCTACATCAATATCAGGCGCCCACCAGCGTATGTCTGTCTGATACCCATTTTCATCAATGACATTCACCATGCCCATATCGCCTGCGCGAAGTTCATGAGGCGTTTCTTGGGGTCTGCCGCCCTGAATGGAATAATTTGCTATCCACTTGCCGTCTCCATCTGCGGTTATGAATCGCATGCCGGACGAGCCGGAAGTCCATCCGTGTATTCTCATTGAGGCGCCCGCAAAAGCAGTTCCTTCAACGGTATCGGTTTCCCTGTCCGCCTTCGTGACAACCACGTCGCTTACAGTCATTGACTTTGTTATGTCTCCATCAGTCACAGAAATTTGATCGCCAATTTCTAATATGTACGCCGAGCCAAAATTGAATTGCGCTAGGGTACCGTATTCATAACTGCCGACTGCAATGGGTCCCGCCTCGTAATCAGAACCCCCGGTACTTCCGGGTTTGTGTATCTTAAGGTTTAGATTGTGTCCGAGGGTCCAGTCGTAACATTCCACGCGGTTATACGAGATTTTTGCCAATAAACGCGAAAATTTTGCTCCCGTTGAATTTCCATTTACATCAGATACCATGACATTGCCAGAATTTGTAAATTGGAGGTCCACGCCATTCGCACCGAAATCTGCCAGCCAATTTCCGGTTCCGTCAATCAAAACCGGCAAAAAATTTCCCGTACCGTTGCTCAACACATTCACCTGTGCCCCTTCGTCAGCTGGACCTCTCCCGCTGGCTGTGTTGTTCACAGTATCTATGGAATCAAAATAGAGTTCCGCGATCTGCATGGATTTCGTTACTGTGTCATCGCTCATCCAAACGTACAAGCCAGAGATCAGGTCAATCGTTGGCTCGATGTTAAACACCACCATTCCATCGCTGTCTGCTGCCATGGAACTTTGGTATAAAACCCCATTGTAGGGATTTGTATCCGCGTCTACGGTGACGGTCACTGTGTTACCAACGGGCCAATTTACGCCTTCAACCTGGTCGAAATCAGGATATACGTTAATAGAGGGCGTCAGCTCCTCGGCATTGGCTTCAAGTTGGGGAATGCTTACGATGGAGAAAAGCAACACGATGCCTGTCAGGGCTCGGAACACTGCCTTGCTGAGTATTTTTATCATTTGGGACTCCTTTTACAATCCTGCCCTCGATTCCAATGCAGACGTCAATAGAAGATAACACCACATCCGCTCTGCAAACGAAACCACGCTGCCGCGAAATTCCAGGCAACAAGAAATATCAAATCCTACAATGCATTTCTAGTTATAGTATATAACTTTTAAGTCTTAATTTCAACATGTTTTTGAAATTTAGACGCTGGCAGGACTTTCGCCTGTCACGGACGCTTCGACTCGGTGAGCGAAAGGCGAACCGTCAGCGCGGAGGCTTTGTCCTGAGCGAAGTCGAAGGACAGTTTTGAGCGTAACTGGCTGGATTGAGAATGAACAAGCCGACATAACTGAGATCAGGCTTAAGAAAAAACTGCCTCCCAAAATAGGGAGGCAGTTTCATTACAACTTTACTTATCTCTTCAAACTCACGCTGTCAAACCAGACCGATCCGCTGGTTTTCTTGAACGTGAACATGATCACCACTTTTGAATAATTCGCAGAGGCGGTGAAATTTAATTTCATCTGCTTCCAGGTAAATGTAGTGGCAGTGGTGGGACATTTCAGCGTGTATGTGGATGTACCGCCGCCCGTCTTATAAAGTATCACCTGTCCCTGACATGTTCCTGTCTTTGGCAAGGCGCTTCCTTTTACCCAATACGAGAAGGCAAAGATGTCACCCTTTGAGCCGCCAGTCAATGTTTGCGTTAGGGTTTTTGTAATTGTGCCTTTACCTGTAAGTTTGACCGAATACTTGCCAGCTTGGTGGGTGGTATTCTTTCCATCCAGCGTACTGAAATTTACCGCGACCCAACTGGCAGGTTTTTTGGATGTGCCAATGTAGGTTTCAAATCCGCCATTCTTCGCAATTTCATAGTCAGCGACGTTTGTTAATGCAATGGACATGGATTCGCTGTCGTCGGGCGTTGTTCCCACGCTGGTATCGTCCACGTTGACCGTTACATCAAGAGATGGATTGGTTTCAAAGTTGAGAGCAGTTCCAGCCTTGATGTATAACGCGTCGCCTGTAATTTCAAAGAGGCTGGCGTCCGCGCCGCTGAGCGAAAGGTTATTTACGCCAATCCCTTCGTCTGTAATAGTAATGTCTGCCACTTTGACTGCGCCGGCTGTGCTGGTATTCTCCGGCAAAGAAGCGGTACCATTACTCAAGGCAACCGTTGGAGGATTATTCATAAGGTGTGCCATTGTGGTGTCTCGGTCTTCATCCAATACTTCCACATTGGCATCCTGTACATTTTGCACATCAAGCATGCCGCTAAAATTGGCGAGCCATGTTCCGCCCGCTTCAATCTGAATATTTATTTGCTTTTCATCAATATCCGTCCGTATATAGGCGCGCCCCGGCTTACTGGCAGGACCACTCCCAGAGGCTGTATCGGCAGTTTCATCCACCGCGTCGAAATGGAGTTCCTGGATTTGCTGGAACTTGACCTGTGTGGATGTAGCCAAGGGACCGTCGCTAACCCAAACATATTGTCCGGGAATCAGGTCAATGGTCGGCTCGACAGTGAAATTAGCGCTTGAATAATCTCCTGTGCCTATCGTATATGAAGCGCTGAACAACGGATCCGCGGGATCGATGTCGTCATCCACTGTGACGGTAACTTCGCTTCCATAAGCCCAGCCGTTCGCGTTGATCCAGCCGTGGTCAGGCTGGACAATGAAATAAGGCAAGTGCGCCGCGGTGCCGTCGCCGTCAGCGTCATATACTTCTACATTGACATCCTGCAAATTTTGAAAGTCGGAGGGATGCACGGCGCCAAAATCAGCCATCCAGGTTCCTTCAGGGTCGTCTATGGGGATATTGCCAATGTAATACTCGTCAACATCCGTTTGGACAAATACGCCGGCTGTCGCTCCGGCTGGACCGCGCCCATAGACACGATTTTCAACAACTGTATCGAGATGTACCTCTTCGATCTTGGTGGTTTTTGTTATTATGCCGTTGGTAACCTGTACATAGTACCCAGGAATGAGATCAAGGTCCGGTTCCACCTGGAACCATACAGATAGATCGTCGCCCGGTGTTTGTTTTGCTGTATATAAAACAGTACCAGAAAAATCATCCACATTGTTAACGGCAACGGTCACTTCGATCTCCGCGGGCCAGTTCCATCCCTGCACCCAACCGTGATCGGGTTGCACGGCGAACCTTGTGGCAGTCTGCAGATGCACAAGCGTACCGTCTCCGTCTGCGTCGTAACTTGTCGCGCTAGCTTCCTGAATATTGTCAAGATTAAGCGGCGGCGACAGACTGCCAAAATCAGCTTGCCATGCGCCGCTGGTTATGGCGGTATTGTTGATTTGCGCCTCGCCCAAATCTGTTTGCACATATACATCCACCGCTTCGCCGCTTGGACCGCGTCCGGATGCTATATCATCGGTGGGTTGATTCACATAATCAAAGCGCAGGTTCTTGATTTCAACGGTTTTCGTATGCGTCCCGTCTGTCACAGCCACAGTCTGACCGCGGTGCAGATCATAGTGGAAGCCGGTGTCCCAGCTAAAAGTCGGGACGCCATCGGCGTCGGTTGTCGTTCCACCGGCGCCCACGCTATCCACAGAAATTGTCAAGGCATCATTCGGAAGCCAGTTTTCTCCGGAGACTTCATTATTATCGGGGTCTACTAGAATGGTCGGATCGTGACACGGTTCGTCAATATCAATACTGCTGCCTATGATGCCCGCTTTTGTATCGTCAATATAGGATTTTATATCTGAGGATATTGAACTCTCTGTATCATGATACGGCGCAAGTCCCACGCCATTGTCTACCAGACTGTACGTAACCGTCCCGGAAGTGAAACTTCCGTTCAGATAATCATCAATGGTTTTATATACAGCGGTATCGAGTCTCTTCATGGAACTGGTAAGCAACTTGTCAGAACCAGGCACGCTTCCGCTTCCATTGTCGAAGAGCGATATATACTGATCTGAATCCACGCCGATGCTCCATACACCCTCTCCAGCGCTGTACTTGATCGCCCCGTTGCCTGTCGGTCCCGCCGCGGCGTAGATCACATCCGCGCCTTGACTCATCATAAATTGGGCGGTGTTCGCGCCAACAGTTTCGTCAAAAAATGTCCCCGTATATCTGGTCAATACCTTTACATCCGGATTGGCGCACTGTGCGCCGTTTCTATACCCGGACAGGAAGGCGATCACAGGAGGAATCTTCATGCCTCCAACGCCGCCAATGACGTCGGCAGTGGTCATCTTCCCCGCGAGCGCGCCCGCCAGATAGCCTACTTGTTTTTCGTTGAAGACAATACCGCGCAAATTGGCGGGAGGGGCGTCAGGCGAAAAATCCAAAATTGCAAAATTAACGCCCGGGTTGTCAGCCGCCGCCGTCGCGACCGCATCCGCCATGAAAAAGCCCACCGCAAAACATACTTCATTGTGTTCATCAACGCATTGTTGCAAGGCTGTCCCGTAATCGCCGCTGGTGGCAGGCTGGTAAAGAGTACCGTCCACATTCATATCTGCTTCCGCATTTAGCAGACCTTGATATGCCATCCAGTTGAAAGACATATCGGCTGTACCGCCGGCGTCTGTGACCAACCCAACCTTATGAGGCATAGTCCAGTGGATGGCGGAGGTTCCACCGGCGAGGTCTTCGTAGCGCACGATTCCGTTGTCGTCCGCGTCGATTTCTCCATCGGCAAAATCGGCGTTCCAATCGCCGCTGTCATCCGCCTGTACGTGAAGCGACATCCACCCGCGAGTCCAACGATCTACATACAACCAGTCGCTTGGATCGGACGTTCCGCTGACGGTATCTGTAGCAAGGTCAAATCCGGTTACGGCAAAATCCTGCACGGTGAACTTCACGATCTTATCGGGGTCGGCAGTGGTATCCGTCACGGTGACGATGTGTCCGGGTTGCAGGTCAAAGGCTCCCAAATCAAACACAAAGTATGTTTGATTGGAATCCAAACTTGCCCAACCAACGGTTGTCGAATCTGCATAACCACTCGCGCCGTCGTCAATACTTAAAGTGATGGTATCTCCGTAATGCCAATAATTTCCTTCGATTTTATTGGACGCATCGAAATAAGCAAAGACTTCAGGCGCGCGCCAGCGCAGGCGGGTGGCATTGCCATTGACATCGGCAACCATCACCACCCCCGCGCTGCCTTGCTGAATATCCGCGCCGCCTGAACCTGTATCCGTAAAGTCTGCGGTCCACTCACCGCTGGATACGGGCACATCCCGAGTCGCCGTGCCAGACCAAACAGAGGGCCAGGAACGCACGAAGACAGCCGTGAAAGCTGGATCCACCGTTCCCGACACTGTCTCGTTGGTTATATCCACATCGGTGATCGCCACCTCGGTTACAGTATACGTAACTGAGGTCGTGCCATCTGTAGCAGTAATCTCATCGCCCGATTTCAGTTGATAATCAGAGCCGAGATCGAATGCCGCGAGAGTCCCACTGCCTTCGGTTGCCGCAATGACGGGTCCCGCGTTGTAGTCGGTATCATTGATGCTAATACTCACTTCCGCGTCGAGGGGCCAGTCCCGACACTCCACGCGGTTTTCTTCTGTAATCCCCGCGAAGATGAACGGAGACGAACCCGCCCGTGTTGCCTGCATTGGCAGGATAATAGCCAATGCAAAAATCAAAACAGCGATCCCACGAATTACATACTTGAAATAATTTGCAAACATTGTTTTCTCCTTTGACAAAATTTTTAACGAAGGCATGAAGCCTTCTCGACTAAAAAAATAAGGCAGCCCGATCCGCTTCAAGAACGATCAAGTACTGCCTATAAAGTCAAAAAACCAGAGCATTCCGCAACGCCCCGCCAATTGTTCAAATCATACGCGGTTAAGTTCATTCTATAATATATTCGCTGCGATTTCAAGACTTCGTATCTTAATAAAACGCGGAGTTAACAAATTCATTAAGTCATACGCATCCAGAGGATTGCCTGCCATTCGGAAATTTACCTCTTCAAATTGACATCGTCAAACCAGACCGATCCGCAGGCTTTTTATGTCAACAATCTCTACCGTACATTTTAGAATCGGGACGCTAACCGCGAAGCGTGCAGAAAACGCAGATTTTTTTCTTTCTAACGTGAATAATGGATAAGCCAAAATCACAGTCATGTCACCCTCCCGAAGGACGTCGGGACGATGTGAGAGAGCGGTTTTCAGCGATCGAAGGGTCTCGAAAATAGCTTGGTAGAGAGGCGCTTCGGGGCAAAAAACGCCCCTCAGCATGACATATTGTCGTTATCCATTATTGACGTTAAACAATGAACCGAGACTTTTTTCAACAAATTAAGCCGCTCAATTGTTGAATCGAGCGGCTTAATCATGAGAATCGAGCCAGCTTAATAGTCGAATCAAGCGGCTTAATCGTTGAATCAAGCGGCTTAATCATGGGGATCAAGCGGCTTAATCATAGGAATCAAGCGGCTTAATTCCGCAATTAAGCTGGCTCGATTCGGGGTAATCCGCCACCCGCGCCGCAAAGAAGAAGACAGGGTAAATCAAGACTTCCGAAGTTTCGCCGTTCGTTGGCGCTTCGGAAGTCTGCAATGGCGCGGGCGCGCGGACTGAACAGGAAGTAATAAAAAAGCCCCCGGGATTTTGTCTCACCCAAATGGTGAAAATCCCAGGGGCTTATGCTTTGGAAATTTATCTCTTCACACTCACGCCATCAAACCAAACCGATCCGCTGGTTTTCTTGAACGTGAACTTGATGACCACTTTTGAATAATTCGCAGAGGCAGTGAAATTCAATTTCATCTGCTTCCAGGTGAATGTAGTAGCAGTGGTGGGACATTTCAGCGTGTATGTGGATGTACCGCCACCCGTCTTATAAAGTATCACCTGTGCCTGACATGTTCCTGTCTTTGGCAAGGCGCTTCCCTTTACCCAATACGAGAAGGCAAAGATGTCGCCCTTCAAGCCGCCAGTCAATGTTTGCGTTAGGGTTTTTGTAATTGTGCCTTTACCTGTAAGTTTGACCGAATACTTGCCAGCTTGGTGGGTGGTATTCTTTCCATCCAGCGTACTGAAATTTACCGCGACCCA
>Ga0315268_10000427_pt1 | contig 49436 bp, 46 predicted proteins | sample C1_top_MG_FD_204535 | JGI IMG/M metagenome (GOLD analysis project Ga0315268, IMG submission 204535) | Sediment microbial communities from Yellowstone Lake, YNP, Wyoming, USA - C1_top | ecosystem: Environmental > Aquatic > Freshwater > Lake > Sediment | place: USA: Wyoming | collected 2017-08-01 | reverse complement strand
AGGACAAGATTGCCGGGATCATGGGGAGTAAGCGGGAGTTGATCTGCTCCGGCCAGGTGACCGCGGCCCGGCTGGTGGACTACCTCCGGCGCCACCCCGAGATCGAGGCCGGGCTCAGCCGGGGCGGAGAAAGGCGCTACCTGACCACCGACCTGACGGAGCGCTTCGCCCAGTTGGCCGGCCTGTTCATGGGCCACCCCGTGGATTCGGATGTGGTGGAATTGTAAGAGTGCGAAGCTATACCAGGAAAAAAGGGAGGTGAGAAAAATTGAATAACTGGGAAAAATCAAAAATTATAATTCAAGCCTTGGCCTTGATTGTAATCCCTCTTACATTGGGATGGATGAATTACTCTATCACAAGCGCCATAAAAGAACGCGAAATAGTTGCTCAATATGTTAAATTTGCTCTCGATATCATTGCAGAGGCCCCCAAACATGAAGATAGTGAATTAACAAGAAGACGAAGAGCATGGGCTATTGACATATTGAAGAAATATTCTCCTGTCCCCATAAATAAGACTTTTGAAATGGAACTGAAAATGCAAGCAACCGGTGATATGAAGGCAACACAAAACCCAACGGAATAACTCAGGCTTGTGTTGGCTCGCGCTCCTGTAATTGTACGTGATTTGGTGGCGCATGCTTTCCAGCCTGGGCTGGATCTTGGCCCATATTTAATTACTTCGCCAAGGGCGACGCCAACCACCTCTTATCCGCCAGGACCACCGAGGTCTCTATCTGTCGTTCCGAGATGGTCCAGTAAGTCCGAAGCAGCCGGTCTTTTTCCGCCGGCGTCACCAGCTTGAAGCCGTGTTTCTCGTAGAAGCGGATGGCCCACGTGGCCGCGGCCCAGGTGCCCACCAAGATCGGCTTTTTCACCCCCCGGCGCAGGTGGGCCAGCAGCTTGGCCCCCAGGCCCCGGCGCTGGGCCTGGGAGCGCACGTAGGCATGGCGGATCAGGGTTACGCCGGCGAGGTCCTGGCGCCCCATCACCCCTAAAATCCCGCCTTCCTCCACCAAGCCCCAGAAGTGGACGCCCGCAGCCATCTCTTCCTGCAACTCTTCCATGGGCATGTACGGCTCCTGCCAGCAGTCCGGGGGGATTACTCCCCGGTAGGCCTGGGCCGCGTCGTTGATGACCTGAAAGATGGCCGCCTGGTCCGCCTCAGACAGAGGCTGGATCATCCTTGCGCTCGCTTACCGGATAAGGATTGGCAGCCGCCGGGGTCTGGGCGTCCTGAGGGGGCGAGGGCTCCTTAGAGGCCGGGGCTTCCTTCACCCGCTGGCCGCAGTAAGGACAAAAGACAAAGGCCGTCCCCAGTAACTTCTGGCAATGGGGGCACTGGGGCAACCTGGGATTCTGGGGGTACGGTGAGGGAGTGGGCGAATTGGGGATCAAGGGGTTTTCCGCCTTGACCTGTTGCACCACCTCCTGGGAAGCCTCCCGGAGCTTTTTTACCAGGCGGCCCAGCTTCGCCGCGTATTCCGGCAGCTTTTCCGGCCCGAAGAGGATGAAGGCCAGAAGCAGCAGGAGCACCAGCTGCTCAAAGGAGAGGTACAAGGTCGGGACCTCTTCAGGCCTTCAGCTTGTAACCGCAGTGGGGGCAGAAGGCGAAGTCCCCGGAGAGATCCTTATGACATGAAGGACAGACATTAGCCTGCGCGGCGGGGCCGACCGCGCCGGTGTCTGTCACTTCCTTGGGAGGGATGGTATCCGGCGGCTCTTCATGGGCCTTCTTGAAACTCCGGATGGCCTTGCCGATGCTGTCACCCAACTCCGGCAAGCGCCGGGGGCCGAACAGGATCAGCACGATGAGCAGGATGATCAGGATGGGTCCCCAACTATAGCCAAACATAGGCTTTACCTCTCGGTTGCCAAACCGTTTTTGTTAATATAAAACAAAATTTAGCCTCCCGCAAGCCCTACCTCCGGGAGAAGGAGGCCGTCCATGAAAGACTGGAACCTGTTGCTCACCAGCCAGATGGCCCAGGAGCGCCGCCTGCTCCGGGAGGTGGCGGGCCTGGGGGAATTCTCCCCCAGCGACTTCCGGGAAGTAATCATCGGGAAGGTACCGGACCCGGAGGCCTTCCTGGAGACTTTAAAGACCTGGTGGGAAGAGAAACCCTTCTTGCCCCAACTCCTCAGCACCGCGGTGCCGGTGCGCCTGGTCTTCCCCTTCACCCTGGAAAACCTGGTGGCGCGCCTCAAGGAAGAGCTCCTGCCTCTCATGGCGGAAATCGGGGACCAGGCCTTCTACGTGCGCATGAAGCGCCGGGGCCACAAGGGCGAGGTCTCCAGCCTGGAGGTGGAACAGGCCCTGGACCAGTTCCTGAAAGAGGAGCTGGCCGCCCGGGGCTTCAGCCCCCGCATCGACTTTGCCGACCCCGAGGTCATCGTGCTGGTGGAAACCGTCCATAACCAGTGCGGCCTGGCCCTCATCACCCGGCAGATGAAGGAACGCTATCCTTTTATTAAGGTGAAGTGAGTTATTAGTGGTCAGTGGCCAGGGGCCAGTTAGAAAAAAACCCTAAGAGAGAAATGAGGGAATGGGAAAAACAGTTTGCTCCTATCGGGATTTGGTGGCCTGGCAAAAGGCCATGGACCTGGTTACCGAAATTTATCGGGCTACTCAAAAGTTTCCCAAGGAAGAACTTTTCGGGTTGACGAGCCAGATCCCGCGAGCGGCTGTATCGATTCAAAGCAACATTGCAGAAGGCCAGGGAAAATTATCAAGAAAAGAGTTTATTCATTTCCTCGGCAATGCCCGGGGCTCTCTGATGGAACTGGAAACGCAACTCCTCATCGGCAGAAATCTTGATTATTTAAGTGAGGAAAAAGCAAATACAATATTAGGACTCACGGCAGAATTAGGGCGGATATTAAATGGCTTGCTGTCATCTTTGAAAAAATAACTGGCCACTGACCACTATCATGCAAACCCCTTCCCTGTTCGCGCCCCCCCAGCCCCTGGCGGCCCGCATGCGCCCCCGGACGCTCTCGGAGTTCGTGGGCCAGCAACACCTGGTGGGGCCGGGGAAATTGTTGTGGCGCGCCCTCAAAGCGGGCCGGCTGTTCTCCTCCATGATCTTCTGGGGCCCCCCCGGGAGCGGCAAGACCACCCTGGCCCGGGTCATGGCCCAGGTGCTGGACTGCCAGTTCTTCAGCCTCAGCGCGGTGATGAGCGGTGTGGCGGACCTGCGCCGGATAGTGGAGGAGGCCCGCCGGGAACAGGCCCAGGGCCGGCGCACCGTGGTCCTCATCGATGAGATTCACCGCTTCAACAAGGCCCAGCAGGACGCGCTCCTGCCCCACGTGGAGGAGGGCCTCATCACCTTGATCGGCGCCACCACCGAGAACCCCTATTTTGAGATCATCGGGCCCTTACTTTCCCGGGCCCGCATCTTCATTTTCGAGCCCCTGAGCGAGGCGGAAATCCTGGCCATCCTCCGGCGGGCCCTAACGGACAAGGAACAGGGGCTGGGCTCGGTCCAGACCGAGGTGGCGGCCGAGGCCCTGGCGTATCTCGCCCGCCTGGCCGGGGGGGACGCCCGGAAAGCCCTGAACGCCCTGGAGCTAGCGGTCCTGAGCACGGAGGCCGGCACGGACGGGGTCGTGCGGGTGGACCTGGACGCAGCCCGGGAGTGCCTGCCCCGGCGGGAGATTCTCTACGACAAAGAAGGGGACGCCCACTACGACACCCTGAGCGCGTTCATCAAGAGTGTCAGGGGCTCTGACGTGGACGCGGCCCTCTACTGGCTGGCCCGCATGGTGCAAGGGGGCGAGGACCCCCGCCTGATCATGCGCCGGCTCCTGATTTTGGCCGCGGAGGACATCGGCCTGGCCGACCCCCAGGGGCTGGTGCTCACCGCCGCGGCCGCGGACGCCCTCAACTGGGTGGGGCTGCCCGAGGGGGTGTACCACCTGGCCCAGGCCACCATCTACCTGGCCCTGGCGCCCAAGAGCAACTCCACCCAGGCTTATTTTCGGGCCCTGGCCACCTTGAAGGAGGGGGGCGTCACCCGGGTGCCGGCGCCCTTACAAGACGCGTCCCGGGACCGGCGGGGCCTGGGCCATGGCGAGGGCTACCTTTATCCCCACGACTACCCGGGCCACTGGGTCACCCAGGACTACCTGCCGGAGGAGTTGGCCGGGACGCATTTCTACGAGCCGGGCGAGGAAGGGCAGGAGCCGGAGCTGGCGGCCCGCTGGCGGCAGCGGCGCCGGGAGAAGGCCGGGACTTCGGGGGAGGGGGAACCCGAGCCGGGGTGAGGGGAACCCTTGATGTTTGAAGATTCTTATAAGTTAATCAATTTCCTTGACATTTTAAATTAATACAATTATCCTTCCCTTGCTTTTTTTAAAGCCTTGCTTTTTTTAAAAGAAATTTTTAATAAGCTTCGCCGTTTCTTTCCCCTTGGCGGTTAAGCCAAGGGCCTCCTAAGCTGCTTTTCCTTTCATCACTGAGGAGGGAAGAACCTCCTAAATCAATGACCCCCAACGGAGAGGGAGAGGAGGATCATCATGAAATGCCTGGTAATTACCCTGGCGGCCATGGCCTTATGCCTGTCCCTTGCGGCCGCGCCCCTGGCTGCCAAAGGCGCCCCGGATTTGACCGGCACCTGGGAGGGGACAATGAGTTATGTTGAATGGGTTAACGGAAACAACAATTATTTCAATTCCCCAGGCGCTATGATCGTTACTAATATTGATTTGGCTACCGGTAATTTTTACGGCACCTTTGATGGGTACTCTATGACCGGCAATGTCTCCACCAAAAAAATAATTACCGGCGTCATTTACTTTGGGTCCGGCGAGTATGGAACTTTTGATGCCAAGGTAACGGGCCCAAAAATATCCGGGGTCCTAAATGGTTTCGCTTCAGGCAATATTTGGACTGTAAAATTCGACTTAGTTAAACAATAAAAAGCTAATATCGCCGGGCAGGCTCCGGGAAAAATGAGAACCTAAAGGGCGGTCTACTGGCCGCCCTTTTTTATGGGCACTTCTGGAATATATGAATGCCTAGCCTCCCAGTTCCCGGATGATGGCGCGAATCTCGGTTTCCTGGGCTTCGATGCTCTCGGTGAGGCGGAACTGCACAAGGGCCCGGGCCAGGTTGTGGTCCCGGTGCCGGGCCTTGAAGTAGACGTTGCCTGCCAGGTAGTCGGTGAAGAAGCGCAGCCCCAGCTCGAAGGCGAGGAGGTGGACCGCGTCGTAGAGATAGTCGTAGTCGGCCGGGGTGAGGAAGTCCCGGGCCCGGGGGAGGTAGCCCGTGAGGATGGCCCGGCAGAGCTCCGGTTCAAAGCGCACCGTCTCCCACCGCTCCGTTTCTTCCCCCGGGGGGTTGCCGCCGGAGCGCAGACAATCGCCGAGATCATAGTGCACCAGACCGGGCTGGACCGTGTCCAGGTCTATCAGGGCCACGGCCTGGCCGGTCAAGGTGTCCAGCATGACGTTATCCACCTTGGGGTCGCCGTGAATGGCCCGGAGGGGCAGCTTCCCCTGGGCCCTGGCCTCCTCCAGCACGGTGGCCCAGGCCCGGCGCACCTTTATCATCTTTAAGCAATACCCCGCTTCGGGAGATTTCTGGGCCGGAGCACCATCAGGGAGAGGTCTCCCCTCCCGCACCCTTTTCTGGGGCACAGCACGCTGTGCCCCTACCCCTCCTACCCAGCCCGTTTTCACCAGGATTTCGTCAAAGTGCCGCAGGTAGCCGGGCGTGACGTGAAACCCCGGCAGGGTGACGGCCAGTCTTTCGGGGGGGAGATCGCTGAGAAGGCGATGAAACATGCCCAGGGCATAACCCACTTCCCGGGCCTGCTCCAGGTCCCGGATGGTGTCCAGGGTCCGGGCCCCGGCAATGAAACTCAGGGCCCGCCAGAAGGCCCCTTGGGAGTCCAGGAAATGGTCCCCGCCGTCCGGGGTGAGCAGCACCTTAGAAATCTCCCAGCGGCGGCCGGGGGTCAAGGGAGTATCCTCCAGACGCCGGCGCACGTGGTCGCTGACAGTGCGGAGGTTCCCCATGATGAGCTGCGGCCGGGGGAAGACCCGGGTATTGAGGCGCTGCAGGATGAAGTGCGGCTCTGACGGGCTGTCCGTCCTCACCAGGAAGGTGTCATGGACGTTGCCGCGGCCGTATTCCCGGACCTCCAGGACCCGGCCCGGGGGGGCGAATTGCGCGGCCGCGGCCGTCTGGTGAGCCAAGGTTTCTCCTTACTTAAGAAAAAAGGGGACAGCCGCCCCCGGCTGTCCTGGAGCCGCCCAGGGCACGGCTTTAGATTTTCGTTGGGTGGTTATCATCCGTTTCAACTTCAAGGTGAAACAGGTGCAGGAAACGGTGGAAGATGGGGGCGATGAGAATACCCATGGAAATAATGACGATGAGGCCGCAATACAGGGCATAGATGCCGGCGAATAGCTTGCCCGCGTCCGTGTGCAGTTCGCCTACGGGGCCCATGCCTCCCAGGAGCATGGCGGCATTGACGAAGGCGTCGATCCAGGACATGCCTTCGAAAACCCGGTAGCCGAGGATGCCAAATACCAGGGAGGCTAAAGCTAAACCTAATGAAACTGCGCCAAACTTGAGGATTCGCCAAAAGAACAGGGGGCGCGGCAGCAGCGGTTCCCGGCGATGTTCGAACATTCCCTTTCCTCCGGCCTAGCGTGGGTTCCTCATGGTTGCTTCAGCTTCTCCGCCCGGAGGCGCCGGGTAAGTTGTTCCTCCAGGTCCCGGATGATGCTTTTCAGGGCCGGGCTTTCCGGGACGGGGCCGGAATCGCCCCAACCTTTGCGCAAGGCCTCCTGCTTCCTGGCTCTAAATTCCTCCATCCCCGGGGCCAGGTCCTTCCAGAGGAACAACTTCTGGAGGACGTGGCGCTCCGGCGCGGACAGGTCTTTGTCGGTGTCGAATAATTCGCCTCTTGCGGTAGTATAGATCATGTCTGTTAGGAAATTTGTCAGACGCTACGGCTATCTTAATAAATTTGGCCCAGGAAATTCAAGGGAAAGGCGGCGGCGAGGCCCGCGCCGGACCCAGGGGAAAAAATCCTTGCCTGCAGCCGGGGCCAGCCTTTACAAGGAGGGTTGGGAGACTTATCTATCTATAAAGAGGGGGAGCACCAGGGGTATGCAGGAGGTGCTGCCAATGACACGGGTTCTGTTCGCGGACAGCGAGCCCCACATCCGGCGGCTCTGTCTTGAGGAGCTGGAGGACGAGGGCTACGAGGTGGAGGTCACGGGCTCCGGCTGGGAGGTGGTGCGCTTGGTGGATTCCTTCAAGCCAGACGTGGTCATTCTGGAAGTCTTGCTCCCCGACATGTCCGGCCTGGAGACCGGGCGGATGGTAAAGGGTACCAGGCGGAATACCGTGGTGGTCCTTTACTCCCACGGGCGCCCGCCCCGGGATTTATCCTCTTGGGGCGCGGACGAATTTGTGGTAAAGTCCCACAACCTGGATCGTCTCAAGAAGGTGGTGCGCCGCCTGCTGCCCAACTAGGCAGGCAGGGAAGCGGAGGCCGGGATGGCCCTCATGGAAATCAGCGTCGTCCCCCTGGGGCTGGGTCAGCCCAGCGTGGGGGACTACATCGCGGAAGTGGTGCGTTATCTTCAGAAGGAGAACATTCCCCACCGCCTCACGGACATGGGCACCCTGGTGCAGGGTGACCCGTCCACCCTGCTGAAGGTGGCCCAGGCCCTGCACGAGCTGCCCTTTGCCCGGGGCGTCAAGCGGGTGGTGACCCACATCACCATTGACGACCGCCGGGACAAAGAGGTAAAGTTGGGGGACAAGACCCGCTCGGTGCAGGCGCGCCTCACTTAAGCCGCTCCAGGAAAAACTCATCCCGGTCCCCCAAGCGCTGAAGGCGGGGGACAATTTTGCGTTATGCCCAATTTTAAAAAGGATTACTACGCCATCCTGGGGGTGTCCCGGGATGCTTCCACCGACGAGATCAAGAAGAATTACCGCCAGGTAGCCCTTAAGTACCATCCGGATCGCAATCCCGGCAACAAGGAAGCGGAGGAGAAGTTCAAGGAGGCCGCGGAGGCTTACGAGGTCCTCCGGGACCCGGAAAAGCGGCGGCTCTATGACCTGTACGGCCACGAGGGCCTCTCTTCCACGGGCTTCACGGGCTTCCGGGACTTCTCCGACATCTTCCGCACCTTCAGCGACATCTTCGAGGACGTCTTCGGCTTCGGCGGCTTCGCCGGGGGCGGAGGGGGCCCTTTCGGCGCCGGGCCCCAGCCCCAGGCGGGCTCGGACCTGCGCTATGACCTGACCCTGGACTTTATGGACGCGGCCCTGGGCACCGAGGTGACGGTGGAAGTGCCCCGGGTGGTGGTCTGCCGCACCTGCGGCGGCAGCGGCGCCAAGCCCGGCACCCAGAAGATTCCCTGCCCCCAGTGCGCCGGCCGGGGGGTGGTTTCCCGCAGCCACGGCATCTTTCAGATCACCACCACCTGCCCCCGCTGCCAGGGGATGAAGTATTTCGTGGCTGAGACCTGCCCCGCGTGCGATGGCCAGGGGCGGATGCGGGAAAAGAAGAAGCTCAAGGTGCGCATCCCTCCGGGCATGGACTCCGGCACCCACCTGATCATGGCCGGGGAGGGGAACGGCGGCCTCTACGGCGGGCCCCCGGGGGACCTGTACATCGTCCTCCAGGTGCGGCCCCACGAGCGCTTCCGCCGGGAGGGCTACGACCTGCGCCTGGCAGTGCCCGTCTCCTTCGTGCAGGCGGCCCTGGGCACCCGGGTCGTGATCCCCACCCTGAAGGGCACCCAGGAGCTGGCCATCCCCCCGGGGACCCAGCCCGGGGAGGTCATCCGCCTCAAGGGGGAGGGGGTGCCCTATCCCCGGGGACCCCGCCGGGGCGACCTCCTGGTGGAGGTGCAGGTCAGCGTGCCCCGGAGCCTGTCGGCCAAGGAGCGGCGCCTTCTGGAGGAGCTGGCTCGGGAAGGGGGAGAGCCCGCCCAGGCCCAGGCGGACGTCAATCCCGGCCACGAAGGGCTCCTCAAGAAACTCTGGCATTCCTGGAAAGCCTGGAACCAGAAGCGCTAGACGCGGTTTAAAACCCGGGGGTTCCCTTGCCATCCGCCGCGGAGTCATTATCTCAACTTATTGAAAATACGAGGTTCTTCGCTGCCAGAGGTATTCCTTGACAATGGCCTTGGACCGGAGTATGTAATATTTTTCACACGGGTTTTTCCGGTGAAGGGGCGTTATGGCCGTTGACCTGAACATCTTGATCGGCGGCGCCGCGGGCCAGGGGGTGCACGCCATCACCCTGCCCCTGGCCAAGGCCCTGATGCGCCACGGCGGCCAGGTGCACTTCATCCAGGCCTACGAGTCCCGCATCCGGGGCGGCCACCTCTACAACGTGGTGCGGCTGGCGGACCGCCCCCTGGCCTCCTCGCGGGAGGGCGTGGACCTGCTCATCGCCCTGAATGCCGAGACCGTGGCCCGGCACCGGCCGGAACTTTCTTCCCAGGGCCTGGTAATCTACGACACTTCCGAGGTCCAGGAATTGCCCCCGGGCCTGGCGGGCCTGGGCCTCTCCCCCGGGGACCTGCTGCCCGGCGTCAAGGCCGGGGACATTGCCGTCAACGCCGGGGCCTGCGGCGCGGTGCTGGGCCTGCTGCGAGTTCCCCTTAAGCCTCTGCTGGAGCTTCTGAAAGAGACCTTTGCAGCTAAAGGCGCGGAAGTGGTGGGCTGGAACCTGACGGCCGCCACCCGGGGCTATGAGCTGGCCGCGGCCCGGGAATTCGCGGTGTCCCTGGCCGGCATGACGCCGCCGCCTTCGCCCCGCCTGCTGATTTCCGGCCATGAAGCCGTGGCCCTGGGGGCCCTGGCCGCGGGGGTCCAGTTCGTCAGCGGCTACCCCATGACCCCTTGGACCGGCGTCTTGAACGCCCTGGGGCAGCGGGCCAGGCAGTATGGGGTGGTGGTGGAGCAGGCGGAAGACGAGATTGCAGCCATCAACCTGGCTCTCGGGGCCTCTTTTGCCGGGCTCCGGGCCCTCACCGGCACCTCCGGTGGGGGCTTCTGCCTGATGACCGAAGCCCTGGGGCTCGCAGCCATGACGGAGACGCCCCTGGTCATCGTCATGGCCAGCCGGCCGGGCCCCAGCACAGGTTTGCCCACGCGCACGGCCCAGGGGGACCTGGGCTTTGTGCTGAACGCGGGCCAGGACGACTTCCCCCGGGCGGTGCTGGCCCCGGGCACCCCGGCCCAGGGCTTCGCGCTCACGGCCAAGGCCTTCAACCTGGCGGACCGCTACCAGCTGCCGGTCTTCCTCCTCACGGACCAGGCCTTGGCCGACAGCACCTTCACCCACAGCCGGGAGGATTTCCCCAAGGCCGTGAGCATGGACCGGGCCCTGGCCACGGGGCCGGGGAAGGGAACTTACGAACGCTATGCCCTCACTCCGAATGGCATCTCCCCCCGGCGGCTGCCGGGGATGGGCCCCGAGCTGGTGGTGGCGGACTCGGACGAGCACACCCCGGACGGGCACCTCACCGAGGACCTGGCGGTCAGGGTGCTGATGCACGAAAAAAGGCTGCGGAAGCTCCAGGGGCTGGTCCAGGAGCTGGGGGGCCTGACCACCGCCGGGCCGCCGGACGCGCCCCTGTGCCTGGTGTGCTGGGGCTCCAGCCTGGGGCCGGTGGCCGAGGCCGTGGCCCGGCTGAACGAGTCCCGCACCCCGGCCCGCCTGGTGCACCTGAGCGAGCTCTGGCCCTTCCCCCGGGAGGCGGTTAAGGGCGCGCTCCAGGGCGCCAAAAAGCTGGTGATGGCGGAGGTGAACGCCACGGGCCAGATGAACCGCCTGCTGCGCCAGGAAACGGGTCTGGCCGCGGACCACCTGGTGCTCAAATACGACGGCCTGCCCTTCACCCCGGAATACATCCTGCGGGGGCTGAAAGAGGAGGCTTGAGGACGTAAAGATGCTGCCCCTGGAGCTGTACCAAGGAGTGGAGCCGGCCTGGTGTCCGGGCTGCGGCAACTTCGGCATGCTCAAGGCCTTCAAGCAGGCCCTGGCGGAGCTGGAGATCAAACCCCAGCAGCTCCTGGTGGTCTCGGGCATCGGCCAGTCGGGGAAGTTCCCCCATTACCTCCAGTGCAACACCTTCAACGGCATCCACGGCCGCACCTTGCCCGTGGCCACCGGGGCCAAGCTGGCCAACCCGGAGCTGGTGGTGGTGGCCGCGGCCGGGGACGGGGACTGCTACGGCGAGGGCGGTAACCACCTGCTGGCCGCGTGGCGGCGCAACCCGGACATCACCCTGTCGGTGCACAACAACCAGGTCTATGCCCTGACCAAGGGGCAGGCCAGCCCCACCACGGATGAAGGCCACCAGACCCTGCTGCAGCCCGAAGGGGTATACACGCCGCCGCTCTTCGCCCTGGCCCTGGCGGTGGCCCAGGGCTGCGCCTGGGTGGCCCGGGGCTTTGCCGGGGACGTGGCACACCTGACCCGGCTATACAAAGAGGCCCTGACCTTCAAGGGCTTCGCCATGCTGGAGGTGCTGCAACCCTGCGTCACCTTCAACCGGGTGAACACCTTCCAGTGGTACCGGCAGCGGGTCTACCGCCTGGAGGAGGCCCCGGATTACCGCCCGGAAGACGAACTCTGGGCTTACGGGAAGGCCAAGGAGTGGGGGGAGCGCATTCCCCTCGGCGTCATCTACCGCCGGCCGCGGCCCACCCTGGAGGAAGTACACCCCGGCCTGGCTGCGGGCCCGCCGCTGAAGCGCTTTGTCGAGCGGCCAATGGACCAGCTGCTGGCTGACTTTTCCTGAGAGAGGAGAAACTCATGGCTGCCCAAAGATCCTGGGACATTCTCCGGGACCCCAACCGCATCCTTCTGGAGGAAGACTACCGCTCCGGTACGGAGCTGCTGATTTACCTGCTCTCCTGGTCGGTGGAAATCGGCCTGTGCCTGGTGCTGGCCGTCACCTATCTCAAGGCTTAGTCGGCTGAGGTGGGGGGTGGCAGCCCGCGGCCGGGTCTTGCGCCCGGGGCCTGCCCCGGGGAAAGGCCGGCAGGGGGCGGCACCAGGTTCCTTGGAGGGACCTTGTGAAAATTGTCATAAATTTTTTTCTTTTCATTGAATTCTTCCCAAATTGAGCTTAAAATAATAAATAAGCATTATCCTGGCATTACGATTTCCCTGCCGGTCGGCAAGCACCGAACCGACAGCAACGGCGCGGGGCAGGAACCCACCAAACCTGGGGGTTACCACGGGCACTGGCGTAAGGAAGTTCGCAGAGCCTAGGAACCTTTGGCTGAGGGCTCAGGGAGGTGCGGTGAGCGCATGATTAACGAACTACTAGCTCCAGGCGGCAGCCTGGCAATGGTGGAGGGGGTTTTCAAGAACGGCGCCAACGCGGTGTACGTGGGCGCCAAGGGCTTCAGCCGGCGCAAGTGCCAATGGGAGCTGGAAGACAGCCAGATCGGCGAAGCCGTGCACATCGCCGCCGGGTGCCAGGGGAAAGTGCGGGTGGCCTTGAACGCCGAGATTTCCGCGGAAAGGCTCCCCCTGGTCCTGAAAAAGGTAGAAAAGTACGCCCACTTCGGCATCGAAGGGGTGATCGTCAAGACTCCGGCAGTGATGCAGGAAGTGAACCGGCTCTTCCCCGAGCTGGTCATCCACGCCAGTGTCGGCTGCAACATCCAGACCCGGGAAGAAATGGCCCGGTTTGCCTCATACGGGGCCACGCAGGTCGTGGCGTCCACCGAGATCAACACGGTGGAGAAGCTGACCCGCTTCAAGAGGGACGCGGACTCCCTGGGGCTGAAGACCGAGGTCCTGGTCCACGGCAACCGCTGTATCGGTGGGGTGGGCAACTGCCTGTTTCACGAGCTCATTGCCGATTCTTACGTCCGCAAGGTGTACCGGGACGAGGACGGCAACGAGATCGTGGAGTACGAAGGCTGGCCGGACAAGAGCGGCAGTTGCTTCCGCCTGTGCATGCTGACCGACGAGCAGCGCCAGAAGGTGCTCTCCCGGCGGGGGCACTCCCGGCAGACCATCGAGGCCGTCAACGCGCGGGTGCACCTGACGCCCAACGTAGCCTTTGCCATCCTGGGAGACGAGCTCAAGGCCTACATGAGCCTGGGGCTGGCCACCTTGAAGGTGCAGGGGCGGGAGTACGCGGTGTCCATGATCTCCCGCATGATCTGCTGCTACCGCCAGCTCATCGACGCCCACCGGCGGGGGGAAGATATCAACGGCCCCATTTTCCAGCGCATCCAGGACCGCCTGGCGGCGCTCGTGGCGGAGCGGGACCAGGCCCGCCTGGAGAAGACCCGGGAGCTGCACCGCCACATCGGGGGCTTATAAACAATTTTGTGATTGACTGCTAAATTTTCCTTTCTTGTGTTTAGAAGCCTGCCCTATAATCAGGGCAGGCTTTTTTATCCCGACGACCTGGTTTTCTGGCGGAGGCGGGGACAGGCCGGTGAAGGTTGAGGGACGATTGCGTTTGGGCGCAGGACTGGCCCTGGCGGTGCTGGTGGCTGCGGTCAGCTTTTACAACCTGGCCCTCTATCCCACCATCTGGTGGGACGAGGGCATTTTTTCCGAGACCGCGGCCAACCTGGTGCAGCATGGGCGCTATGCCTTTACCCTGCAGAGCCCGGACCAGCTCTCTGACCTGGACTTCCGCATCAGCGCCGGCCCGGCGGTGATCTTGCCCGTGGCCCTGGCCTACCGCGTCCTGGGGGTGGGGCTGCTGCCCGGGCGCCTGGTGGCCGGAGCGTACCTGGCCCTGGTCTTCCTGGCCCTCTTTCTGGCGGCCCGGCGCCTCTGGGGGGCGGCCGCGGCCCTGGGGGGCGTGGCCTTGGCCCTCCTGGGCACCGACGTCCTTTTCTGGGGCCGCTCGGTCCTGGGAGACGTGCCGGCCCTGGCCCTGTTTCTCCTAGGCACCGGTTTTCTGTTGCGCGGCCTGGAGTCCTCCGGATCCTGGCCTCTCTTCCTGGGAGGCCTCTTCCTGGGGCTGGCCTTTGACGCCAAGGAGTTTTATGGCCTTTCCTTCCTACCCCCCGCCTTCATCCTGGCCCGCCTGGCCTGGCGGGACGGCAGCCGGGGCTGGCGGCGCCTGCTCGCCTTCGGCCTGGGGGTGGCCGTGCCGCTCGTGGCCTACGTGCTCCTCAAGACCCTCATCCTGGGGAGCCTCACCGCCGCGGTACTGCATTTTTTCCAGCAGAAAAAGCTACTGTGCCACGAGTTTTTCACTCCCTTCACCATCGGCCGCCTCTATCCCGAGAGCCTGACCTACCTGCTCACGCACCCCCTCTTCTGGTTGGGCCTCTGCGGCGGCATCTGGATGTGGCGGCGGGAGACCTTCTCCCCGGGAGCCCAGCTCTGGGTAGGCAGCTTCCTGATGTGGAGCCTCTTTTACCTCACTGCGGTTTACTGGCACCGCTTTGCGCTGCCGGCCCTGTTTCTGGCGGCCCCCCTGGCGGCGCACTTTTTAGGCCGGGGGCTGGCGCGGCTGACCGGGGAACTTACCCCCCGGCTACCCCGGTGGCTGGCCTCCGGAATGCTGGCGGTCTTGCTCCTGGGCTTCTACCCCCTGCCCGGCCTGGACTTCATGGCCCAGATCTTTACCCGCAAGGCCGACCCCCCATCCCGCCTGGTGCAGTACCTGCGCAACCATATAACGGCCCGGGCCCTCATCGAGACGCCGGAGTACGAACTGGTCTTCCTGGACGACGAGCATCGCATGCACCTGATGCCGCCTTGCTTTTTCGTGGAGTCCACGCCGGAGAAGGTGGTGCTGTTGAACCCCCAGGTGAAGCCTTATGACTTCGACCGGGTGGGGGCCGATTTCCTCATCCTGGGTCCCTTCGGCAAGGGCGTCTTCAAGCAGGTCTACCCACCCGCCCTCATCTCCAAGGGGTGGATGCGCATCGCCACGGTGGATTCCTACGACATCTACTTGCGCCGGGACCGGGAGCAGAAACCGGGGCCCCAGACTTCCAGCCCCCGGCCGCGCCTGAAGCTGGCCTCCTCCTCCCGGGTTCCCCTGGCCGCGCCCCGCCCGGGAAAAACCGCCTCCCCCTGAGGCAGCCATGCCCCGTTCCCGCCTGCTGGTGCGCTCCATGGCCGAGTTCCGGCAGCATTGGCGCGAACTCCAAGCCGGGGACGCGGTCCTGGGCCCCCTGGCCCTGCGCCCCGGGGAGGAGGTCAAGCTCCTGGACCTGACGGAGCGGGGGGTGCGCTTCTTTCCCCCGGCCCTGGCTCAACTCCTGGCTTACTCCAAGGTGGCCCAGACGGAGGTCCTGGGCGAATTCATGGCGCCCGGCGCGTTCGTGGTTTATGGCATGGCGGACCTGGCGGCCCGCCTGCCTGAATACCAGTCCCGCGGCTGGAGCCGGGTGGTAACCAAGCGGGACAAGGCCCACCTGGGGCTGGGGGTGAGCGTCTGGCCCAGCCTGGAAGACCTTTACAGCCTGGGGGGGCTCCACCCCCTGCCCTTCCCTCTGGTGGTGCAGCCCTTCCTGGCCGGAGCCAAAGATTTCCGGGTAGTGCTGGTGGGAGACTACGCCGAGGCCTATGAGCGGGTTAACCCCCACGGCTTCCGCAAGAACCTCTTCCAGGGCGGGTCCTCCCGGCCCGCGGCCCTGACCCCGGTGCTGGAGGATTTCAGCCGCCGGGTCATGGCCCGGGGGAAGTTCCCTTACGCCATCCTGGACCTGCTCGTGAGCCCCCGAGGGGAACCCTTTCTCGGGGAAATCAATCTCAAGGGAGGTTTGAGGGGGGCCCGCCTGACCCAGGCCGCCTTCCGGGAGCGGGTGGCGGCCCTGGAGGAGGACTTCCGCCACCGATGGGCCAGCTCCTAGAAGACCCCGCCTTGCGCAACCGCGTCCAGGTCTTCCCGGACCGGGCCGCGGCCGGGCGCAGGCTGGCTGAATTCCTCCAGGTGTACCGGGGGCAGGCCCTCCACCTCTTCGCCATCCCCGCGGGGGGCGTGCCCGTGGCCGCGGAGATCGCCCGGGCCTTGCAGGTCCCCCTGGACCTGGTAATCGTCCGCAAGATCCAGCTCCCCTGGACCACGGAAGCGGGCTTCGGGGCCCTGAACCCCGCGGGGGAGGCCATATACAACGAAGATTTGCTGAAGCGCATGCCTCTGACCCCGCTGGAGATACAGATGCAGACGGAGAAGACCCTGGCCGTCATCCACCAGCGGGAAGAGCGGCTCCGGGGCGGCCGCCCCTACCCCCAATTGGCAGGCAAGCCGGCCATCATCGTGGACGATGGCCTGGCTTCCGGCTACACCATGCGGGCGGCGGTAAAATTCCTCCAGGGCCGGGGTGCGGGCAAGCTCATCGTCGCCGTGCCCACCGCGTCCGAGCGCACCGCCGGCGACCTGTTGCCGGAAGTGGACGAGCTTTACTGCCTCAACGTCCGCAGCGGCTGGTCCTTCGCGGTGGCCGACGCCTACGTAAACTGGTATGATTTGGAAGAAGAAGAGGTGCTGGAGACCTTGGCATCTCTGTCGGCTCCAAGGTAAAAAGGAACAGCCGGGGGCGGCTGTTCTCCATGGGCCAGGGCGGCCTGTCCTCCATTAGATTGGGACCGTTATTGACAATTCCATGAAGAAACCAGGATTTTTTCAAATTCCCCGGGACCGGGTGGCCTTTGACATCGACGGGGTGGTGGCGGACATCATGACCACCTTCCTCACTTTGGCCCGGGAGCGCTATAATCAGGGCCACCACCTGCGCTATGAAGACATCACCACCTTCTTCCTGGAAGACTGCCTGGACCTGCCGCCGTGGATCATCGCCACCCTGATCCGGGAGCTCATCGACCGGCCCCACGAACTGCCGGTGGCGCCCTTCCCCCACGCGGTGCCGGTCCTCACCCGCCTGGCCCGGGAAACACCGCTGTTGTTCGTCACCGCCCGGGACCGGGCCGAACCCATCACCCATTGGCTTGAGCGCCACCTGGCCCCGGTGCCCCCGGAGGCCATCCGGGTGCTGGCCACCGGCGACCCGGATACCAAGATCCACTACCTCCAAGACCACGCGGTGGAGTTCTTCGTGGAAGACCGCCTGGAAACCTGCTGGCTCCTGGCGGACGCGGGCATCACCCCCATCGTCTTCGCCCAACCCTGGAACCGCCTGCCCCACCCCTTCCCGGAAGTCTTGGGCTGGCCGGAGCTGGCGGGGCTGTTGTTTGGGGAATAGGATTTGGGGGAGGGGGCCAGGGGCAGGGAGCCACTGCCCCTCTTCCAACCCCTTAAGTTTGCCGGGGGAGGCAGGGCAACCCCTGCCTCCCCCGGCCTTCCTTTTTCCCGGAAGTTCAGGTAAAATATTAGGCGCCAGGGGCCCTTGGCTCCTGGCCATTGATTTCCCCATGAAGGGGTTGCTCCCAGTTTTCCCATGACCCAGCGAGAAGCCGCGTTAGCAGGGCGCATCACCCGGGAGATGGAGGCCGCGGCCCGGGCCGAAGGCCTGGACCCGGAGTTCGTGCGCCGGGGACTGGCCCGGGGCACCCTGGTGGTGCCGGCCAATCGGGGGCATAAGGGCCTGGCGCCCATCGCCATCGGCCGCGGCGTCCGGGTCAAGGTCAACGCCAACATCGGCACTTCGCCCCACGACATCGATCTTACAAAGGAGCTGGCCAAGCTGGCCGCGGCCCTGGAGTATGGGGCCCACACGGTCATGGACCTGTCCACCGGCGGGGACCTGGACGCCATCCGCACCGCGCTGCTCTCCCGCTGCCCCGCGCCTTTCGGCACCGTGCCCATCTACCAGGTGATGGCCGAAGCCCGGTCCCTGGACGAAGTGCGGGGCGAGGCCATCCTGGAGATGGTGGCCCACCACGCCCGCCAGGGAGTGGACTTCGCCACGGTGCACTGCGGCGTCACCCGGGCGGCCCTGCCTTTGCTGGCTAAAAGGGTCACCGGGGTGGTGTCCCGGGGCGGGGCATTCCTCACCGCCTGGATGCGCCGCCACGGCCGGGAAAATCCCCTGTTCGAACATTATGACCGGCTGCTCGCCATCGCCCGGGAGCACGATGTCACCCTGTCGCTGGGGGACGGTCTCCGCCCGGGGTGCCTGGCGGACGCCACGGACAAGGCCCAGCTCCACGAGCTGAAGATTTTGGGCGACCTCACCCGGCGGGCCTGGGCCAAAGGGGTGCAGGTGATGGTGGAAGGCCCGGGGCACCTGCCTTTGCACGCCATCCGCAAGAACATCCGCCTGCAGCAGAAGTATTGCGACCAGGCCCCGTTTTACGTGCTGGGGCCCCTGGTGACGGACGTGGCCTCGGGCTACGACCACATCGCCGGGGCCATCGGCGGCGCCCTGGCGGCCTTGGAGGGAGCGGCGTTCCTCTGCTACGTCACCCCCGCGGAGCACCTGAAACTGCCGGAGGTGGAGGACGTCATCGACGGCGTGGTGGCCTCCCGCATCGCTGCGCACGCCGCGGACGTGGCCTTAGGTATGCCCGGCGCCGCGGACTGGGACCTGAGGATGTCCCGGGCCCGCCGGGCCCTGGACTGGGACACCCAGATCAAGCTCTCCGTCAACCCCGCCAAGGCCCGGCGCTTCCGGGAGCTGAGCCAGGCCCAGGACGACCAGTGCACCATGTGCGGCAAATTCTGCGCCATGAAGGTCTTCGACGAGAAGTTTGACGACTAGTCTTGAGGATGACGTCAGGGCCAAGAAAAAAGGGCACGGCCAACGCCGTGCCCCTTTTTTGTTCGTTACCCTGAACGCAGGGAAGGGTCTCAGAGCCGTTGAAATACGAGATTCTTCGGCCGCTGCGCTCCCTCAGAAGGACAACTAGGGTTAATTTTCCGAGGTCTCACAGCTTTTAGTGCCACTCGATGTAATTGCGGTAAATCAAGAGGATCAGCAGGAGGTATAAGCCCACGGCCAGTGCCAGGTAGCCGAAGGCAAAGTAAGCCACCCGAAACCAGTGGGATGGCCCTGGGATGATGGCCTCCTCCAGCTTGCCCGCCTCTTCCAGGCGCACGATCCACAACGGCTTTTCCCGGCGGACCTCCTCCAACTCCACGCTGCCGGAGAACATGCATTCATTCATGGGGAACATGCCGTGGCGGAAATGGCCGATGGTGAAGTGGACGATGAAGATATAGAGCATGGCCAGCAGCGCTTCGGCCCGGTGGAGCAACAGGAGGACATTGATGCTCCAGCCCGGCAGGAAACTGCTGGTGGCCAGCGGGTACATGAGTAGCAGGCCGGTGAGCCCCAAGAGGGGCAGACCCCAGAAAACCGCCCAGTAGTCGAACTTCTCCCAGTAAGTCCAGCGGTCGAAGGCTGGGGCCGGGCCCAAGCCGACAAACCAACGGAGGCGCTGCCCCAAATGAATGACGTCCTGGAGACGGGGCACCAGGGAATCGGGGTGAAAGAGGCTCTGGCGGAGGGCTTTCCACTCTACCTTGAGCAGGATATAGACGATGTGCACCACGAAGCCCAGGAGCATGACCACGCCTACCCGCCGGTGGATGGCGCTGACGGACTCGTAGCCGCCGAAAAGGTTGGTGACGGTTTTGCCCCAGCCGGTGGTGTAGAGCAGGCGGCAGAGGCCGGTCAGGGCCTGCACCAGAAAGGTCACCATGATGAACAGGTGAAACAGCCGATGGAGGATATTGAACCGGATTATCCGCACCTGGTCATTCATCTTCGGGCTTTCTCTTCTTCTCGGTGAAGACGTGGTAAAACTCCTTGCCCACCCACACCACGGTGTGGACGACAAAGAAGCCCAAGGTACCCACAATCAGGAGGTACATGAACCAGTTGGTATAAAACAGGGAGGGGAAGGTCTTACGGGTTTCCAAAGCCCCGGGGTTGGGTTCATGGACTACATAAGTGGCAAAGGAGACGCTGGCCCCCTCATGGCACTTGGCGCATACGTAAGCCTGGCGGCGGATGGGGTTCAGGGGCGAGAAGTAATGGGCGATGGCGGCGATGGGCTCACCACCATGGCACTGGCGGCAGGTGAGGTTGCCCCGGGTGGTGTGGATGTCCCTGGCCTCCTCCGCATGGCAGTCCTGGCAGGTGCGCACCTCATAGAATTTGATGCCCCGATGGGAGTCCGCCAGGTAAGTGCGCACCCGGATTTCCGCGGCCTTGGGGCTATAAGGGAAGGATGGCCGCATCACTCCGGGCACGCCCACAAAGGGACGCATGCGCCGGGGTTTGACTTCGTATTCTTCGTAATAGCCGGTGCTGGCTTCCCGCTCCTTGTACCGCCTGATGGCCGTGGTCACCTCTTCCTGGGCCGGGGCCAGCGCGGGTAAGATGAGCAGGAGCCCCAGCCCTCCCAGCGCCATCCGCAGGATGCTTCCCCAGAGGAGCCTCTGCGACCTCATTGCGCTTCCCCTTATTTTTTCGGCGACTCTTTGGGGGCTTCCGCTTTTTTAGGTGCCTCTTTCGGAGCCTCAGACCTGGGGATTGCTAACTTCACGGGTTCGCCCACCGGGGCCGGTAGTTTAACCAAGGCATCCCAGTCGGCTTGTAGGTGCTTGAGATCCTCCCCCTTATGCCTATGACAGACCTGGCAGGAATTGGGAATGGCCGGGTTCGCCATGGTATCCTTAGGGAGCAGACACACGAAGACGTGACTATGGATATCCCCGGATTCGGCGCTGCTGGCAATCCTGGGCATGTGGCAGCCCACGCAGTTGCCAAAGGAGTGGATTGAGTGGGCCAGGTTCTTGTTGATCATTTCATGGCAGGTAAGGCACTGTCTGGAGCCGGCCTGCACGGTCTGGGACCGGGTGGGGGGCATGCCGATCTGGTGCACAAAGTGGCAGGAGGTGCAGGTTACCCCTTCTTGGTAATGGACAGATTGCTTCCAATCCAGATATTGCTGATGGTGGCCCTTGGCAAACTCGTTGGCGTAGACCATCTTCACGTCGCCGGCGGCAAAGGTGGTCTCTTTATAGAAAGGTCCGATGGCCTTGCCAGGCTCATAGCCCACCGGCCATCCGGCGCCTTTCACTCGGGTGGACTCGCCCCGGGTGTGGCAGGAGCCGCAGATCTGCACCGCCACGCCCATGGTGAGCTTGGCCGGGTTGATGATGGTCTGGCGTTTCTCGAAGACCGCGGTTTTAGGCAGGGCCGCGTGCCAGGAGCCCGGACCGTGACAGGCTTCGCAGGCCACCCCGGGCTCGATAAAGTTGTTTTTCTCGATACTTACCCCGGTGGCATGGCAGCCGCCGCAACCGATGATCCAGGGCTTTTTATCCCAATCGGGGTCTCCCTCACCGTAGGGCACCCAGTAATGGGTATCGACGTTGTACTGAATGGGCGGAATGTAGAGTTTGCCATCCTTTTCCACCAGGTAGCGCTGCTTCCACTGGCTGCCGATGGTATACTTGATGTCATCCGGTTTGGGGATATAGACTTTGTCTACCGGGATTTTGAGCTTCGCCTTGGCCAAATCGGCGCGAATCGCTTTTTCATCGATGGGAGCGACGATGGCGTCCCGGTTCTTCTGGGCGTCCTGGAGCATGCGGGAATGGAGGGTCATCTTCCAGGAATCATAATGCTCCAGGTGGCACAATTTGCAGGTGTCCGAACCCACGTACTCTTTGGGCTTGGCCTTCAAGGCTTCCACATCAATGGGCCGCTCGCCGCAGGCCGAAAGGGCCAGGAGACTCAGCCCCAGCATCAGAATTCTCCGCAAACCGCAGCCCTTCATGGCGCCCTCCCGCGTCGGTGGATGATTATTGGCAAGGGACCAGGTCCCTGGAGTTCTCTTGGCGTGCTGACTTGAGGTGCGCGATCCCTTCACTTTCGGAAGATTTTTTATATATACAAAAAAAGTAGAATAAAAAGCAAATATTTTTCTGCGGTTTTCTGCCCAAAACTAAACCCCTGAGGGCCATTGTCAAGGCCTCTTCCGGAACTTCTGCTATAATGCGGGGGAGCAAGAGAAAAATCCGTGTCAGAATTCCCTCGTTATCCCTGGAAGACCAAGCTGCGGGCCGGGGCGGTGCTCACCCTGGCCGCGGTGCTCCTGGGCCTGGCCCTGGAAGTCTCGGGGCTCCTGGCCCCTTACCAGCTCAAGACCCTGGACCACCTCTTCCGGCTGGTACCCCTGCCCGGGGCCTCCTCCCAGGTGGTGGTGGTGACGGTGGACCAGCCGGACCTGGATTTTTTCAAAGACCGGGGCGTCACCTGGCCCTGGCCCCGGCAGCTTTACGCCTCCATCGTCGATTTCTGCCGTCGGGCCGGGGCCCGGGCGGTGATCTTCGACATCCTCCTCACCGAAGCTTCTTCCTACGGGCCGGAGGACGACCAGCGCCTGGCACAGGCGGTGGCCGCAGCCGGCAACGTGGTGCTGCCTTTCTTCCTGTCCCGGGAGGAAAAGCCGCCGGCCCCCGGGGAGGCGGAGCTGCTTAAGAAGGCGGCGCTCTCCATTTCCGGCCCCGGTCCCCGGGGGATGCCCGCCTACCGCTCCGTGGTGCCGCCCGTGGAGCCCTTGCTGGCCGCGGCCGGGGCCCTGGGAAACGTGGAGTCCCGGCCCGACGGGGACGGAGTCTTCCGCCGCCTGCCCCTGGTGGTGCGCTGGCAGGACCGCTGGCTCCCCACCCTGGCCTTTGCTGCCTGGCAACATTTCCAGCCGGAGGGCCGGCTGAGCTTCCGGAAAGGGGCGCTGCTAAAGGACGGCGCGGCCATTCCCCTGGACGCCCGGGGGCGGTTTCTCCTCAAGTTTCGTGGGGCCAGCCGCAGCCACCAGCGTTTCGCGGCCGCCAACGTCATCCAGTCGGAGGCCCGCAGCCGCCAGGGGCTCCCCCCCGTCTATGCCCCTGAGGTCTTTAAGGATAAATGGGTCCTGGTGGGGCTCACCGCGCCGGGCCTGATGGACCTGAAGCCCACGCCCACGGCCGCGGTCTATCCCGGCGTGGAGGTACACGCCACGGTCCTGGACAACCTCCTCAGGGGGGATTTTCTGCGGACCCTGCCCGGCTGGGGCCGGTGGGCCTGGGCCCTGCTCCTGGCCGGGGCCGCAGTCCTGGCGGTGCTCTTTTCCCGCCACCTGGCCACCATGCTGGCAGCCCTGGGGCTGCTTATCCTCCTGGACCTGGCCCTGGCTCCCCTGGCCTTCCGGGCCTCCTGGTGGGCCGACCCCCTGGCCCCGGGGGTGAGCCTGGCCCTGGGCTTTGCCCTGGCCGCGGCTTACAGCTATGCCACCGAAGGCCGGCAAAAGCTGTACCTCCGCCGCATGTTCGCCCAGTACATGTCTGAGACGGTCATCGAGCACCTCCTGGCCCACCCGGAAAAGCTGAAGTTGGGGGGCGAGCGCCGCCGCGTCACCCTGTTTTTCTCCGACCTGGCGGGCTTCACCACCCTGTCGGAGCGGCTCTCCCCCGAGACCGTGGTGGGCCTGCTCAATGATTATCTCTCCGCCATGACCGAGATCATCCTCACGGAAGAAGGCACGGTGGACAAGTTCGAAGGGGATGCCATCATGGCCTTTTGGGGCGCGCCCCTGGACCAGGAAGACCAGGCCGTGCGGGCCTGCCGCGCCGCCCTGGCCCAGCAGGCGGCGCTTACGGAGCTGAACCGCGGTGTCGAGGCCCGGGGCCTCCCCCCGCTTAAAATGCGCGTCGGCCTGCACACCGGGGAGGCGGTGGTGGGCAATTTGGGCTCGCAAAAGCGCTTCGACTACACGGTCATCGGCGACACCGTGAACCTGGCCTCCCGCCTGGAGGGGCTGAACAAGTATTACGCCACCGCGGTCATGGCCAGCGAGGCCACCGTGGCGGAGGCGGCCGGGGCCTTGGAGTTCAGGGAATTGGACCTGGTGGCGGTGAAGGGCCGGGAGGCGCCGGTTAAGGTCTTTGAGGTCCTGGCCCGGAAGGGCGGGCTCTCCCCGGAGATGGCCGGGGCCCGGCAGGAGTTCGCCCAGGGCCTGGAGCTTTACCGCGGGGGGGACTTCGCCGGCGCGGTGCCTCACTTCGCCGCGGCCCTGCACCAGGCCCCGGAAGACGGGCCGTCCCGCATCTTCCTGGACCGCTGCCAGCGCTTCCAGATTACACCGCCGCCCCCGGACTGGGACGCAGTCTTCCGCCCGGAGGGAAAATGAGGGGATGCGGGGCTAAAAGCTTTGCACAGTCGGGAAAGCCTGGGCCACCTGCCCTTAACACCCTGCCTCAAGCCTCTAGGGGGAACCTGGCAAGTCCGGGATAAATTTGTTATCATGTGACAGACTCAAAGCTTTAGCTTTTTTTCAGAGGTGACGATGCATCAGCAAACGATTCAAGGAGGCGACGTGAGACCGCCAGCGAGTTTTATCCGGCGAGGCGGATGGCTCCTGGTGCTGGCCGCGGCCCTGATGCTGGCCCTGGCCGGGGGCGCCTGGGGAGAGACCCTGAAGGTCAGCCAGGCCAACCAGTCCCTCTACCCGGAGCCGGACTTCGCCAGCACCCCCCTGGCCAAGGTGCCGGTGGGGGCCGCGGTCCAGGTGGTGAGCCGCAAGGGCGACTGGTACCAGGTGAACTACGCCGGGAGCACTGGCTGGATGCACCGCCAGGCCTTTCCCGCAGCGGCGGGCCCGGGCAGGTTCGGGGCCCTGCCGGGACTGCTCTTCGGCCAGCCGGTGAAGGAGACCACGAGCGACGAAGTGGCCATGGCCGGCAAGGGCTTCACCCCGGAGGTCGAGGCCTCCTACCGCCAGAAACATCCCGAGGCCAACTTCGCCCAAATGGATAAGGTGGAGGCCTTCCGGGTGGATGACGCCCAGCTCCAGGCCTTCGTTAAGGAAGGAGGGTTGACGCCATGAGACGCGGCCTGTTGCTCTTGCTGCCCGCAGCTCTGTTGATGGGGGGCTGCGGCGGCATGGACGTCATGTCCGTGGCCACGGTGGCTGCCAAGGGGGTGCCCAAGGCGGCCCAGGCGGCCCGGCCCATCAGCGATTCGGAGGAATACTACGTGGGTCGGGCGGTGGGGGCCCGCATCCTCCACCAGTACCCCCTGTCCCAGGACCAGCAACTGACCCTGTACGTGAACGAGGTGGGCCTGGCGGTGGCCCGCAAGTCCGCCCGCCCCGAGACTTTTCGGGGCTATCACTGCGCGGTCCTGGAGAGCCCCGAGCCCAACGCCTTCGCCTGCCCCGGGGGGACCATCTTCGTCACCCGGGGCCTCATCGCCATGTGCGACAATGAGGACCAGTTGGCCGCAGCCCTGGCCCACGAAGTGGCCCACGTGGCCAACAAGGACGGGGTCAACTCCATCAGCAAGGCCCGGTGGACGGAGGTGATCACCACCATGGGCACCGAGGCGGCCAAGCAGTACGGCGGCGCCGCGGGCAGCCTGGTTACCCTGTTTGAAGGCTCCATCGACGACGTCTTCAAGACCATCGTGGTGAACGGTTACAGCCGCACCGCGGAAGAAACCGCGGACCGGGACGCGGTGACCACTCTGAGGAAGGCCGGCTACGACCCCCAGGCCCTGGGGCAGCTTCTGGGTAAGATGCTGGCCCGGGAAAAGGGAGCCGCGGGCGGCATCTACAAGACCCACCCCCCCACCAGCGAGCGCCTGGCCAAGTTGAAGGCCGAGGCGGGTGGGGCGGCGCCGCCCAAAGAGGAGGAGGCGCGCAGCCAGCGCTTTAAAAGCCTGAAGATTTAGGGAGGGGGGGCCGCCGCGATCAATAAGTGGCCCCTGCCCTTCTGTGTTGCCCAGGCGGAGGGCGCCTGCACCTTTGCAGGCGCCCTCCGCCTTTTTTTGCGCCGTTTCCCCGCCAGGGGCGAGGCCCTCCTCTCCCGGGCCCCCGGGGGCTGGCTTCCCGCCCCGGGATGATTATTTTAAGCCAAAGACCCGGTAAAAAAGGAGGCTTATCATGGCGCCGGAAGCGATTGCTAAGGAAATGGAAGCGCAGCTGACTCCGGTGGTGGACCGGCTCATAACCATGATGGGAGCAGCCCGGGACGCCTTCAACCGTCACAGCCGCCACAGTCTGGAGGACCTGAAAAAAGGGCAACAGGCAGTGGTCAAGGAGATCAAGGAGATTGGCGCCAAGATCGAGGCGGAAGGGCTTTCAGCGCAGAAAACCGAGGCAGAAAGGTTCGTGCTTATTAAGCTGCGCAACGTTCTCAGCCACCTGGAGGTCGTCGCCGACACCATCGGGGACCTGGCGGAACCCATCCACAAGAAGGTCCAGGGCGCGGTGTTGTTCTCCGACAAGGCGGTGGCCCAGACCAACTACCTCTTTGACCAGCACACCGGCATGATTCGCTCGGTCCTGGACATCCTCAAGACCGACAACGAGTTCCTGAAGAAATACGTCCTGGAGGAAGGGGCGAAACTGAACCAGGCCTGCCTGGATTTCGCCACGGAGCACGAAGCCCGGATGATTGAAGGGGTCTGCCTGCCCCAGGCGGCGCCCATCTTTCTGGCCATCCTGGACCGCATGCGGGCCATGGCCCAGCACGAAACGGACATCGCCGGCCTGCTGGCCAAGAAATCTTAAGGGCGGGCCAGGAAGCTTCGGGGCAGGGTGGCCTTTAAGCCCTGCCCGGGCGCCAGGTGGGCAGTGCCTAAACTCACAATATTGTCCTTTCCGGCCATCCATTTCTGACACAATTGTCTGTCCAGCCCCCGGAGCGGCGGCCGCGGCCGGGGGAAATCCAGGTCTCATCTGCCTTTCCTCCGGTTCCCCCGCCTTCCCTCGGCGGCATATTTATTGCTTTGTTCAGTTTACATGGACTTCTCCCTCCAGGAAGGCCAACTCCAGGTGCTCGCCCAGTTCAGCCAAATCCTGGGACAGGCCCTGGACCTGGACCGGGCGCTGGCCGCGTTCCTCAAGGTCCTCTCCCGGAACCTGGCCTTGAGAAAAGGCGGCGTCGTCCTCCGGGAGGGGGGAGGGGTGCTCCGCCTGGCCGCGAGCCTGGGCTTTGCCCCCCAGGAGCGGGAGCGGGAAAACGGCCCCTTTCAGGCCGCGGCCCTGAACCTGGTCTGGCGCACGCCCCGCCCTTTTGTGGTGCTGCGGGGCCGACTGGAGCCGCGTTTTCCGGACCAGACCCAGCCTCTGCCGGCCAAAGGGGAGGTTTCTTTTATGGGGGCCCCCATCTTGTCCGGGGGCTCCCCCCTGGGGGTGCTGTGCGTGGACCGCATCTTCGGGGACGAGGTCCCGGTGGCCCAAGACCTGCAGTTCCTGGAATTCGCCGCCGGCATCATGGCCCAGGTGATGAGCCTTAACCGTCAGGTGCGGCGCCGGGAAGAAGGGCTGCGCCAGGAAATTCTTTCTTTGCGCCGGCAACTGGCGGAAAACATACGGCTGTTAAAACTCGTGGGGGAAAGCTCCGGCACCCGCCGCAAGCGGGGAGAGCAGGGGTTCCTCTCCCGCCTGAAGGAGATGGAAAAGCGGGAGATCCTGGCGGCCCTGGAGCGCAACCGCTGGATCCAGTCCCAGGCGGCCATGGACCTGGGCCTGACCTTGAGGCAGATGGGCTACCGGGTGAAGCAGTTCGGCCTGGAAAAGGTGGTCAAGGAGCATCGGCGGAGCCGGGCCTGACCGCTTTCTCGCCCCCAGGCGCCAGGGCTATCCCACCTTGCGTTCTCCGGCGTCCCCTTCAGCCCAGGCCGCGGTTGATGGCCTCCAGGGTCTCCCAGAGGCGCTGCAACTCCGGATGTAGATGCCACTCCTCGGGGCGGGTGGCGTATTTTTCCCCCTCGTTGATGAACCGGTACATGTAGACTTCACAGGCCCGGTATTCCTGCCCATCCCCAGCCCAACGGGTGAAGTTGCCGGGGAAGATGCCGGCGACCCGCCAGCCCCGGCCCCAGCCAAGGGTGTGGGCCTGGGTGATGGTGTGCCAGGTCTCCAGAAAGGTGGTGAGGTATTCCGCGCCCGAGGCCCTAGCCATGCGGTCCATGATGCCTCCCAGGAAGCCCATCAGCCCCAGCCGCCGAAAGTCCTGGTGCGTGCCGGCAAAGGTATATTCGATCTGCAGATTCCGGTCAAACTTGGTCATCAGGGTAGCGGCCGCGAGGCGCGTCGTGGCCACCTCTTCGGCCACCAGCATGCAGCAGGGTTTGCCCCGGGCGTCCTGATCCCAGGTCTCGGCCAGGGCGAGCCGCGCCTCGTATTCCTCCGGATACAGAAGAAAATCATGACCGGAGCCGTAGATTTCCGGATAGGCCTGGCGCCAGAGCTCTGCAGCCGCCTCCACATCCGCGCGGGCCAGGGGACGCCCGAGGAAGCGGCCCTCCAGGTGCACCGCGGGCTCCGGCTGGACCCACAGCACCTGCTTTTCCCGGATAGGGCGGGTGAGGCAGCTTGAGCCCATGGGGCGGTAGGGCCGGTAGGCACCCATGTCCAGAGGCCGCATGGTCTCCTCCATAAAATTATGATCCGACCCAGCCCGAGGGCAGCAGGGCCGCGGCCTCCCGGTCCACCAGCCAGAGCAGTTCTCCGTCTGCGGGATGGATGAGCTGGGCCGGCCATTGCCGGGGGTCCCGGGGCCCCGCCAACACTTGCCGGAGCACCCAGGCCTTGTCCTGGCCGGCCACCAGGAAGGCCACCACCCGGGCCCGGTTGAGGAGGACCGGGGTGAGGGTGACCCGGTGGAGGTCCAGGCCCGGCCCGGAGACCTTTGCCACCCAGCGCTCTCTTTCCTTCAGCACCGCATGGCCGGGAAAGAGGGAGGCGACATGGCCGTTTCCCCCCAGGCCCAGGAAGACCAGGTCCAGACGGGGCGGGCCGTCACCGAAAAACTCCCGGAGCAGGTTTTCGTAAGCCCGGGCCCCGGCTTCCGGGTTCTCGACGCAGGCCATGGGATGCACCTGGGCCTCGGGCACGGGCACCTGGCTGAGGAGGATTTTGAACGCCCAACCGGCGTTGCTGCGGGGGTCGCTCAAGGGCACGCAGCGCTCGTCCCCCCAGAAGACGTGGACCTGGCCCCAGGGCACCTGGTCCCGGCAGGGCGGCCCGGCCAGGAGCTGGCAGGCGGGCCGGGGAGTGAGACCGCCGGACAAGGCCACGGCAAAGCGGCCCCGGTCGTTTATGGCCCGATTGGCCTCCGCCACGAACAGCACCGCGGCAGCTTGGCTCAGGGCCTCCAGATCGGGGAGCACCCTGATCATGTGGGCGCCATGGTGACCCGGCAGATGGCCAGGTCTTCCTGGCACATCTGGCACTCCAGGAAGGTGGGCAGCACCCAACTGCGTCCGTCCTGGGCCAGAAGGGCCTCGGCGGCGTCCGGCCCCCAGGTGCCGGCGGGATAGTTGGGGAAATCATAAGGCCGCACTGCCTCCCAGGCCTCCAGGATGGGGGCCAGCACCTTCCAGGCCGCCTCCGCCTGGTCGGCCCGCATGAAGAGCGTGGCGTCCCCCCGCAGGACATCCAGGAGCAGGGTCTCATAGGCTTCCGGGGAGGGAGTCTTAAAAGCCTCCCGGTAATAGAACTGCATCAGCACCGGAGCCAGGCGCATGGCAGGGCCCGGGTATTTGGACACGAAGCGCAGGAGGATACCCTCTTCGGGCTGGATGGCGATGACCAGGCGGTTGGGGCGCGGGTCCAGGAAGGCCTCCGGGGGAAAGGTCTGGTGGGGCACCGGCTTGAACTGGATGGAGACCTCGGAGATGCGGGCCGGCAGGCGTTTGCCCGTGCGCAGGTAAAAGGGCACGCCCTGCCAGCGCCAGTTGTCCACGTAAAACTTGACCGCGGCAAAGGTCTCTGTGGTGGAACCGGGGGTCACATTATTCTCACCCCGGTAGCCGGGCACCTGCTCCCCGTCGATCCAGCCGGCCCCATATTGGCCGCGCACTGAAAACCGCTCCACCTGCTCCGGGGCCAGGGGGCGGAGGGCGTGGAGCACCTCCGCCTTCTTGTTGCGCACCTCGTCGGCGGTAAAGGAGACGGGCGGCTCCATGGCGACGAGGCAGAGGAGCTGCAGCAGGTGGTTCTGGATCATGTCCCGGAGGGCCCCGGTGTGGTCGTAATAATGGCCCCGGGTCCCCACCCCTTCGCTCTCGGCCACGGTAATCTGCACGTGGTCGATGTAGCTGCGGTTCCAGACGGGCTCAAAGAGGGTGTTGGCAAAGCGGAACGCCAGGATGTTCTGCACCGTCTCCTTGCCCAGGTAATGGTCGATGCGGAAGATCTGGGACTCGTCGAACACCTGGGTGAGGGTGCGGTTCAGGGCCTGGGCCGAGTTCAGGTCCCGGCCGAAGGGCTTTTCCACGACCACTCTGGCGCGCCGGCGGTCCCGGGACAGGCGTGCCCGGCCCAGGTTCCCGACGATGGCCTCGATGAGCCGGGGGGGTACCGCCAAATAGAAGATGTGCTGGGCCCGGGTATTCCACTCCTTATCCTGGGCCGCCAGCCTGGCGGCCAGCTCGGTGTAGGTCTGAGGCTGGTCCAGCTCCGCGGCCAGGAAGGAGAAGTGGGAGGCAAAGAGGTCCCAGGCGGGGGCCGCCACGGGCCCCTGGCGGGAGAACTGGTCCACCGCCTGGCGGAACCGCTGGCGCAGCTCTGCCTCGTTGCCGTGGGTGTGGCCCAGGCCCAGGATGGCGAAGCGCTCCGGCAGCCACTGGCTGAGAAAAAGCTGGAAAAGGGCCGGAATGAGCTTGCGCCAGGCCAGGTCGCCGCCGACGCCGAAGATCACGAAAACTGCGGCCTCTGGTCGGCTCTCAGCTGCCATAGGGCCTCCTTTCAGGGGTCAGGGGCCAGGGATGAGCTAACTTATTTTCTCCTCAATACCCCGACGCCTAATCTTCTTCCGGCCAATGGGTGTGAAACGTTCCCGGCAGGTCCAGGCGCTGGTAAGTGTGGGCGCCGAAGTAGTCCCGCTGGGCCTGGGTCAGGTTGGCCGGGAGCCGGGCGCTGCGGTAGGCGTCGACATAGGCCAGGGAGACCATGAAGGCCGGCGCCGGCACCCCCAGCTCGGCGGCGGCGCACACCAGGTCCCGGAGGTCCGCCTGCCTGCCCGCCAGTTCCTTTCCCAGGAAGGGGTCCAGGAGCAGGTTGGGCAGCTCCGGCTGGTTCCGGAACGCGGCCCGGACGTGCTCCAGGAGCGCCGCCCGGATGATGCAGCCGCCCCGCCAGATACGGGCCACGGCCTCCAGGTCCAGGCCGTAGGCGTAAGTATGGGAGGCCCGCTTCAGCAGGGCCAGCCCCTGGGCGTAGGCGACGATCATGGCCGCGTAGAGGGCGTTCTTCAGCTTCCCGAGGAAGCGCTTCTTATCCCCCTCAAAGACATGGCGGGGGCCGGGGAGGAGCCTGGCTGCCTCCTCCCGCTCCTCCTGGTAGCCCGAGAGGTCCCGCATCATCACCGCGGTGTCGATGGTGGGGGTGGGCACCTGCAGGTCCATGGCGTCCCAGGAAGTCCACTTGCCCGTGCCCTTCTGCTTGGCCGCGTCCAGGATCATCTCCACCAGGGGGCTGCCGGTCTGAGGGTCCTGGACCTGGAAGATGCGGGCGGTGATTTCCACCAGGTAAGAGCTGAGCTCGGTCTTGTTCCAGCGGGCGTAAACGCCTTGCATTTCCCTGGGGGTGAGCCTTAGGCCCCGCTTCATGAGGTCGTAGGTCTCGGCCAGAAGCTGCATCAGGGCGTATTCGATGCCGTTGTGCACCATCTTCACGTAGTGGCCGGCGGAGCCCCTGCCCAGGTAGGCCACGCAGGGCTCGCCGTTGACCTGGGCGGCCGCGGCCTCGAGGATGGGCCTGACCCGCGCGTAGGCCTCCGGGGGGCCGCCGGGCATGAGGCTGGGGCCGTGGCGGGCGCCGTATTCCCCGCCGGAAATGCCCAGCCCCAGGAACAGCAGCCCCAAATCCGCCAGGGCCTTGCCCCGGCGGTCGGTATCCGTGAAATGGGAGTTGCCGGAATCGATGACTAGGTCGCCCGGCTGGAGATAGGGCAGAAGCTCGTCAATGACCGCGTCCACCGGGGGCCCGGCGGAGACCAGGAGGAGGACGGCCCGGGGAAGCTTGAGCAGGGCGGTGAATTCCTTGAGGCTGTAGCCGGCGCGGATTTTGGCGGCGCCGCCTGCCTGGGCCATAAACTCCCGGGTTCTCTCCGCGGTGCGGTTGTAAACGGCCACGGTGAAGCCGTGGTCGGCGATGTTCAGGGCCAGGTTCCGGCCCATGGTCCCCAGGCCGATGAGTCCGAGGTCACAGGTTTGTTGTGCCATCCCTGGTGCTCCTCAAAGGTTGTCTAACTCCAATGACCTCACCCCTCCAGGGTCAGGCCCAGGGCCGCCAGGGCCGTCCGGGAAGCCTCAAAGCCGGTGTGATGGATGCCGTGGATGCCCAGGCCCCGGGCCACCTCCACGAACATGGCCCGGTCGTCGAGGTACACCGCATGGTCCGGCTCCACCTGGGCGCAGTCCAAGGCCAGGCGGTAGAGGTCCACGTCGGGCTTGCGGATGTGCACAAAGCACGAGGAGATGAAGAAGTCCACGAACGCCCCCAGGTTGAACTTCTTGATGCGGTACTGGGTGAGTTCCCGGCCTTCGTTGCTCACCGTGGCGATCCTGAGGCCGTATTTGGCTTTCAGTCCCTTGATGAGCTCCGCCATCTGGGCCATGTCCGGCCGCACCTGGGACTGGGAGAACATGAAGTGCTTGAAGTCCTCCCGGGTGAAGGCCCGGTCCTCGTAGAACACCAGCCGGCTGAGGTAGTCCTCCAGGCTCAGCTTGCCTTCCTCGTAGGTGTCGAAGGTCAGGTGGTGGCGCTCGTTCATCTCGTCGGAGTCCAGGCCGAACTTGGCCGCGGCCTCCTGGCGCATGCGGCGGTCCCAGCCGTTGGTGAGGAGCACGTTGCCGATGTCCAGGAAGATGGTGGTGATGTGCAGGTGACTCATGCCTTTCCTCCTGCCAGGGCCCCGGCCAGGGCCCCGGCCAGGGCCTCCAGGCCCCGGGCCGGGTCGTCCCCCAGGTGGACGTGGAGCACCCGGCGCCCGTGGCGGCGCAGGGCCTCCAGGTCTCCCAGGGCCTGGGCCCGCTTGAAGATGCCGAAAGTGTAAGGCTGTCCGGGGATGGGGGCATCCTCGGCCTCGGCCGCGGTGAGGAGCAGGAACAGCCCGGTGTTGGCCCCCCCTTTGTGGAGCTGGCCGGTGGAGTGGAGGTAGCGGGGGCCGTAGCCCGCGGTGGCGGCCAGCTTGAGGCCGTCCCGGAGCTTCAGGCGCAGCGCGGCCAGGGCCTGCTCCGTGGCTGGCTCCTCCGTCAGGTAGGCCAGGAGGGCCACGTAGTCTCCGGCCCGGGCCTGGCCCAGGAAATGGCCCAGCGCCCCGGCGGCGTCAGCGCCCGCCGCGGGGCCGTAAAAGGTCAGGGGGCCGGCCGCCAGGGAAGGGGCCTCCTCCGACAGGCGCCCCTGCTCCTTGACCAGGGCCAGCAGCCGGTTGGTGTTGTCCTTGCTCTCCTGGACGTTGGGCTGGTCAAAGGGGTTGATGCCCAGGACCTGGCCGGCAGTGGCGGTGGCCACCTCCCAGCGGAAGAACTCCTGGCCCAGGTCCAGGAGGTCCGTGAGATGGACGGTGACCACCGGGTGGCCCGCCTGGCTCAAGGCGGCCACAGCCTGCTCCAGGGCGGGGTCCGCCTCCGGCAGCCGGAGATGGACAAAGAGGCGGTCGCCCCCATATTTGTCCGGGGAGCCCGGGGCTTCGCCGGCCACGGGGATAAGGCCGGTGCCCTCCTTGCCGGTGGACTCGGCCAGGAGCTGTTCCAGCCACATCCCTAAGGGGGCCAGGACCGGAGGAGTAATGAGGGTCACCTTGTCCCGGCCGTTTAAGGCCGCCTCCCCCAGGACCGCGCCCAGGACGACGCCGGGGCTTTCCCGGCAGCGCACGCAGGAGAAGCAGGCGTGGGCCATGCGCAGGGCCCGGGTCAGCAGCTCGGGGACGTCCAGGCCCAGGAGGGCCCCGGGCAGGAGGCCGAAGTAGGACAGGGCCGAGTAGCGGCCGCCGATGTCGGCGAAGTTATAAAAAATACGGCGGTAGCGCCTTTCCGCCGCCTGCCGGGCCAGGGGGGTGCCGGGGTCGGTGATGACCACGAAGTTGCGCCCGGCCTGCTCCCCTTTCAGTGCTTTGACCTGGTGGTAAAAATACTCGCCGAAGGCCAGGGGCTCGGCCGTGGTGCCCGACTTGCTGGCCACGATAAACAGGGTCTCCTTCAGGGGGACGGCACGCTGAATCTTGAGGACGGTGGCCGGGTCGGTGGTGTCCAGGACGGTGAGGGGCAGACCTTGAGGACCAGAGCCAAAGATGCGCTGGAAGGCCAGGGGGGCCAGGGAGCTCCCCCCCATGCCCATGTGCACCACGTGGCGGAAGCCCGCGGCCAGGGCCTCCTGGCGAAAGGCCAGGAGGGTCAGCAGGTCCTTTTCCATTTTTTCCGGGGCATGCAGCCAGCCCAGGGAGTTCTTGACGGCCCGCTGCACTTTGGGTTCCGTGGTCCACAGGCTGGAGTCCTTGCGCCACAGGCGTTGGCAGAAGTCCTCTTGCTGCAGCCGGTGAAGGCGGGCCTCCACCTGCGGGGCGGCAGGGCCCAGGCTTAAGACATGTCGGTCCACCGGCTCCTTCAAGGCCGCCAACCGCTTGGCCTCCAGGGTTTCCATGAGGCTGTCGTAAGGCCGGTTGAACTTCTCCACCCCTTCGTCTTCCAGCTGCTGGGTGAGCTGATCCAGGTCCAGGCCCAGCTCCTTTAAGCTTTTTAGCACGCTTTCCGCACGGTCCAGGTCCTGCTCCAGGCGGGAGTCCGGGTCGCCGTGGTCCCGGTAGGCGTTGAGGGTCTCCAAAGGCATGGTATTGATGGTCCCGGGGCCGATCAAGGGCTCCACGTACTTGACGTCGGCGTACCGGGGATTCTTGGTGCTGGTGCTGGCCCAGAGCAGGCGCTGGGGCTGGGCGCCGTGGGCCAGGAGCCGCCGGAAACGCACGCTCCCGAAGATTTCCCGGAAGATTTGATAAGCCACCCTGGCGCTGGCGATGGCCACCTCCCCCACCAGGGAAGCCGCGCCTTGGGCCTTAGGGCCGCCCGCGGCCGCGATCTGCTCCAGCAGCGGGTCCGCGAGCACGTCGATACGGCTCAGGAAAAAGCTGGCCACCGAGGCCACCTTGGTGAGGAGCTGACCCTTGCCGACCCGGTCTTCCAGGCCGCCGATGTAGGCCTCGGCCACCTGGCGGTAGCGGGGCAGGCCGAAGAGCAGGGTGACGTTGACGTTGATCCCCTCGCTGATGAGCTGCTTGATGGCCGGCAGGCCCGCCAGGGTGGCCGGGACCTTGATGAAGACGTTGGGGCGGGAAAGCTCCGCCCACAGGCGCCGGGCCTCGGCAATGGTGCCCGCAGTGTCGTGGGCCAGGTGGGGGTTGACCTCCAGACTGACAAAGCCGTCCAGGCCCTTGAGCCGGTCGTAAAGCGGGCGGAAGACGTCCGCGGCCCGCTGCACGTCCGCCACCGTGAGGGCCTCGTAAATCTCCTCCGGGGTCTTGCCGGCTATGGCCAGGGCCCGGATGTCGTCATCATAGTCCCGGCTGCCGGCAATGGCCTTGTCAAAGATGGCGGGGTTGGAGGTGACCCCGCCCAGGGCATCCTCCTCAATGAGGCGGGCCAGTTCCCCGGAAGTGATCATCCGGCGCCGGATGTAGTCCAGCCAGACGCTCTGCCCCAGGGAATTCAGCGTGAGCAGGGGATTTTCAGCCATCACGGCTTCTCCTGTTCCAGGGCGGCCACCTTGGCCAGGCGGCGCTGGTAGCGCTCCAGGCCCTTGTAGCGGGCCGCCAGGAAGGTCTTGATGAGGTCCAGGGCCAGGGCGTAGCAGGTCACCCGGCCGCCCAGGCACATGATGTTCATGTTGTCGTCTTCCACCCCCTGGTGGGCGGAATAGGCGTCGGTGATGAGCGCGGCCCGGACCCCGGGAACCTTGTTGGCGGCCACGGACGCGCCCACGCCGCTGCCGCAGATGGCGATGCCCCGGTCCACCTCGCCCCGGGCCACGGCCCGGGCCAGGGGCACGACCAAGTCAGGGTAGTCGTCGGTGGAGGCGTACTCAAAGGCGCCGAAGTCCACCGCCTCATGGCCCACGCCCTTGATTTCCTCCAGCAGGCGCACCTTCAATTCAAAACCGCCGTGGTCCGCGGCAAAGCCGACGCGCATCTTATTTTCTCCTTAATCTTTTCAAGCCTTGAGCAGTTCCTTGACCTTGCCGACAATGGCCCGGGCGGAGATGCCTTCAAAGTCCAGGAGTTCCCCGGGCTTGCCGCTCTTGGGTTTATGGCGCACCGCCAGCAGGTGGACCAGGGCGCCGGAGCCGCTTAAGGCCGCGGCCACCGCCTCCCCCAGGCCGCCTTCGGGATAATGGTCCTCCACGGTGACGATGAGGCCGGTGTCCCGGGCCGCGTCCTTTAATGTGGCGGCATCCAGCGGTTTGATGCTGTACAGGTCGATGATCCTTACAGGAATCCCGGCTTGCTTCAATTCCCAATGGGCCGTGAGGGCCTCGAAGACTGTGATCCCCGCGGCCACCACGGTGGCCTTATCGGCGTCGCTCTGGCGCAGGACCTTGCAGCCGCCGATGGGGAATTTCTCCGCGGCGCGGTACAGGATGGGGGTGGCCATGCGGGTGGTGCGCAGATAGACAATGCCGTAATGCTGGGCCGCGGCCGCCACCAGGTGCTGGGTGGAGACCGCGTCGCAAGGGTAAAGCACCACGCTGTTCAGGACGGCCCGCATCATGGCCAGGTCTTCCAGGCCCATCTGGGAGGGGCCGTCTTCGCCGATGGAGACCCCGGCGTGGGAGCCTACGAACTTGAGATTGGGCTCGGAGTACTGAGCCATGCGGACCTGGTCGTAGGCCCGGGTGAGGAACGCGGCAAAGGTGGAGACAAAAGGGACCTTGCCCCGGCAGGCCAGGCCGAGGCCGGCGCCCACCATGTTCTGCTCGGCGATGTACATCTCAAAGAAGCGGTCCGGGTAGGCTTTCTGAAAAATCTCCGCCATGGTGGAGTTGCTCACCTCGCCGTCCAGGCTGACGATGGCCGGAAACTGGGGCAGGAGGCGGGCCAGGGCCTGGCCGTAGGCGACGCGGGTGGCCACCGGCTTGTCCAGGGGGTAGGAAAAGGGCCCCGGGGCCTTGGGTTCAGGCTCCGGGAGTTTCAGGTCTTCCGGCTTGGGGATGGAGCCCCTGACGGACCTGTCCACGGGGCCCAGCTCCGCCACGGCCCGCTCAAACTCCGCGGGTTTCAGGGCCTTGCCGTGCCAGCCGTTTTTATCCTCCACGAAGGAGACCCCTTTGCCCTTGATGGTGCGGGCGATGAGCATGACGGGCTTCCCTTTGGCCTGGAGGGCCTGCTCATAAGCCGGCAGAACCTGGGCAAAGTCGTGGCCGTCCTCGATGATGACGGCCTCCCAGCCGAAGGCGGAGACCCGGGCCCGGTACGCCTCGAGGTCGTGGCCGTACATGGTCTCCCCCCGCTGGCCCAGGCGGTTCACGTCCAGGACGCCGATGAGGTGGTCCAGCTGATAATGAGCCGCCAACTGCAGGGCCTCCCACTGGGAGCCTTCGGCCATTTCGCTGTCCCCCAGGAGCACATAGGTGCGGTAAGGGAGCCGGTCCAGGTACTTGGCATTTAAGGCCATCCCCAGGCCGATGGACAGGCCCTGGCCCAGGGAGCCGGTGGCCGCCTCCACGTAAGGGAAGTCCACGCTCGGGTGGCCCTCCAGGGGGCTGCCGAACTGGCGATAGGTCATGACCTCCGCCTCGGTGAGCTTCCCCGCGGCCAGCCACAGGGCGTAGAACAGAGGCGAGGCGTGGCCCTTGGAGAAGATGAGGCGGTCGTTGTTGGGGTGCCGGGGGCGATCCACGTCATAGCGGAAAGCGCCGCCGAAGAGGAGCCCGGCCATCAGCTCCACCGCGGACAAAGACGAAGTGGGGTGCCCGCTGCCCGCCTGGGTGGTCATGGCCAGAATGTCATAGCGCATCATTGCTGCGAGGCGCTTCAGAGTTTCCACTTTTTCCTTCTTTGCCATGTCTCCTGTTCTCCTTGGAGGGTCTTAGCCTTGAGCCTTTCTCTTAACTTTCCCGTTCCCCTTCGTGTTCGTGCAGGGGGAAGGTGAGGGTGGCCCCATACCAGCCCACGGCAATGACCAGGGGAGCCAGGGCCAGGAGCAGGCCGAGGTAAAGCCAGGCGGGGCCTTTAACCCCGCGGTGCAGGACCTCCGGGTCCACCAGCCGCCAGATGAGGGCCGCGGCGGCCACCGCCAGCAGTGTCGGGGCCAGGATGAGCTTGCGCCGCACCGGGGTCAGGGGTCGGGCCTGGTAGTTCAGCCACCAGGTGAAGAGCCCCGTGAGGATGGCCGGGGGAGTGAAGAGCACCCCGCCGCACAAACAGTGAAAGGCCGTGGTTTCAAAGGCGGCGTTCCCGGTGGCAAGAGAGAGCAGGGAAAAGGCCGGCGCCGCCAGGAGAAAGACGATGGGGAAGTGCACCAGCATGGGGTGGAGGTGGCGCTTGAGCAGGGGAAAGCGCTTGAGCAGCCGGCCCAGGACACCGCCGGGGAGGAGGGGCCGGGAGGCGGAGGGCGGCCCCGGCTTGACGACCGCGGCCAGCACTCCCACCTGGGGCACTCTCTCCAGGACCTCCGGGCCGTGGGGGGCCTCGCTCAATTCCTCAGTCAAGTCGGCCCCGGCCTGGTGCAGGCCCATGTGCTGGCCTCCGGCCCACAGGTCGCTCACCCCTACGTCGAAGATCCGGCCTTCATAGGCCACGAAGGCCGGGCGGCCTTCGGCGCCGTTCGTCGCGGCCAGCTCCGCGGGGGTGATTTTCTTCTCCTTCTCCGGCAAGGCGTCAGACATCCTTTCACATGGGCTGGGTTACGTGATCCCGGTGCATCCGGGTGTAGGTTAAAGCCGTGGCGATAACCAGGGGCACCACGCCCAGGAAGATGAAAATCAAGTCTCCGGGCAGGCGGCACCACTCAATGAAGCGCACGAAATCCCGGTTCAGGTATTCCAGGCTGCGGGCGTGCCAGTAGCCGTTGGTCAAGACGTCGTAAAATTGCAGGACCCCGCCGGGGAAGAGATTCCCCACCACCATCAGGGCCAGGCCCAGGTTCAAGCCCCAGAAGGACACCCGAATGTATTTTTCCGGGCGCACCCACTGCTCATCCGTCAGCACCTGGCGGCAGGCCAGGACCAGGAGGGCCACCGCCTCCATGCCGAAGGCCCCCATCAAGGCGGCATGGCCATGGTTGGGGGTCAGGATGGTGCCCACCTCGAAGTAACTGACGATGGGGAGATTAATGAGAAACCCGAAGATGCCGGCGCCCACAAAGTTCCAAAAGCCCACGGCCATGAGGAAATAAAAGGTCCAGCGGTGGGGCAGGGCGATTTTCTGGCCGCAGACGTCGCACTGTCCCTGGGTCACCTTGATGAAGTCCCAAGCGTCCAAGGTCAGCAGGGTCAGGGGCACCACCTCCATGGCGGAAAAGCACGCGGCCAGGGCCAGGTTGATATTGGACTGGCCGGTCCAGTACCAGTGATGGCCGGTGCCGATGATGCCGCTGCCCAGGAAAAGGATGGCATCCAGGTAAACCACCCGGGAAGCGGTCTGGCGGGACACCAGTCCCAGGCGGTAGAAGATCACCGCCACCATCACCGTGACGAACAACTCAAAAAATCCTTCCACCCAAAGATGGATGATCCAGAAGCGCCAGTTGTCCACCACGGAATAATTGGTGGTGCGGCCGAACAGAAACGCCGGGACATAAAACACCGGGATGGCCAGGGCCCCCAGGAGGAACAGCCCGGATATCTCCCGGCGCTCCGGGTCCTTCAGGGCCGGGGCAGTGGCCCGGAAAAGCAGGATGACCCAGCCCGCCAGGCCCAGGGCCAGCAAAAACTGCCAGCCCCGGCCCAGGTCCAGATACTCCCAGCCCTGGTGGCCGAACCAGAACCAGAGGTCCCCCAGGAGCTGGTTGATGCCCAAGAACTCTCCCAGGAGGCTGCCGCCCACCACCAGCGCCAGGGCCCAGAAGAGGACATGGATTCCTTTGGCTTGGCCCCGGGGCTCCTTCTCTCCCAGGGCCCCCGCCAGGAGCAGGCCCCCGGCCACGTACGCGGTGGCGATCCAGAAAATCGCCAGTTGCAGGTGCCAGGTGCGCAGGATGTTGCTGGGGAAGTATTCATACAGATTCAGGCCGTAAAAGCTACCCGGCTCGGCGCGATTGTGGGCCGTGGCCGCGCCCACCAGCACCTGGGCCAGAAAGAGGAGAGTTACTACCACGAAGTACTTGATGGTGGCCCGCTGGCTTTCGGTGGCCCGGCCCGGCAGCATCTGGGGATGAATGTGCTCGCCGGTGCCTTTCCAGCCTAAATAATTGAACTTGCCAAAAGCGAAGAGCACCAGGGCCGTGCCCACCAACAGGGTGATGAGGCTCAGGGCGCTCCAGAAGTAGGTGGGCGCCGCCGGGGTATTGCCCACCAGGGGGTCGTAGGGAAAATTGTTGGTGTAGGAGTAAGGCTTGCCCGGGCGATTGGCCGCGGCTGCCCAGGCGGTCCAGGCAAAAAAGGCAGTGAGTTTTTCCAATTCCCGGGGATTGCGGATATAGTTGACCTTCAGGCCACCGTTGGCCGCGGGATCCGAGAAATAGCTGCGCCACCGGCGCACCTGCTGCCGGAACGCGGTAACCTCCGGCTCCAGAAAGACGAGCGTCTTACTTTGATGGTGGTAGCGGTTTTCCTTCAGCGACTCCCCCACCGCGGGGGTGAGGCCGGCCTGCTCCGCCGGGCTGAGCTCGGACCAGCCGCGGCCATGGAGATTCCGGGCCAGCCAGGCCGCCACCTCCAGGGCCAGGGCATGCAGGTAGGCGGCGGAAAAATCCGGCCCCAGGTAGGCGCCGTGGCCCCAGATGGTGCCGTTTTCCATCAGCCCATATTTGCAAAAGACCTGCTGTCCGGCCAGGATGTCCTCGCCGGTGAAGACCGTCGCCCCCGCGGCGTCCACCACGCGCGCGGGAATGGGGGGCGCGTCTTCATAGGCCCTAAAGGCGATCCACCCGAGGACGGTGAAGCCCAAAAGCACGGTGAGGGCCACCGCCCGGGGCCACCAGCGGGAGAGTTCGGCGGCTTCCGCCATCAAGATGCCCCTGTTTCTGGAGGCTGCGCCTCCAGGGGATAGGTCAGCAGGCCCCCGAAATAGCTGGTGATGGTCACCAGCGGGACGAGGGCCAGGATGATTACGAGATAAATGAAGTTAGCCCCTTTCAGCTCCAGGAGCACCCGGGGGGTGGCTGCCCGCCAGATGAAGGCGGCCAGCGCCAGGGCCAGGAGCAGCCAGGAGAGGCGGTGCTCCAGGGCCAGACGGCCGTTTTCCCCGGGGAAATTGAGCCGCTGGGTGGCCAGACCGGTGAGGATGGCCCCGGGGGTGGTCAAGACCCCGCCCCCCAGGCAGTGGAATGAGGTGCTCTCAAAGGACTGGTTTCCCGTCCAGAGATAGAGCAGGGCAAAGAAGGAGGTGGACCACATGAAAACGATGGGGAAATGGACCACCGCGGGATGGGGCCAGCGCCTGAGGAGGGGGTAGCGCTCCAGGAGCCGGGCCCCCCAGGCCGGCAACTCCCGGTTGGAGGCGCCTCCCCGGGACTGCTCCACCGCCGTCCCCTTTAGTTTGTCACCTTGCATATTTTTTCCTTCAGGTCAGGAAACTGACCAGGACCACGGTCAGCATGGCCAGGGGATAGTAACTGGCCCGGTTGAAGAGGGCCGCGGCCTGGGCTCGCTCCTGGGTGCCGTAGAGCCTGAGGGCCGGCAGGACCAGGAGAAAGACCCCCGCGCTGAGGCCCAGGGCCGCCAGAGGCGGGGACAACCGGGCCGGGGCCAGGGTGAGGAGCAGCCCGCTCAGACCCAGGCTCAGGAGCAGGGACCAGAGGATCAGGCGGGACGCGGCCTCGGGGCCGTAGCATACCGGCACGGTCCTGGCCTGCCCGCGGCGGTCCTCCTCCAGGTCATGCCAGTCCGCGGGAATGTTCTGGCCGCCGATCTCCCAGAAAAACAGACAGAGAAACAAGATTACCAGGAAAAAGGGGGAGGGCCGGGGGTCCACCGCTAAGACCGCGGCCACCCCACCCAGGGTCTTGACCACCCCGCTCACCAGGGTCCGCAGGTGGGAGACCGCCAGCATGCGGCAATAGACGGCCTCCAGGGCGCAGCCCGCGAGGAAGATGAGGGCGCACACGGGGTTGAGGAGGTAGGCCCCGGTAAGGGCCACCAGGGCCCAGGCGCCGGTCCATAGGAGCCCTTCCTTCAGGCTGAGGAGGCCCTGGGCCAGGGGGTGGCGCACCAGGGCTGCGTCCAGGTAGCCTTCTGCCCCCCGGTAGTTGCCGTCCCTGAGCTTCTGTCGATCCGCGGCCAGGTCCACCACGTCGTTCAAGGCGTAGACCGCGGTATAGCCGGCAAACACGGTAACCAGGCCCAGAACGATGACGCTCAGGGGCGGCAGGCCTCCCAGCCACAGCAAGGCCGCGGCCGCGGGCGTGGCCAGGTCCAGCAGGCCGTGGGGCGTGCGGGAGAGGGCCAGAAAGAGCTTGAGCCGGGAGGCCCCGGTGACCAGGGGCGGAGAGGCAACGTCCAGAAGCCGGTCCTTTCCAGAGATGGCCAGGTTCTTCGACCCTGCCACCCGCAGGGCCTGAGCCGGCGCAAAACAAAGCCTTCCCGACGCCGGTACCCTTAAAATAAGAACGCCCGGAGCCCTGTCAAGAACTTGCCCGGCTTCCCCGGGGTGGCTCCCGCCCGCTCCGTGTCTTACGCCCGAGGGCCTGGCCGTGCTTGCCTTGACAGGGCCCGCCCGGGTTCTTAGATTTCTGAGTGTAAACCCGGCTCACGGCCCTGGAGGTGAGCCGGGACCCGGAACTTGCCTCCTTCTGTGGATGCCGACTCCGTGGAACCCCTGTCCGCCGCCGCTGCTTTATCCCCCTGGGAACCGGGCCTGCTGAGCCTGGCCCTCTACACCTTCATGGTGCTGGGCTTTCTCGGACTCATGCTCTTTCTCTGCCAGTGGCTGGGGGAGAGGAAGCCCAACCCGGAGAAGGCGCGGCCTTACGAGTGCGGCGTGATCCCCACGGGCGCCGCGCAGTTCCGCTATCCCGTGCCCTTTTACCTGGTGGCCATCTTCTTTCTCATCTTTGACGTGGAAGGGGCCTATATCTTTTCCTGGGCCGTGGCCGTGGACCCCCTGGGCTGGGCGGGCTGGCTGCAGATGAGCTTTTTCATCATCGTCCTGCTTTTGGGCCTGTTTTACCTCTGGAGAAAAGGAGGCCTCGATTGGCGGCCCCAAGCTTCCAAGAATCCCCCGCTCCGGCAGCCCTGAAGCCGGGCCTCATCGATGCCCTGATCAACTGGAGCCGGCAGTACAGCCTGTGGCCCCTGTTTTTCGGGCTGTCCTGCTGTTTCATCGAGGAAGCCACGGCCTTCACCTCCCGCTACGACATCTCCCGGTTCGGGGCCGAGGTGCTCAGGGGCTCGCCCCGGCAGGCGGACCTGCTCATTGTCTCCGGCACGGTCTTCAAGAAGATCGCGCCCATCGTGCTCCGGCTCTACGAGCAGATGCCGGAGCCCAAGTGGGTCATCTCCATGGGGTCGTGCTCCAACTCCGGGGGCATGTACGACGCCTACAGCGTGGTCCAGGGCGTGGACCAGATCCTGCCGGTGGACGTTTACATCCCGGGCTGTCCGCCCCGGCCCGAGGCGGTGCTCCAGGCCCTGGTGCTGCTGCAGCAAAAGATCCTGACGGAGCGCCCCAGCCGCCGCGTCGTCCACCTCCCCGGTGGCACCCAGGGTACCGTCAAGCCCATCCTGGTGGACGGGGTCAGCAAATCCCGGGACCCTCGGGGCCCGGGCTATTACGGCACCATGGTGCGGGGGGCCGACGTCACCCCGCCGCTCTTTTTCGACAGCCGTGCAGACTTGATGTGGACCCCGCCACCGGCCCGGATTGAATTAGGGGAGCAGGAAGCCTCCCTGGCCCGGGAGCTGAAGGAAAGGTTCGGGGACGCGGTCGAGGCGGCCCCCGAGACCTCGGACCTGCCTATCTTCACCGTAGCGGCCCCCCGGGTGAAGGAGGTGTTGCGCTTCCTGAAGCAGGAGGCCGCGCCCCGGTTCCGGCGCCTGGACGATCTCACCGCGGTGGACGAATCCGCCCGGCGGGAGCGGCAGAAGTACCCGGACTACACCCTCGTCTACCAGCTCCTGTCCTTTGAGCCCGCCGGCCGGGTGCGCCTCAAGGTGCCCCTTTCCGGGAGCGACCCCGAGGCCGCCAGCATCACCGACCTCTGGCCTTCGGCCAACTGGTACGAGCGGGAAGTCTTCGACATGTTCGGCATCCGCTTTGCCGGCCACCCCAATTTGCAGCGCCTCCTCATGCCCCAGGACTGGGAGGGGCACCCTCTGCGCAAGAGCCACCCCGGCCGGGCCACGGAGATGGCGCCGTACACCCGCGAGGACGCGGTGCAGCGCCAGCCCCGGGACGCCGGGACTTACCTGCAACTACCGGCAGGGGAGACGCATGAATTCCTCCTGAACGTGGGGCCGCACCACATCAGCACCCACGGCCTCCTGCGCTTCATCGTCTCGCTGAGGGGCGAGGACATCACCGGGCTGGACCTGGACATCGGCTACCACCACCGGGCCGCGGAAAAAATCGGCGAGCACCAGTCCTGGCACCAGTTCATCCCCTACACCGACCGGGTGGATTACCTCAGCGGCGCGGCCAACAACCTGCCTTATGTCAGCGCGGTGGAGAAGCTGGCGGGCATTCAGGTGCCGGACCGGGCCCAGTATATCCGGGTGATGCTCTCCGAGTTCTTCCGCCTGAGCAACCACCTGGTGTGGTTCGCCACCTTTGCCCACGACTGCGGCGCCATGACCCCCAACTTCTACACCTTCCGGGAACGGGAGCTCATCATGGACATCGTGGAGCTCATCACCGGGGGGCGGCTCCACCCCTCCTGGTTCCGCCTGGGAGGCGTGGCCATGGACCTGCCCCAGGGCTGGCGGGAGCCGGTGGACCACTTTGTCAGGATTTTCCCGGCCCGTCTCAAGGAATACGAGGCTTTAATCACCAAAAATCCCATCTTTGAGGCCCGCACCCGGGAAGTGGGGGTGTTGACCCGGGAAGAGGCCATGGACTGGGGGGTGACGGGGCCCAACCTGCGGGCCTGCGGCCTGGAGTGGGACCTGAGGAAGAAATTCCCCTATTCGGGCTACGAGGCCTTTGACTTCGACGTGCCCACCGCCGACGCGGGGGACGCCTACGCCCGCTACCTGGTGCGGGTGGAGGAGATGCGCCAGAGCCTGAGGATTATTGAGCAGGCCGCAGCCAACATGCCCCCGGGGCGCTACATCACCGATGACTACCGCTACGTGCTGCCCCGGAAGGAAGACACCCTGAAAGACATCGAAAGCCTGATCCACCATTTCGTCAACGTCACCCGGGGGCCCAAGATCCCCCGGGGGGAGGCCTACGCGGCCGTGGAAATCCCCCGGGGGGAGCAGGGCTATTACGCGGTGTCCGACGGCCTGAGCATGGCCTACCGCCTGCGCATCCGCTCGCCGGGGTTTGCCAACGTGCAGGTCCTGCCCCTCATGGCCGTGGGGCAGACGATTTCCGACCTCATCGCCATCGTCGGCTCGGTTGACTATATTTTGCCGGACATCGACCGCTAGGAGGCCCATGCTGCCGCCGGAATTACAGGAGACGCTGGAAGGGAAAGTCGCCGCGGTGGACCAGCCCCGGGAGCTGGCGGTGGACGTGATGTTCGCCTTGCAGAAACATTACGGCTACCTGAGCGACGAGGCCCTGGAGGAAGGGGCCCGGCTCCTGGGCCTGACCCCTCTCGAGCTGGAAGAGATCGCCACCTTCTATGACTTCATCTACCGAGAGCCGCTGGGCCGCTTCGTCATCCACGTGTGCGACGGCGTGGTCTGCTGGATGTGCCACGCGGGCTGGGAGGCCTGCCCCACGGAGTCCGTCCTGGACTACCTGTGCCGCAAGCTGGAGGTCCAGGTGGGGGAAACCACGGCGGATGGGCTGTTCACGGTGCTGCCGGTGTGCTGCCTCGGCTACTGCGACCACGCCCCGGCCATGTTGGTGAACGGCGTGCTCTATGGCCCCCTGACCCCGGAGAAGATCGACGAGATTCTCCACCAACTGAGAACCGACACCTGCGAAGTGGTGATTTGCCGCTGATGGCTACCTTCGAACCCGTGCTCCTGAAGAATTTCCAGACGGACCGCCCCGCCACCCTGGAGGAGTACCGGGCCAGCGGGGGCTACGAGGGCCTGGCCGCGGCGGTGAGCAAGTACACGCCCCAAGAGGTGACGGAGATGGTCAAGGCCTCAGGCCTCCGGGGCCGGGGCGGCGCGGCATTCCCCACGGGGCTCAAGTGGGCCGGCATCCCGCCCCACGCCCCCCACCCCCGCTACGTGGTGCCCAACACCGACGAAATGGAGCCGGGTACTTTCAAGGACCGGATCCTGGTGAACACCGACCCCCACCTGGTCATCGAGGGCACCATCCTGGCCGGGTACGCCGTGTCCGCGGCCCGGGGCATCGTCTTCATCCGCCCCTCTTACGAGCTGATGGCTGAAGTCCTGGAGCGGGAACTGAACGCGGCCCGGCAGGCGGGCTTCCTGGGGCAGAACATCCTGGGGAGCCACTTTTCCTTTGACATCACCGTGCACCGCAGCGCCGGGCGCTATATCTGCGGCGAAGGCACGGCCCAGATCAACGCCGTCATGGGCCTCAGGCCCCACCCCATGAAAGGGGTGCGCATGACGGAGCGGGGCCTGTGGGGCCAACCCACGGTGGTGAACAACGTGGAGACCCTGGCCTGCGTGCCTCACATCGTCAGAGAAGGCCCGGAATGTTTCCGGGACCTGGCCGCCTGCGCCACCGGCGCGGGCACCAAGCTCTACTGCGTCAGCGGCAAGGTGAACAAACCCGGGGTCTATGAGCTGCCCAGCGGCACGCGGCTTAACGAAATCATCGAGGTCCATGCCGGCGGCCTGCCTCCCGGCAGCGAATTCAAGGCCTGCCTGCCGGGGGGCGCGTCCACCAAGTACCTGCCCCAGCAATTCTACGACGTGGAGATGGACTTTGAGCCCTTGAAGGCCATAGGGCACCGGCTGGGCACCGGCTGCATCGTGGTCTATGACCAGAACACCTGCTTCGTGGCCTCCACCTTGAACATCCTGGAGTTTTTCGCCCGGGAGTCCTGCGGCTTCTGCACCCCCTGCCGGGAGGGGCTGCCCTACATCCGGGACCTGTTGTGGCGTCTGGAGAACGGGGAGGGCCGGGAGGAGTTCATCCCCCTGCTGCGCCAGATGGCGGGGCACATGCCCAAGAGCTACTGCGCCTTCGCCCCGGGCGCGGCGGAGCCGGTGCTGGGGCTGCTGCAATACTTCGAAGACGAGGTGCGGGAGCACATCAGCCAGAAGGGCTGCCCCTTTAAAGGATGAGTCCCGGGTCTCGAGTCTCGAGTCCCGAGTCAAGCGCCATTGTTATTCGACTCGGGACTTGGGACCCGGGACCCGAGACCAAGGAAATATGCCCAGACTCATCATCGACCAACGGGAAATTGAAGTGGCCCCGGGAACCACCGTGATCGAGGCCGCGGCGCGGCTGGGGATCGTCATTCCCCGGTTCTGCTACCACCCTGCGCTGGGGCCGGTGGGGGCCTGCCGGGTGTGCGCCGTGAAGTTCCTGGCCGGGCCCGTCAAAGGCGTGGAGATGAGCTGCATGGTGGACGCCAAGGACGGCATGGTGGTGTCCACCACCGATCCCGAGGCCGTGGAGTTCCGCCGCTACGTCATCGAGTGGCTGATGCTCAACCACCCCCACGACTGCCCGGTGTGCGACGAAGGCGGCGAGTGCCTGCTGCAGGACGAGACCATCTCCGGGGGCCACGGCCTGAGGCGGTACCTGGGGAAGAAGCGCACCTACCGGGACCAGTACCTGGGGCACTTCGTTCAGCACGAAATGAACCGCTGCATCCACTGCTGGCGCTGCCGCCGCTTCTACCAGGAGTTCGCCGGCTACCGGGACCTGGGGGCCATGCAGATCGCCAACCGCACCTATTTCGGCCGCTACCGGGACGGGGCCCTGGAAAGCCCCTTTGCCGGCAACCTGGTGGATCTCTGCCCCACGGGGGTCTATACCGACAAGCCTTCCCGCTTCAAGGGGCGGCGCTGGGACTTCGAGCGGGGCCCGTCTCTGTGCCTGCACTGCTCCCTCGGGTGCAATACCGTGGGCAGCGCCCGCTACCGAGAGATGCTGCGGCAAGAGGCCCGGTTCAGCGAGGTGGTGAACGGCTACTTCATCTGCGACCGGGGGCGTTACGGCTTTGCTTACGCCAACCACCCGGAGCGGCCTCGCCGGGCCCGGGTGGAGGAAAAAGAGGTTCCCTGGGAAGAAGGCATAAATGCGGTCGCGGCCCGCCTTAGTGCCGTCATTCAGAAAGATGGGCCCGGGGCGGTTGCCTGTCTGGGTTCCCCCCGCAGCAGCCTGGAGACCCAAGGTCAGCTCCAGCGGTTCTGCCGCTTGCTCAACTGGCCCCTACCCGCGTTCTTTGCCGACCCGGAAACGGCCCGTCGGGTGCAGCGGGTCGTGGCTCGCCTGGACACGGGCCTAGCTATCTCCCTGCGGGACATAGAAAGCGCGGACTTCGTGGCGGTGGTGGGCGCGGACCCCGTCAATGAGGCCCCCATGCTGGCCCTGGCCCTGCGCCAGGCCCAGCGCCGCGGGGCGACCGTGGCAGTATTGGACCCCCGGCCTGTCTCCTTGCCCCTGGAATTCGTCCACCTGGCCCTGGCTCCGGCGCACCTGGACCTGGCCCTGGCGGTGCTGGTGAAAGGGGGCCTCGAGCGGGCCGCGGCGGAGGGGCAACAGTCGCCCGAGGCGGCCCATTTTTTTGAGGAACTGCCCAGCCTCTACCACCCGGACCCGGGGCTCCAGGACCGCCTGGCCGCGCTCTGGCCTAGCCTGGAGAACAGCCGGAAGCCGGTCATCGTCTGCGGCACCGATATCGTCCGGGAGACTACCGTGGACCTGGCCGCGGACCTGGCCCGGCTCCTCAAGGCTGGCGGGCAGCAGGCCGGCCTCTTCTACCTGCTGCCCGGCGCCAACGCGTTTGGCGCGGCGTTGGTGATGCCCAACCCCCAGCATGGGTATGAAAATCTGGGGGAGATTATTGGGGCCATAGAAAGCGGCTCCGTTAAAGCCCTTATCCTGGTGGAAAGCGACCCCTTCTGGGACTATCCGGACGGGGAGCGGCTGGTCCAGGCCCTGGAGAAGCTGGAATTGCTGGTGGCGCTGGACTATCTCCCCAGCCCGGCAGTGGGCCGGGCCCAGGTGGTGCTGCCCACCCTGACCCATTTTGAAAGAGCGGGCTCCAGCTTCATCAACCAGGAAGCCCGCGTCCAGGCCGCGGCGCCGGTGCATTACGGGGGCGCGCCCCTGGCCCTGGT